>Ga0207684_10000402_pt1 | contig 57924 bp, 70 predicted proteins | sample KBSK5501metaG_FD_184342 | JGI IMG/M metagenome (GOLD analysis project Ga0207684, IMG submission 184342) | Corn, switchgrass and miscanthus rhizosphere microbial communities from Kellogg Biological Station, Michigan, USA - KBS K5-50-1 metaG... | ecosystem: Host-associated > Plants > Roots >... | reverse complement strand
CAAGGCTATCGAAATCTACAACGCCGGTCACAAACGGATGCTCAGCGCCCTGTCATCGAGCGATCGGCAAGCGATCGACGTCCTGCTGCGCAAGCTGCTCATTGCCCTCGAGGCGAGCAACGGCGCCAAGCCGAGCAGGGAGTAGCCGCGCGTACGACAGCAATCGCGGGACGAGCTGGCCGATGGGACTCGATGCCAGGAAGGGCGCGAGTCCAAGGATCACCCCGGCACACACGTTGAGGCTTCGCAAGAAGGTAAGTAGCACGATGAGCGTGGCGGTCGCTCCCCATCGGGCGATCGCGCAAACGAAGGGAGGGCCGGGTTGGCCCTCCCTTCGAGCGATTGCCGGCGCGGGGTCGCGCCTAGCCCTGAGGGACGAGATTCCCAAAGAGGCCATCGTGTTCGTCATTGATGCCGGCGGTGAAGTAGAGCGCGCCGGGCACCGCATTTAGCGAGCCGGCCGGAAAGCGGAGTCCCCAGAGGTCGGGGATGGTGAGCGGATCGCCCGCAGCGTTGCGAAGCTGGCCCTCGAAATTGCCGGTGGAGCGATCGTAGGCGTTGATGTGCCCGTCGCCGAAGCTGCCGACCAGGATGTCGCCGCCGAACGCCCCGAAGGTCGCGGGTGCCAGGGTGACGGCCCAGGGGGAGTTGAGCCGGCCTTCGCTGACGAGCCGCTGGAGCAGGGCTCCATTGGGACTGAAGACGTCGACGAACCCGTTGCCGGGGCCCGCCAGGTCGTCATGCTTGTCTGGCTTTTGCTTGGCAAAGGTGATGAACAGCTGGCCACCGATGTTATGGACCCCGAATGGGGCAAAGCCAGCCGGAACGCTGGGATCGGTGAAGCTCTTGACCAGATTGAAGCTGCTGTCAAAGACCTCGACGGTGCCAAAGCGGAAGTTGCTCGCGTAAAGGAAGGTGCCGGCAGAGGTGGTCACGAGCGCCAGGCCCTTGTACACGGCGCCGAGATCGCCCGCCGGGTCCGTGACCGTCGAGCGGTCGACGGCGATGATCCCATTCGCCCGATCGACGTTCGGGTTCCAGCCAACGATGGTGCCGTCCTCGGTTGCGAAGAGAAAGCGGCTCGAACCTGAAGCGCCCTTTTCCGAGACGATGAAGCCCGACCCCGTCGGGTTGAAGACGGTTCCTGTCGGCGCACCGACGGCCCCCGTCCCGGCGGACGGCGGCGCCGGAATCGCAACCGCGTTCACTGGAGTCTTTGCCTGAAGGGAGATCGGATTGCCGGCGCCATCGTAAAGCGTCGCGGCGCCGGCGTTATTGTCGGAAATCCAGATCGGGAGACCCGGGGCCGTCGACGTACCCCATGGATTCTTCAGGTTGGGGTCGGTGACTTTCGCCAGTCCCGGAACATCCGAAACCAGGTTGGTCTGCACGAAGCTGCGAGCCGCCAGCCCATTGTCATCAGCCTGGGCGGGCTGCAGGCTGACGAGCGCGGCTCCGATTGTCGTGAGGGCCGCCAACATTCCAATCGTTTTCGACGTCCGTGTCATTCCTAATGCTCCTGATGTGTGTGCTGAAGGACGAACTGCGCGACGTCGTGGCCGAGGTCGAGGCCCGCGACGTGATCGAAGCGGAAATGCTGTCCGGCGAAGATGCGGCTGAGGCCGGCCTCGGTCGCCACGTCGCTATAGCTGTTGAAGGTCCGCACGGTACCCGGCAGCGCGCTCGAGGCAACCTGGATCTCGTCGCGGTTGCCGAAGAAGGCCGCCAGCACGGTCGCGCCGGCCGCGCTCATGGTGCTGTGAGCGCCGGGATACGACGGATCGGCGGCGGTGTTGGCGAGCGCGGTCCAGGTCGGGTTGGCAACGGTGGCCGGATTCCCGTCCGTGTCGGCAAGGCGGATGGCCGTAATCGGCCGCCAGAGCTGATAGGCATATTTCGCGTCGTACATAGCGATGGCGCTATCGGCGAACGAGAGGTTGAGAACCGCGAACATCCGGGCCGTGCGCTCCAGGTTCGTGTGGTGCGCGATGGCGGCGTTCTCGGCGATGACGTTCCAGGTATTCCAGATCGGCGGGGCCCAGAATTTGCCGATGACGGTCTGCTCGGCCGTCCGCGTCGTGCTGCTGTTTTGACCAAGGCTCTTGACCTCGTCGAACGCCTGCGCATAGGCTTCGCTCGTGAGCGCAGGCGGTGGCTCGGGTCGGAACTGCGAACCGCTCTTCAAGACGAACGGTGTCACCTGTCCCCACGTCGTAAAGACGGGCGTGGGGAAGTTCGGCGGCGTCGACCGGTAGTTGCCCGGCTGGGTGCCAGGCGTGAAGGGCGGTGGCACGACGGCGGATCCGTCGTTCGCGCGCAACTGAAGGATCTTTGCGGCGACGGCGTCACCGACCTGGATGCCCTGTTGCTTGTCGGCGCCGTTTGGAATCATGGCGAGCTGACCATCGGCCAGCTGCGCCAACTCGCCGGTGAAGCCGGGATAGAGCGCCACCAGGGTCGCCCGACCGGCTTCGATCGCCGCGGCATCCGGTCGCGCCTCCCGCGGCGCCTTGACGGAGACCAGCAGGGGGGATGCACCGTGCGTGATCGACACAATGGCATCGTCGATCGCCGCGTGCAACATGGCGTAGCTGCGAGTCGGGTGAACGGTGGCCGGCTGCGCGCCAGGGGTTTGAAGGATCTTCAGCAGCTCCTGATTCCAGGCGATGACGCTGGTGCCCGAGATTTTGGTATTGCGGTCGGTGGTCGCGGTTGACGCCGAGCCGGCGATCGCGGTGCCGGTTGCGGCGACACCGACGGCGATGGCGGCGAGGGTGACAACGACCGGGATCGATTTCTTCATGGAGTGTTCTCCTTTAGGGCTGTAGCCCAGGGGTGGCGACCTGCCACTTGCCGCCGAAAGCGACGACGCCCTGGCCGGTGGTCTGACCCGGCGCCTTGTCACCAGCGAAGGTGTAGAGCGGCCAGGTGTTGTAGGTGATCTGGTCGCCGCCGGCACGCATCACGACACCGAGCTGGCCGGTCACTCCGGCGCCTCCGGTCGGATTGCCGCCGGCGGTCAAAGACGGCGGCCAGTAGGTGGTGCAGGCGCTGCTGCTGCAGACGATCTTGCCGCCGCGCTCGGGCAGGAAGTAATAGAGCGTGCCGCCCTGTGCGTTGGTGAGGATGGTCCCCAGCTGGGCGTTCGACGTCGCGAGCACGCTAGCCGGCGCGATGGGTGTGGGGGCTGGGGTCGCCGCCGGCGTCGCCGCACTTGCCGAGGCCGCGGGTGCCGCCGTCGACGAAGGCGCGGGGGGTGCGCCATAAAGTCCGCCTGGCGCGGCGCAGGCCGCCAGGAAAATCGGGAGTCCGACGATCCAGAACAGTCGCTTCATGATTTGATTTGCCTCCTTGAATTGCGCGGGGTCAGTAGCCGTATCCGGATGAGCCGGATCCGGATGAGCCGGATCCAGAATTTGTGGTGGTCGTGCTGTGGAGGTAGGAACCTGAGGGCGCGGCCGCTGGAGTTTTACCGCTCAGCAGGATCCCAAGGCCGACAATGACAACGACAATCAGGCCCGCAAGGCCGAGGAGTGATTTGCGCATCAGGCGGCCTCGACCTGCGCGGCCTGGTCCAGGACGGCTTCGATCTCCAGGTTGATCTCGACCTCGTCGCCGACCAGGAAGCCGCCGCCCTCCAACGCGCGGTTCCAATGCAGGCCGAAGTCTTTCCGGTTCAAGGTGGTCTGCGCACTGGCGCCCGCCCGCCGGTTCCCGAACGGATCGATGGCATCGCCGGCGGCGTAGGCCTGCAACGTCACCGACCGCTCGACGCCGCGCATGGACAACGTGCCGGTGACGGCGTACTGGTCTTTGGCCGTCTGGCTGATCGCGGTGCTCTGAAAGACGATTTCCGGATACCGCTGGACATCGAAAAAGTCGACGCTGCGCAGGTGATCGTCCCGGACCGATACCCCGGTATTGATCGTTGACGGATCGAGGCGGGCAGTGATCACCGTCTTTAAGGGATCAAGGTCATCCGTCTCCACGATGCCATTGGTCACGACCATGTGGCCGCGGACCTTGGTGAACATGTGGCGGACCGAGAACTCCGCCTGGCTATGCGTCGGGTCGATGTTCCATTTCATGCGATCTGCTCCTTGATAGTGCGAGTCGAAGTTCGTTGGCAAGAATCTCGCTCGCTAGTTAGTTATTCCGAACGTGCGAAGTTCCGGGGGTGGACACAGGGCGAATACGGTCGGGGTTACAGGCGCCGCGCGACCGGGCCGATCGAGAGCTCGACGAGCAACATTCCCAGCGACATCGCCAGCAGCACCGGAGCCTGCAGGAAGATGCCGAGCAGGATCCCGGCTCCCAGGAAGTACGCGTGGATCATCAAGCGGGGAAGGAGGGGCATGAGCCAGGGACGCGGCAGCCGGCCCTCGGCGTTTCGAATCGCGTACCCGGTCAGCGCCGCGAAGAGCGCCAACGTCACGAGGAAGGTGGGAAAGCCACCGGTCGGCCCGCCGAAGAATCGCTGCTGCAGGACGATGAAGGGCACGAGCGCCAGCAGCAACGTCAGGTACGCGGGGATGGGAACGAGCACTTGCAGCCACCGCCAGGCGGAACCTGGGCCGACATGGGCTCGAAGCCATCGGGTCCAGGCGCTGAAGCCGAATGCGACGAACAGCCAGCCGTAGTAGTTGCCGGCCGGGACGCCGAAGAAGCCCGCGAGCAGCGGGATGTTCCAGTGCCAGAGTCCCTGCCGGATGGCGATCGCGTCGAGCGAGAGATCGAGCAGGATGGCGAACACGGCATCGGCGAATGGCGCCAGCCGGGCCGGGATGCCGAGCCGGTCCGACATGAACATCGAGGAGGTGATGATCATCGCCCAGGCAAGCGCGATCGCTACGGGGACCGACCCGATCTTGATGAAGAATCCCTGGTTATAGGCGTACGAACCAAAAATCGTGATGTCGCCCTGCTCGAGGAGCAGGCCGAAAGGGACGGCGCTGAGCAGCTCGACGAGACGCCGGCGGCCTCCGGAGCGATGGGCGAATCGCGCGGAGAGCACAAACAAGGCCACCATCACGACCTCGACCAGTCCAAAGAGGATGCGCGGCACGGCGCAGAGCCCTAAGCCCGCCCTGGCGGTTCGGACGATTCAACCTGCCGGAGAACCGTTCGCAGCAACGCGCTGAGGGTGGACTGTTGTTCCGCTTCCAGGGCCTGTCCCAGTAGCCGCGCGTGGCTCGCCACGAATTCCGGAAAGGCCGCCCGCACCAGGCGACGTCCGGCGGAGGTGAGCTCGACGACCACGGCGCGGCGGTCGTCCCGATCGCGACTTCGTTGCAGCAGCCCGACGCGCTCGAGCTGATCCATACGGCCGGTCAGCCCGGCACCGGAGAGCATCAGGCCGCGTGCCACCCGCGATGGCGATCGGCGGTAGGGTGCCCCGGCACGGTAGAGGGACGCGAGCACCTGGAAGCCGGCGTGCGTAACGCCGAATCGGGAGAAGATAGCCTCCGCGTCCGAGTTGATGTGCAGGGCGATCCTCGCCATTTTGCGACTGGCTCCATCGTGTGCGCCATTGAAGCCTGGGTCGATGGCGGTCACCAATCGCCCGAGCAGCTGATCGAGAGAACGCACGGAGTCGGCTCCCAATGACCGGATGAGACGCTGCTGGTTGCGCCGCCAGCCGGCTCCCGCCACCGCGACCATCTCGGAGCCCTGGCGGGTCAGTGAGACCTGCACCCGTCGCCGGTCGTAACGTTCGCGGGATCGCGCCGCCAGCCCGAGCGTGACGAGCTGGTCGACCAGGCCGGTGATACCGGCCGAGGACATCTGCTGGACTTTCGCCAGGAGCGTTGGTGAGAGCTGGTGGGCGGCACTCTTATCCAGCGCCAGCAGTACCTCGAAGCCCGACGGGGTGAGCCGATACCGTTCGAGGTGGTCGTCGGCGTCGCGTTCGGCATAGAGCGCAATTCGGGTAACTCGGCCGGTGATGCCGATCGGCGTCGCATCGACGCTCGGGTATACCCGCCGCCACTCGCTCAGGATGTCGTCAACGTGGTCACCTTCGCGCGTCGTCATCACTCGCATACTACGATATCTCGTTCGCGAACGAGAAGTTTGACATCGAGATACCTTCAATGCTACGGTGCAAGGGCGATGCTTTCTTTAGACGACAGGCTGTCGACACCGCCACGCAATGATCCGACGCCGGACGGTGCACAAGTCCTTCTGATTCACGTCATCGGTCAGGCGATCACGGATCACGGCGCGATGGCCTGGCGCGATGAGGTCGACGCATTCTTCTGCGGCCCTGCCTTTGCCCGCTACTGCGCGTTGCTTGGGTGGAATGAGGACTGGGCCCGCCGCCGAATTCAGCGCTTTGTCCGTTCGCCCAAGAGAAACCGCATAACGCATAGCGAGGAGGCCATATGAAGACCTGGAAGGTATTGATCGTCGTTGCCGGAAGCGCCGTGACGCTCGCCGCCTGCGGCGGCGGGGGCACGAATGCCGGCACCGCAACCAGCGACACTGGCTGCACCGTCAAGGGCAATAGCAGGGTGGCGGTTACCCCGGCCGTCGTCTCGAATATCGTGCCCGATCCGAACACCGTTGGCCGGTTCACCCCGAACAACATGACGGTCAAGGTGGGCCAGTCGATCGAGTGGGACTGGCAGGACCCGAACGTGGCACACACCGTGACCTCCGATGACGGCTCCACCTTTGATTCCTGTCTGCAGAACAAGGGCTACAAATTTGTGGTCACGTTCAACCAGGCCGGAAAGATTCCCTACCACTGCACCATTCACCCGCTGATGATCGGCACCATCACGGTGACCCCCTAGCGCGGGCGTGCGAGGTATGCGTGGCATCCATGGAAGAGCGCCAGGCCCGCGCCGAACGCTGGAGCCAAGGGGCGCAGGCTCGGATGGGCACCGTGGAGCCGGAATGGTGGCTACGGATGATGTGCGGTCAGCTCGCCCATGAAGAATCGGCCGCTCAGTACGCGGGTATACGACGCGTCCTCCGGCGCGCGGAAAAACAATTCAGGCAGCGGTTTCGGGCCCGGCCTCGACCATGGCCGGCCGACTAGTTGGTGGGCTTCGGTGCGGATCGCCTTCGGCGTCATCTGGCTGATCGACGGTGTGCTCGAATGGCAACCGGCCGACTTCCACAACTTCTTGCAACTGATCACGGCCATGAGTCAGGGCCAGCCAGCCCCGCTGGCCGCTCTAATCAACGCGGGTCAAGTCGTCGCCGCGGTCAATCCCATCCTGGCCAATGCGCTGCTCGCGGCGCTCGAGACGGCCATCGGCCTGAGCCTGATCACCAACCTGCTGAGCCGATGGGCGCTGCGTATCAGCATCGTGCTGGCGTTCATGATCTGGGTGTTCGGCCAGGGGCTGGGGATGGTGTTCATGCCCGGGGCCACCGACATCCAGTCGGGCCCGCTTTATGTCCTGGTCAGCCTTATGTTGCTCAAGGCACTGCCGGCCAGCGTGTATCGGCGCCCGTATCTCTCCTTGCGCTGAACTACACAGGGCGACGTTTCCATCTCGCTTCCCTTCCCACCGGGACCCCTCCCCCCCTGGGGTCCCGGGTTTTCTTTTTTCGATCACCCGTATCCCGCCGCGTATCGATAGGCTGTGGAATACGGCCAGCTTCGCGCTCTCGCCACCCGGTCACCTGAGGTCCACGTGGTCGAGGGCGCTTTGTACACCGACTGGGAGACCGTCTACCAGGACAACGTGGTCAAGGTCTACCGCATCATGTTTTCGCGGGTCGGGAACCGCCCGGATGCCGAGGACCTGACCTCGGAGGTGTTCGTCAAGAGTCTGCCTAATCTGAATCTCCCTTCTCCCGTGATCCAGGTCAACGGCTACATCAACGTCGCGATTCGCAGTGTGCTGGCGGATCACTGGCGGCGTCATTACGGGGCTCCCCTGGTGGACGTCGAGGTGGAGAACATCAGCCAGGCGCCCGAGGTGACGTCCGCAAACGACGGAACCGGCCGCGCCGGGCGCATCCTGGCGCTGCTGCCAGACCGGTCGCGCGCGATCCTCGAGCTGCGCTTCCTACGCGGCTGCTCGATCAAGGAGGCCGCTCGCGAGATGGGCGTCAGCCCGGGCAACGCGAAGATCCTTCAATATCGTGCGCTCCGCCTCGCCGCGGAAGTCGGAGAGAGGATGTTGTCATGAGGGGTCCAGTCGATCGGATTGCCGCATTCGTGGAGGACCTTATCCACAACCGCCGGCCGTGCCGATTCAAGGCCTCGCCCGAGGAGATGGCCGCGCTTCGGGCGGCCGCGGAACTAGCGGCGGCGCGGCCCGGCGCCAACCGTCCTGACCGCCAGTTCGTCGAGAACGTCCATGCCTACATCAGCGTGAGCGTCGGGAGGATCATTCCGTGAGAACTCCGGTCGACCGCATCGCCGCATTCGTCGATGATCTGATCCACAACCGGCGCCCGCGGCGATTCAGGGCCTCAGCCGAGGAGACGCAGGCGCTTCATGGGGCTGCGGCGCTACGCGCAGCGCAGCCCGGCGCCGATCTTCCCGACCGTGCGTTCATCGAGCGCCTCGGCCGCCAACTCCGCTCGCAGATGGAACCGCCGCGAGGACGCGAGCCCGTTTCGCGTCGTGCCTTGCTGCGGACGGCCGGTCTGGCGGCCGCCGCCGGCGTGGCCGGTGCGGTCATCGATCGAACCGTGGTGTCACAACCGCTCGGCCAGCAGGCCACGCTGATGCCCGATCACGGCACGTGGCGCGCGGTGGCCGCGGTTGCCGACGTGCCGGCGGGCCATGCGATGCGTTTCTCCAGCGGTCCCGTCGAAGGCGTCGTTGTCAACGACAGCGGGACGATAAAGGCGGTGTCCGCGGTCTGCACCCACCAAGGCTGCCTCCTCCTTCTGGATGCGGCCGCCCACCGCCTTCGTTGCCCCTGCCATCCCACGGTCTTCGCGGTGACCGGCAAGCTGATCTCGTACCAGCTCGCGACGCCACCGGCCAACCTGCCGGCGTTGCAGGCCCGCGTGCGCGACGGCCAGATCGAGGTTCTGGTCGTCTGACGCAGCGGTCGTATCCCGGTTCGTATTGATCTGTGCTATGAAAACTAATCTTCGACCCACCGCGATCCGACCCGACCGTCCATCACGTCGGCTTCCGGCCAGCGGGAATACTGCCCTTGCTGCCTCCGCGCTCATCCAGACCGCGCTCGGCATCGAGTTCATTCTGTCCGGCCTCAACAAGTTCGCCGACTCGCGCTACGTGCAGAATTTCAACCAGTTCGTCAGCTCGAATCCAGGCACCTCGAGCGGCGTCCTTTCCGGGTTGGTCAAGGGCCTCGTGCTGCCGAACGTCGCGTTTTTTGCCACGATCCTGAAATTCTCGGAGCTCGCCTTGGGTATCGTTCTGCTCCTTGGCGCCGCCGAGATCGGCCGCCGCCGGTTCTCCGGCCGCTTTGGGCGGGAGCATGGATACGAGGCGCCCGTGGCCCTGGTTGGCGCTCTGGCGGGATTGGCGGTTGCCGGCCTGTCGCTCTCGATTGCCGTCCTGATGGGCGAGCAACTCCCCACGATCATGCCCGGGCGCGCGTTCACCACGGCGATTCCGGTCGAGCTCTTGCTCGTTCCGCTGGGCATCGCGGTCGCCTGGATGGAGACTGGCCGGTTCCTGGTGCTGTTCCGGCATCGGCCAGTTGCGATGGTTGCGTCGGTCCGCCCGCAGATGATTCCGGTAACCGAACGCGACCGCGTGAGCTAACGGCTCACGTCGAAATCGAAGACCGAGCTTTCGCCGCTCACGTCGTAGACCTGCCGCCCGAGCAAACTGTTCGCGATGATGGCGCTGCGCCAGGCCATCAGGCTCAGATTGGGATCCGCGACGCCTCGCATGTGACGGGCCGCATCCTGCGCGTAAATGCGCAGTTCGGGCGGTCCGTCCCACTCGAGCGAGAAATCGGCACGGACCGCGAATCCGTCGCGATCCCAGCTCATCCGGCTGGCGAGCGGCTGCAGCGCCTCGGGCAAAACGTAGCTGGAGCCGGTGCCCAGGACGATCACGTCGGCGCGGACGGTCCGGCCTGCGCCCCATCGATCGCGTAGCAAAAGATCGCAACCTGCGGACGAGTGCTCCATCCCAATGACCTCGTGGCCCGGCAGTAGGCGCACGCGACGTCCCGCCGTTTCCAGGAACTCGAGGTCGTACATCCGGTCGTAAATGCGCTGCAACAGGCCCTGCGAGATGCCATCGCTCGCCAGCTTCTGCTCGGCAAGGAGGGTGTCACGCTGTTCCCGGGTCAGACTGAAGAAGTAATCGCTGTAACCGGGATTGAAGAGCTCATTGGTGAAGGGCGACTCGTCCAACGGCAGGAAGTTCGAGCGATGCGAGATCCACACCAGCTGTGCGGGCAGGTGCGCCAGATCCAGCAAGAGATGCCAGACCACCTCGGCGCCACTCTGACCGCCTCCAACCACGGCGACAGCCCGATCGGTCGCGTCGATGGGATGGAGCAGATAGTCGTTCGAATGGAAAACGTGGTCGCCAAGATGTAAGCGAGCCCACGCGGGAATATTCGGCACCAGTCCGGTCCCGAGCACGATGTTCTTGGTGCGCACCTCGCGGCTATCGACCTGCACCGAGAAGTCCTGCGCATCGATGGCGACCTCTCGCACCTCCGCGCCAAACTCGACGTTGGGCAGGCGCCCGGCCACCCACTGCAGGTATTGATTGAATTCCTTGCGACTGACCGGCTGCGAGCGGTTGATGAAACGGTAGAGCCGTTTGTGGGCGCGCAGGAATGCCAGAAACGAGTACTGGCTCGTGGGATCGACCAGCGTCACCAGGTCCTTCAGGTACGACACCTGGATGGTGGCTTCGGGAAACAGCAGGCCCGGGTGCCATTCGAACTCCGGGTTCATATCGAAGAACCGGGCGTGGAAGCCCGTCGGAGCAAGCAACGCAGCCAGGCTGAGGTTGAAGGGGCCGGCACCCACCCCGACCGCATCGAGCGTTAGATCAGCGTCGATCACCTTTTCCATTCGTATGTCTGAGTCAGAAGCGGTGCAGGACGGGGATCCTCGGCGCGACCACGTAATTCAGTTGGATCAGGAAGATCAGGGTGATGCTCACCCAGGTCGGAAAGACGACGCAGGTGGCGGTTGCGATTGCGTACAACGACTGGGCGATCAAAATTCGGCCGCGCATCAGCGGGGCGGTCTCGGCGATCGCCTCCGGCTTGAACAAGCCGGCGCGACGTGCGTATTGGAGCCCGGCGAACAGGCTCATGCCGAGGAGCACGATGTTGAGCCAGTACTCAACGAGAGCCACGCGAAGCGTGGGAAAGCGCGCCAGCAGCGCCGTCGAGAAGGGCACCAGGGTCACGGCGAAGAGAAACATCAGCTGCAGCCATGAATAGTTACGATTGCTGCGCGCTAGCAGGCTCACTTGCGTGCCCTGGCCGACCCAGAAGATGCCGAGGGTCATGAAGCTCAGGGTGTACACCAGCACATTTGGACCGAGCCCCAACAACGCGTGCCAGAGCTTTCCCTCGCTGCTAGCGGTCACCTCCGGCAGCACTAGTCCTAGGACGAGCAGGGTCATGCCGACCGAGAAGATGCCGTCTGAAATTCCGGCGAGGCGATCGAGGTTCGTCCCGGCGAACTCGTTGTAGCGGCGCCCACTCCCGCGGAACAGATTCACCCGGTAAGAATGACAGAGGCCACCGGCTCCGAGGCATCGATGGCCTTTACGCGTGCGTCAGGGACTTCCGCTACGTGTCGTTTGACCTGGCTCTCGTGATGCCGTCGAGGATGAGATCGAGCCCGTATTCGAACTCGTCACCGTAGCTGTAGCCGGGTTTCATGGCGCGGTCGACGGCCATCTCGACCAGGTGGGGATACTCGCCGGCGCGGAATCCCTGGGCGATGTTCCCCGCTATCTCGGCAACTCCCGGCGCTCCCTCCGAGTTGCTGAATGGCAAGGTCAGCTCGGTCAGCGTGAATCCATAGATGTAGCCGTCCAGAATCGAGTACGCGTGGGCGGCCATATCGACGGTGAAACCTGCGGTCCGAAGACTCCCGAGGACCAGGTCGTGGTGTCGCAGGGTCGCTGGACCGGGCGTGGCCCGCGATTCCATCAGGCCGATTGCCCAGGGGTGGCGCAACAGAGCCCGGCGGGCTGAGATGGCACGCTCACGCATGGCGATCCGCCAGTCCATTTCACCGGTAGGTACTTCGATCTCGCTGAACACGACATCGACCATGCCGTCCAGCAAGTCCACCTTATTCCGAACATGGTTATAGAGGGACATCGCCTCGACTCCGAGCTTGTGGCCCAGCTTGCGCATGCTGAGCGATTCGATGCCGTCCCGGTCGGCGAGGCTGATGGCAGCCCGCAGGACCCGATCCCGGGTCAGGGCTGCGCGGCGCTTTGCCGCCCGTTTAGCTTGCGTGGCCATCTTCGTCGCTCACCTGCCACAGCATACAACGTAAGTAGCTTGCATGCTTACGCTGTATGTGCTAAGCTAACGCCACAAGCTTACGGTGTAAGTGCGGGGCTACTCGCAAGGAAGGTATGAACCATGATTACGACGGAGACCAGCGAAACTGAAAGGCCCGCCACCGGTAGGGCGGACGAGACCAAGATGAAGGCGGTCGTCCAATACGCCTACGGCTCGGCAGATGTCCTCGAGTTGAGGGAAATCGAAAAGCCCGCGATCGGCGCCAACGAGGTGCTGGTTCGAGTTCGGGCGGCCGGCGTCAACCCGGCAGACTGGGCCATCATGGGCGGCCTGCCGTACATCGCGCGTCCGATGTACGGGATGGGCAAGCCAAAGAACCCTGTTCGAGGCACGGATGTGGCAGGGACGGTTGAGGCCATCGGCGCGACCGTGACGCGGTTTCGACCGGGTGACGAGGTCCTTGGGTGGAGCGGCCATCTCGGCGGTGCTTTTGCCGAGTACGTGTCGGTGTCCGAGGACGCGCTGGTGTCCAAGCCGGCCAAGGTCACGTTCGAGCAAGCTGCTGCTGTTCCCATGGCTGGGACCGTCGCCCTGCTGGCAATTCGCGGCGGCAAGGTCCAGGCCGGGCAGAAAATCCTGGTCAACGGTGCCTCAGGAGGCATCGGGACCCTCGCGGTCCAGATCGCGAAGTCGCTCGGAGCACACGTGACGGGCGTGACCAGTACGAAAAACGTGGACCTGGTGCGATCGATCGGCGCGGACGAAGTCATCGACTACACCAAAGTGGACTTCACGCGGACGGGCCAACGGTACGACTTCATCCTCGACAACGTGGCCAACCGTTCGTTGGCCGACCTTCGACGCGCGCTCACCCCGAAGGGGACGCTCGTGCCGAACGGCGGGGGGTTCGAGCACCGGTGGGTCGCCAGTGGTGGCCGCCTTATCGGGGCGAAGGTGTCGTTTGCGTTCGGGACTCAGAAGGTGGTGACGTTCATCGCGTCGCCAAAGCAGGAGAACCTCGTTGCCCTCAAGGAGCTCGTCGAAGCTGGCACCGTCACTCCCGTCCTCGACCGACCGTATTCCCTGAACCAGACCGCCGATGCCATTCGCTATGTCGGCCAGCGCCACGCTCGAGGCAAGGTCGTGGTCACGGTAAGTGGAGCCGCATCATGACCGCCACGAAATCGATGACCAATGGCCACGTGCCCACCACCGAGCAGACGCCGGTCGGGGTCCGTGCTGTCATCTCCTCGCCCAAGCGCCTCGCGAGAATCGCCGGCGTGCTCTACCTGCTGATCGGCATCCTCGGTGGTTTTGCCCAGGGCTTTGTCTACCCGAAGGTCTACGTCGCTGGTGATGCGGCGACCACGGCCGGGAACTTGATCGCGAATTCCGGACTCGTGCGGTTGGGGGTCGTCGCCGACTTGCTCGACAACGTGAGCTGGGCGTTCCTCGCGCTGATCCTCTACCGGCTGCTTAGTCATGTGAACAAGACCGCGGCGCGCGCAATGGTGGTTCTCGTCGCGATCGGGGCCAGTATCACGATGCTCAACGCAGTTTTCGAATTCGAGGGCTTGCGGGTCGCCACCGGTGCGGTCAACCTGGCCGGCTTTGGTGCCGCAGGTTCGAATGCCCTGGCGCTGCTCTTGCTCGACACCCAGCACTATGGGCTTCTCATCGCCCAGATCTTCTTCGGCCTATGGCTGGTGCCACTGGGGTATCTGGCTTATCGGTCAAGGTGGTTCCCCAAGGCGCTGGGCATCGCGCTCGTCGTGGGGGCCGTCTGCTACCTGGTGGACACGTTCGCGGCATTCCTGGTTTCCGATGTTGGCAAATCCATTCATGGCTACGTCACCATCCCGTCGGCAATCGCGGAAGTCTCGATGCTCGTATACCTGCTCGTGATTGGCGTCAAGATCCCAAAGGCAGACACGCGCATTCCCGCCGCGGCGTAAACGATCAGACCCGAGCCCCGAATCCGGCCGGCGGATCGGGGCTCCGGCACCGTCAAATCTATGATTGGTGCAGATCTATGACCACAGCTGGCGAGCAGGCCGTCGACGCCTATATCGCCGCGGTCCCCAAAGCGGTCCAGCCCATGCTCCGCGAGCTTCGGCGGGCAATCAAGAGCGCAGCGCCAAAGGCTGAGGAGAAGCTCAGCTACCGCATGCCGTTCTACGCATACCACGGGCGCCTCATCTACTTCGCGGCGCACAGGACCCACGTCGGGATGTATCCAATCATCGGGCGCGAAAAAGACCTGTATGCGAAGGAACTGAAGCCGTACATGGCGGCCAAGGCCACGCTGCAATTCCCTATCGGACAGCCAGTACCGATCGCGCTGGTGAAAAAAGTCGTCAGGGAACGCGCAAAAGAAAATGAGGCGAAGGCTCCCGGCAACCCGCCAGCAAAGAAAAGCTCACCCAGAAGCCGCCGCCGCTCAGACCGCGACTAGCTCAATTGACGACAGTCGGGGTCTTCTCGGCACCGATGGCATCCGTCGCCGTCGCACGGCTCCGTCGATACGCCCCGGGTGAGGTTCCATACTGCCGACGGAATGCCTTGGTCACTGAAACCTCCGAGTCATATCCCGTGAGGCGCGCGATCTCACGGATGCCCGCCATGGTTGCGCGGAGATACTCGGCGGCTTGCGCCATGCGGTAGCGCGTCAGGTTCTGCATGGGGGTTTCGCCAGTGGCCGCCGGAAACCGTTCGGCAAATGCTGACCGTGACAACGAAACCGCGGCCGCCATCTTGGGCACCGTCCAGCGCTGGTCCGGATGCTCGCGGATCAGGCGGAGCGCGCGCGCAATCTGCGGATCACTCACCGCCGTGGCGCCGGCGAACGCTCGATCGGCCTCGGCGAGACACTGGCGGAGCGCCTGGGCGAGCAGCGCGTCGGTTAGGCGGGTAACGACCGCCTCCGAGCCGGGTCCGGTCGATGCCATCTCGACGGCGATCATCCGGATCAGGCTCACCAGCCACTCGGGCGCGCGACCGCCACTGCCGCGAAGGTGGACCACGGTCGGCAGCGCCTCCAGCAATGGCCGCGCCGTGAGCCGCTCGACGGCAAATCCTCCACACAGGAGGTCCGTGCGCTCGCCCCCGCCGCCGTGGCTCAGGTGTCCGTTGACGGGCGGCGTTTCGGTGAGAATGCTGTCCAACCAGGTCACGGCGCTTTGGGGCGAGTCGCGGACCACGTGACCTTCGCCTCGCGGCAGGATCACCAGGTCCCCGGCTGCCAGCCGGACTGGATCTTGTTGCCCGTCGACTTCAAGCCAGGCGGAACCCGCCGTCAGGAGATGAAATGCCGGGCCGGAACGCGCCGCGACCCGGAAGCCCCATGGCGCCGTCATCTCCGAGAGACAGTAGACCGTGCTGTTGACGGTCAACCGCAGGAGCAGCTGGCTCAGCCCGTCGGAGTCAGAAAAAGAACCAAGACTCCGCATCACACCTGCTCGTGCGCCGGAACCTTCCGCCCGACCATCCACAGGAAGTACCAGCTGCCGGCATCGCCCACAAACGCGAAGCGTTTATGCAGATCTTTTTTGGTGGCCTCAAAATCGCCCAACGAATCGAGGTAGCGCTTGAAACCCTTGTATTCGGCGTCGAGCGCGAGCATCTCCCGCGCATTTTCGCGGATCGCTTCCAGCTTCCTCCGATTTCGTATGACTCGCGTGTCGCCCATCAGCCGGTCGATGTCAGCCTCGCGGAATTTCGCGACGCGTTGGACATCGAATCCATGGAAGGCTTCGCGGATGCCAGGCCATTTCGCGTCGACGACACGCCAGCTGATGCCGGTCTGGAACATCACTCGCGCCAGGGCGTCCAGATAGCCCGAAAGATCCTTCGGCGGGGCAGGTTGTTTGCGCTGCGCCATCCCTAGGGCGATCTTAGACCGCTGCCGGCCCGGTTGCACTTAACCAACTCACCGACAGAATTCACCCAGACGCCGGTCCGGCGTTTTGGCTAACGCTGGCGGTGCCCTGGACCTTTCCCCTACGCGGTGGCTCGGCTAGCGTCCTCTCATGGTTAAGACAAGTGCGACTGACGTCGTCGATCGATATTCGAAAGCCCTGGGATCTCGCGATTTTGCTGCGGCGCGAGCATTGCTGGCGGACAACCTGCGCTTCGAAGGCCCCATCGACAAGTTCGACCGCGCCGACGACTACATCAAGGCGCTCTCGGCGCTCTACGGCATGGTCAAGGGGGTCGACCACCAGGCGACGATCGCGGAGGGTGATGAGGTAGCCGTCTTCTACGTGCTCGATACACCGGTAGCCAAGGCGCCGGTGGCTGAGTGGTACACCGTTGGAGCCGGAGGGAAAATCGTCCGCATTAGGACGTACTTCGATGCCAGGCCCTTCGCCAGGCCGTCGCCAACTCAAAGCTGAAGCCCTTCCCGTGAGGGTGAGAGAATAGGGTTTGACCCGGTACGCTCGTGGCACCGAGGTGAGACTCGTCAGCTTCGTGGAACCATGAGGAGGCAATCTATGGCAGAAGCCAAAACTGCTGTCGCCAACAAGCCGGCGTGGATCGATCTCGCGACGCCCGACGCGGCAGCATCGCGCGACTTTTACTCGAAGGTGTTTGGCTGGAAGATCGAGGTCAACCCCGATCCGCAATACGGCGGGTACGGCATGGCCGAGGTCGGCGGCCAGCGGGTGGCCGGGATCGGACCCAAGATGTCACCGGAACAGCCCACGGTATGGACGCTGTATATCGCGACCGATGATGCGGACGCCCTGGCCAAGAAGGTGCAGGCCGCGGGCGGGACGGTGATCGCGCCGCCGTTCGACGTCGGGGATCAGGGCCGCATGGCCACCTTCCAGGATCCGAGCGGCGCGTTCATTTCGGCGTGGCAGCCCCGCGCCATGAACTCCGCCTTCCCCGTGGGCGAAGCTAACACGTTCGGTTGGGGTGAGCTGAACGCGCGCGGCGTCGACAAGGCGCTTCCCTTCTATCAGAAGGTCTTCGGCTGGACCGTCAAGACCAGTGACACGGGACCGGATTCGCCGCCGTACAACGAGTTCCAGCTTGGCGGCGAGAGCATCGCCGGCGGGCAGGAAATGAACAAGATGGCTCCGGCGGAGATGCCCAGCTACTGGCTCGTCTATTTCTCCGTGGCCGATGTCGACAAGTCGTTCAAGGCCGCGATGCAGGCCGGCGGGCGCGAGATGGTCGCGCCGATGGAGTTCCCCGGCGGGCGTTTCGCGATCGTTCGCGATCCGCAAGGCGCAGCGTTCGGTCTTCTCAAGATGGCGCCCGCCTAGACAAGACTCAGGGGTGCGAGCCGGCGCCGGTGCCGGCCCGCATCTGCAGTGGAAGGGCCTTAGCGACGCGGGTCCATGCTTGCCATTGATATCGAAGGAACGCCACGGCGAGCAGCAGCGCAACGCCGGCACCGATGACGGTCGCCACCCCCCACAGGGATCCCCCCAACAAGCCCCGCATGGCGAGGGCGACGAAGGCGCCGCCGACCACCGAGTTGACCACAGCGACCGTCGCCGCGGCCGCGAGGAACTGCTGCCAGCGCATCTTCCACAATCCCATGGCCCGCAGCCCCACCTGATCGACACTGGTTTCGGCGAAGTATTCAGCTCGTGAAGGATCGATTTCGCTGTAGAAGGAGCGAATTCGGCTGATCGCCCGGGCGTAAATCACGTCCTCGACGCCGGTCTGGAGCAAGCGGCCGAACGTCACCACGCCGAGGAAGAACACGACCGGCAGGATCGCGAACGCGAAAACGAAAAACGCCGCACCGAGCCTGGAGACCTGGACGACGAGCGCCAGGACCACGACGGCACTCGACAGCGCAGTCAGATAGACGGCCGAACGGGACGAGCTCTCGGAAATCGTCGCTGAGCGGGCGCTTTGTAGCGCCATGTGGTCGGTCGCTAGCGCCTGCATGAACTCAGCACGGCGGCGCACCTGCTCGTCATCCACCGGTGTCCCTCCTCTGTTCCCGCCCGTCTAACCTTACCGGCTGATAGATTCCCGACAATCCGTTACCGCGCCGTTGCCTGCTGGGCGAATCGCCGATTTGGTGTTTGTCAATTCAGCGAAGCAGCTCTCTGGCGCGAAAGAGCCCAGCTCCCTGCGTCGTTATTGATGTAGAGATGATCGACACTCGCGCGGAGCCATCAGGCTGGTTCGATTGGCTGCAGCAAGAGAAGTCGCTTCTCCCAGAGGGGGCCGAAGATCTTGTCATTACCTCTCTCCTCGTCTTGCAGCTGAATGGACGTTTTCTCTACCTCAAGCGGACGACTGACCTGGCCGAGTTCAGCGCTGGGGAGAGGCGAATTCTGGGAGCGCTGACCCGGCAAGGGGACACGGTGTTTGTCGCTGTCGGCCCCGATCCGGGGCACCCTCGCCTCTGCTACCGCCTGCCCGACCTGGACAATGCGGTTGCCTTCGACGGCGACGGCCTTCGTGGCCTCATCCAGCAATGGTTTGCTTGGGCGAGTTCCACAGGGAGCTCAAGCGCCTGACTTCATCCACTAGGCCGTCTCCAACAGCCACGCAAGTGCGTCGTGGCGTCCGGCGAAGTAACCGGTCAGGAAGCGGCCGGGGTCTTCCCGGGTGGGCGGCGTGCCGACCATCGGGACCTCAGCCGGCATGAGAAAGGCGAACCGCGTTACGCCCGCGGCGTTGTAGCGAGGAATGATGTTGGCGTCCCTCCACACGCCGTCCATGAAGGCCGGGTTCGTCCGGAACTGCAAGCTATCGATCAGGACACGGGGTCGGCGCGACTTCGCCACCTGATCGGCAAACGTGCTCAGCCATTGCTGGAACTGTTCTTTGGACATGGATGCCGTGGTATCGAACCAGCGCACCTCGATCAGGTTGGCCGAAGGGCGGTCGATGATTTCGCCCCAGTCGTCTTCGTACAGGTGCTTCGAATCAACCATCGCTTCTCTTCCTCCTTTCGCTCGATAGTTTGCGAGTGGTACGCGCTTCGGGAGCGACACCAAGGCGGACTCCTTGCTCGACCAGTGTTTTGAGGCGCCGCGTCAGCAACTCACGCCATCCCTCCGAAAATTGCCTCGCGCTCTCCGGGTCGATCGGACCGAAGGCGCGAAACGAGAATTGGAGAAGCGTTCCATCGCGGTCTGCCGCCAGGTCGAAGCTGGCTACGCCCAATCCCAGGCCGAGGTGAAACGGGCCAGTGAGTTCGAGGCGCCGGTCCGTGGCCAATTGCGTCACGGCCGCCAAAACTGCACCACCGGGTTCCCAATGCTCGACGAAGAGCCCGCCCAGGCGCGGTTCGACGGTCAGGCCGGTCGCCTGCGGACGAAGCATCGGATGACCCCACCAGCCGCCAGGATCAGTAATCAGCGCATTGAAGACGGCAGCGGGCGATCCTTCGATCCGGACGTCGAAGGCAAGATCGAGTGACGGCGCGTCACGCTCCACACCCAACTCCCTAGACTCGACCCGGCCCCGGAGGCGCAGGATTCCTGAAGCCCAGCCCGCCGCCAGGGGGTCGAACCAGCGTCGATTGATCTGTTGCAGAGCAATTGCGTTCAGGTAGTAACGTCGCTCGCGCCCCGGTTTGCGGCTGACGACCAAGCCTGCATCGGACAGCGCCTGGAGGTGTCGCATGACCGCGATCCGCGAGATGCGAAATTGTGCGGCGATCTCGCCCGTGATTTGCGGCCGCTCGAGCAGGAGGTCCAATATCCGACGACGCGTCGGATCCCCGAGTGCCCGCCAGATGGGCGCCGTGCGGGCTTCGATGCTGCCGCGTGAGCGGGCTGGTGGCCGCCGCATACATGTAACTCCAGCATTACATATTGTCGAAGCCGATGCAAGCACCGCCGTAACGACAAGTGCTGGTGATCTCGCCATGTCGAAAATGCCGCTTGTCGTTCGATGTATCGATAGAGACGCTACGGTGCCCGAGCTATAACAATGGATCAGAGCTACTAGGAGGACACAGAATGCAGGTCATGGTGCTGGCAAAGGAAGGCGAGCAGGTCGAGGCGGGGACGCCTCCGGCGGCAGAAACCTTCGCGGCGTTCCAGAAATACAACGACGAGCTGCTCAAGGCGGGGGTCGTCGTCGCGGCTGGCCGCCTCTTTCCAAGCTCGAAGGGAAAGCGCGTTTGGTTCGATGGCAAGAAGCGCACCGTCATCGACGGGCCGTTCACGGAGGCCAAGGAGCTGGTGGGCGGGTACTGGCTCTGGCAGGTACGCTCGATGGACGAAGCCGTCGAATGGCTGAAGCGGGCACCCTTTGACGGCGGGACCTTCGAGATCCGAGAGATCTTCCAGACCGAGCAAGCCCTCTCACGATGATCCGCGCTACGGAGATCAGGGCGACCCATCATGGGTCTCCTGTCTCAGACCCGGGTGGCCCTCGGGCCCACTGGCTGCTATTCGAGAAAGGCGAGCGTGGCCGCGGCGAGGAGTGGCGAGCTGAAGATGCTGTAGTGGGTTAGCCCCGGCAGGATCGCGAGGGCGTGCCCACCCTTCGGCCGGCCTTCGCCCGTCCAGCCGCCGTCCCTGAGCCCGCCATCGAGCAGCTTGAATACTTCGACATAGTGGCTCGGCGGTGCCATGTCGGCATCCGCAGCGACGATGAGGGTTGGCACCTGGAGACCGCGGACGTCGTCGGTGAAGTCAAAGTCCTTCGCCATCGCCTCCCCGATCTTGGTCAGTAACCGAGGGAAGTCCTCAGGCCTTGGCGCGACCCGTTGGTATAGCTGGTACATCGGCGTGTCCTTCATGAATTCGACGGCCGCGGCGTTCAGCTGGCCCTGCTGCGCCCGGATCTCGGGATAGATCGCCTCGGGGCGGATGCTCGCCGAGACGGCGACCAGCCGTCGGACCTTCGCCGGGAACTGCGCGGCTGTCTGCAGCGCCACACCACCACCGAGCGAGTAGCCCACGACGTCAGGTCTGGCCAGCCCGAGGTGATCGATCAGTGCCGCGATGTCGCCGGCCATGAGCCGGACGTCGATCGGTCGATCGATGTCAGCGGTCCGGCCATGTCCTTGCAGGTCGACCGTAATGACCTGGTGACGCTCGGCCAGCATCGGCAGGATCGGACCGAACATCTCGCCCGACCCAAGCCCACCGTGCAGCAGGATCAGCGGTCGCCCAGCGCCGTGCGTTTCGTAGTAGAGCCTGATGCCGTTGACCTCCGCGTACTGCCCGTTCTCAGGCATCCGAGTTAGCGCGTGCTCCACTGGAACCAGCGGATCCCGATTCCGGCAAAGATGATCGAGTAGAGCACGCTCGCGAGCAGGGCCCACCATGTATCCGCGGTCCAGGCAACCGGACGCATCGCGCCCGAGAGCAACGTCGCCACTGCTCCGCCAGGTGACCATCGCGAAATGGTCTCGAAGGTGGTTCCGAAGACGTCGGAGTGACCAAAGAGGCCGAGGGCGACGAGCGGCAGGAAGCTAAGCCGCCCCAAGGCGTTGACGGTATCGACGGATTTGATGAGGCCCACCAAAGCCTGTCCCACGCCAAGGAAGACGGCTGAGCAAAAAATCACCATCGCGAGCGTCAGAAGGTAGGCAGCCGGATCCAGTGTGACCTTCTCGATGACGGCCGCTGCCGCGAGGACCACCACGGACATTGCCAGCATCGAAACGACCTGAACGGACAGCCGGCTGACCATGATGGTCCAGGTTGGAGCCGGCGTGACCCGGAGGCGCTGGAAAACCCCCAGCTCGCGGTCCCTGGCGACGGACGCCGTGTAGCCAAGGATGGCAATCAACGCGATGCCGAGCGTGAGAGCCAACGCGACGTTGACGATCGGGCCGCCGAGTTGAGCGCCGCGTTTGGCGGTCGACAGTCCGTAGAGGACGGCGAGCGGGGGAAAGAACGTCAGGAGCAATGCTCGGCCGTTTCGCAATTGAACGGTGAGGTCCGCCTCGAGCAGGGCTCTGAGCATTCCTGACAACGTCGGAGGGCGAGTGGGTGGGACGCTCGATTGCGTGCTCATTCAATCGCGAAGGTCGCTACCCGTTAATCCGATGAAGACATCTTCGAGGGTGACCTGGCCATGGGCCACTTTGAGCACGCGTGGGTCATTTTTGTGCTTCTCGATCAGCCCCGCCGGCGTGTCGACCGTGATCAGCTTGCCATTGTCGATGATCGCCACCCGGTGACACACCGCCTGCGCCTCTTCCATCGAATGGGTCGTCAGGAGGATGCTCCGGCCAATGTCGCGCAGCCGTTCGATCCGATCCCACAGTTGCCGGCGAGCTTGCGGGTCCAGGCCGGCCGTGGGTTCATCGAGGAGCACGAGTGGCGGGCTCTGGATGGTGGCGATCACCAATGACACGCGTTTCTGCTGTCCCCCGGACAGCTGGCTGAAGCGCTTTGACGCCTCCTCGCCCAGGTGCACGTTGGCAAGCAGGTCGTCGATTCCGGCCCGGGTGAGCGGCACGCCGTAGAGCCCCGCGTAGAGCCTGACGATCTCGCGAATCGTGAGATTGGATTGGAAGCTCGTCGACTGAAGTTGCACACCCATCCGTGCTTTCGCGGCGGCTGGATTTGTGCGAGCGTCGATATCGCCGATTCGAATTGAGCCGGAGTCTGGCCGTACGAGTCCCTCAATGGCGCTCAATGTGGTCGTCTTTCCGGCACCGTTGGGGCCGAGCAGGCCGAAGATCTCTCCTTCATTGATTTCCAGCGCCACGCCGTCGACGGCCCGCTTGGGTCCATAACTGACGCGGAGATCTTCGACCTGGAGAGCAAGGGCGTGCCGGGCGGTCTGGCCCGTATCGCTCACTTAACCAGCACCAATCTGATATGCCACCACCTCGTGGTGCTGCGCCGTATAGATGATGCCGCCACCGACCGTCAGGGCCGACGAGACGAAGACCTTGCCATAGCCAACCTGCGCCGGGATCTCGAAACTGGCTTTGCCGCTAGCAAGATGGGTGTCGCACCAGACTTGATGGCCCGTACTGGCCTCAAGGGAGAAAACGCCCGTGGCAGTGACGCCGTAAATCTTGCCGTTGGCGATGGTCACGCCGTTCGGCCCATCGTCTGCGGAGTTGTACACATGTGCGACCACAGGACTTTTCCCGTCGAGGACCGCACGGCGCTGACATTCGACGCGCCGTCCTGCAGATAGGCGACACCGTTTGCGACCACCGGATTGCCGAAATCTCGGCCGTTCGCTCCCGCGCCCGTCAACGGGAACGTCCAGGCAACGTCGAGGTTCGAGACGTTTGCCGAGCAAATGGTCGTGTGTGCGACGCGGGTGTTGTAGAGGTCTCCGTTTGGGGAGGGCCACTCATTCGCGTACTTGATCTCTTCCATCGGGGCGCGCCCACGATGCGAACCCAGATGCCGTAAGGGATTTGGCGGCGCGTCAACGGCTTCAGTGGTTGTCGTATTCGTCGTGGCGGCGGAACCAGATGCCGGCCTCGTTGCGGCCGAGTGGCGCGCGGTCGAGCCACTGGTACATGCCCCAGAGGCCGTCCACCCCCCGCGCATAAGCCGAGTAGGTGTGGTAGACGACGCCATCGTCGAGCGCGAACGCACTCAAGCCGTGGGCCTCTTGCCTGTACGTCGCCCAGTCCACGCCAACGCCAAGCCCGGCGACCCAGTGACCCTCTTCAGCGGCCTCCAGCTCCGGCCGCATGTCGACCGTGCGGTAGTTGTACTCGACGGCTCCCGACTGCTGCTGCTCCCTGGTATGTGTCGTCTGGAAGTCGAAGTTGAAATCGCTGTCGAACGAAGACGCCCAGGGGAAGCTCCAGCCCATGCGCCGCTGGTACGCCTGCAGCTTCGCGAGCGGAGCTCGCGACACCGCGCAGAGCGTGACGTCGTGATTTGCGAGGTGGACGACGAAGCCGTTGAATCCGTCCGCGATTGCCGAGCACAAGGGGCACCCTGCCGTGTAATCGGGCCCGAACATGAAGTGATAGGTGAGGAGCTGCGAACGTCCTCTGAAGAGATCGGCGAGGGACGCCGTGCCCTCGTCGGTCTGGAAACGGTACTCCTTGTCGATTCGAACCCAGGGCAGGTTCTGCCGCTGCCGCGCCAGCTCGTCGCTACGCCGTGTCAGCGCCTTCTCGGCCTTGAGCAGTTCCAGCCGGGCCGCAAGCCATTCTTCACGTGTTCCGGTCTTGTGATCGGTCATTGGGTCTCTCCTTCTTGCCGTTACACCAGCTTAACCGCCCCGGCGACAATGGGCTTGTAACCGGACCGCGTAAAGGAAGGACGATGAGGAACGTGGCCTCGAAGCCTTCCCTCGTCTCTCACGAGCGGGTTGCGGTTACGCATGACTACCTTGACCAGTACGGCGGGGCCGAGCGCACCGTCCTTGCGATTTGTCAGCGCTTCGGCTCGGCACCGCTCTACACCTCCGTGTACGATCGCGCAGCGATGCGCCGGCTGGGCTTCATTGAGCCGGCGCAGCGAATCGTCGTGAGCTTCATCCAACGCTGGCCGTTCCGACGACGCGTCCCTCGGTACTACCTCACGTGGCTCTATCCACTCGCCTTCCGGACGTTCGATCTGCGGGGGTACGAGCTGATCCTGTCGTCAGCGAACTTCGCCGCCAAAGATCTAACGCTATCGCCTGGTGCCGTTCATGTTTCCTACTGCTACACGCCGCCTCGCTTTCTGTGGGGCTTTGACAGCGATACCGCCTGCCGGGCGATGCCGTTGCACGAACGGCCTCTCGCAATGCTGGCGAAGGCCACGCTTCGCCGCCTGGACTATCGGGCGGCACAACAGGTTGACCTGTTCGTCGCCTGCTCGAACGCGGTTGCCCGCCGCATTCAGCAGGCGTACGGCCGAAGCTCCGTCGTTGTTTATCCGCCGGTTGACACCGAGCGCTTCGATCGCCATCCCGTCCGCGACGAGGGGTTCTTCCTGACTGTCTCGCGCCTCAACGCCTACAAGCGGCTTGATTACCTCATCGAGGCGTGCAATCGGGCCGGGCTGCCACTCGTCGTTGTCGGAACTGGACCCTGGGAGGCCCCTCTGCGCTCTCTCGCCGGGCCAACCGTCGAAGTCACGGGACACCTTCCCGATGACGAGGTCGAGCGGCTGATGTCTCGGTGCCGCGCGTTCGTCCTGCCTGGGGAGGAGGACTTCGGCATCGCCGCGGTCGAGGCGATGGCGGCCGGCAAGCCAGTCGTGGCGCTCCGCCGAGGGGGAGCGGTTGAAACGGTGATCGATGGCGAGACCGGTTTGCTCTACGACGAGCCGACGGTTGAGAGCTTCCTCGATGCCGTGGGTCGGTTGCCGGCGACTCGCTGGGACGCAGGGGCGATTCGAGCCCGGGCCCGCAACTTTGACAAGGCCCGCTTCACCGAGCGGCTCGACGGGGCGATCGCGTACGCGATACAGCGCGGATCCTCGATGGTCCACTGATGATCGCGCCTGCGCAACGGATTGTTGCGCCGACGTCCGCGGGCGAGGCGCTCCGGCAGGCAATCCTCGCCACGCTGATCTATGCCGACCTCTTCGACCATGCGCTAACGCGCGATGAACTCCACCGTTATCTGATCGGTCAAGCGGTTTCGGCGGCGCCGCTGGTGGCGATGCTCGACAACGATGCCGAACTCCGGTTCCACATCGCGCAGACCGAGGGTCGGTTTCACCTGAGCCGTCGGCCCCACCTCGCCGATATCCGGCGGGAGCGAACCGCGGCGTCGGCCGAGCTCTGGCCGGTTGCCACGCGGTATGGCGGGTTGATCGCCCGTCTCCCATTCGTTCGGCTGGTGGGCGTGACCGGCGCCCTGGCCATGAACAACGCTCGGCCGGATGACGACATCGATTTGTTCATCCTGGCCCAGCCCGGCCGCCTCTGGCTCTGCCGGCTGCTCGTCCTGGGCGTAGTGAAGCTCGCAGCCCGACGGGGGTACGTCTTATGCCCCAACTTCCTGTTGAGCACCGACCATCTGCGGCTCTCGGAGCGCAATCTGTTCACCGCGCACGAGGTCGTCCAGATGGTCCCGCTCGAACGGAATCGCTGGTACGGCGCCTTCATCGCGGCGAACGGCTGGGTGGCGGACTTCCTGCCCAACGCATTTGCCGGTAGGACGGCGGACGCGCGGCCGCGTTTCACGAAACGGTTGGCGGGTCGGCTCGTCGCGGGCCTCCTCTCGGCCCAGGTCTTCGATCCGATCGAACGGTGGGAGATGCGGAGGAAGGTGCGGCGTCTCAGCCGTCGTCTCGAGCATGAGGGAGGCAGCGTCGCGTTTTCTGAAAACGAATGCCGCGGCCATTTTGCTGCGCACGATGCGCGCATCCTTGCCGCCTACCACCGACGCCTCGTGGAATACGGTGAGGAGATCCGATGACCGACGTCCTCTTTGGCCAGTCGTACTATTTGCGCTTCGATCCCAAGCTCTTCGAGGCGATGCAGCCCTACCCGCCACTCGGGACCCTGTACGCCGCCAGCTACATCCGAAGCCGCAACTATGAAGTGGCCCTGTTCGACGCGATGCTGGCAAATTCCGAGATCGGGTGGGCAGCGGCGCTGGATCGCGAACAGCCGCGCTTTGCCGTGATCTACGAAGACAACTTCAATTACCTCTCGAAGATGTGCCTCCTCCGGATGCGGCAAGCGGCCTTCCGCATGATCGAGCTGGCACAGGAACGCGGCTGCCTCACCATCGTGGCCGGCTCGGACGCAAGCGATCGTGCCGGGCTGTACCTGGCGCGCGGCGCTGACTTCGTGCTCAACGGCGAGGGCGAGGTCACCCTCGGCGAGCTCCTGGATCACCTCTCTGGCCGGACGCAAGTGAAGCCGCAGACGATTGCCGGCCTGTCGTTCGCTTCCGCAAGTGGGGACGACATCGTCGTCACCCCTCGCCGACCGGACATCACCGACCTCGATGCGCTGCCCCTGCCGGCGTGGGACCTCGTCGACGTTGGCCGCTATCGGGATATCTGGATGGCGCGCCACGGGTACTACTCGATGAACATCGCGACCTCGCGTGGCTGTCCCTACCACTGCAACTGGTGCGCCAAGCCGATCTGGGGCCAGCGCTACAACGTTCGCAGTCCCGAACACGTGGTGAGCGAACTCCGATGGCTCAAGGAGACCTACCGCCCCGATCACATTTGGTTCGTCGACGATATCCTCGGCCTCAAGCCTGGTTGGATCCAGCGCTTCGCGGATGGCGTCGAACGAGAGGCGATGCAAACCCCGTTCAAGAGCCTCTGTCGCGTGGATCTGCTTCTCCGCGGTGACACCATCGACGCCTTACGGCGTGCCGGCGCCGAGGCGGTCTGGGTCGGCGCCGAGTCGGGCTCGCAGAAGATCCTCGACGCCATGGACAAGGGAACCCGGGTCGAGCAGACCGAAGAGGCCACCCGCCGGCTGCATGCGGCCGGCATCCGGGTCGGATTCTTCCTGCAGTTCGGCTACCCCGGTGAGACTCGCAGAGACATTACGGCCACGCTCCAGCTGATCCGAAATTGCCGGCCGGACGATATCGGCATGTCGGTTTCCTATCCGCTCCCGGGCACCAAGTTCCACAAGGCCGTCAGCGAGCAGCTCGGCCTGCAGCAGAATTGGCTCGACTCCGGGGACCTCGCCATGATGTACCAGGGACCCTTCAGCACGGCGTTCTATCGCCAGCTCCATGTCGTGCTCCACCACGAGTTCCGGTTACGGAAGGCGTGGTCGGCGTTACGATTGCGCGGCGGCCGGCTCCGATGGCTCGGCGGCGTGGTTTACCATGCCGCGGCGCTGCCCCTGGCCAGACTCCAGCTCGAGATCCTGGCTCGCGTCCACCGTCGCGGCCTGCCGCTGCTGCCGCGCTTCATGACGCCGGAAGCGGCAGCCCGTCCGACACCACAGCCGGGCGCGCCGATCCGCTCGTAACGGCGTATACGGTCAGGACCTCGTTCCCAAAATCTTTGCCCACGACCGGGCGGACGACGAGGCCGACCGACTCGAGCGCGTCCAGCATCGCCCGCCACTCGCCATCGGTGGAGAGAACGATGCGGGCCTGGCCGCCGGGGCGGAGCACCTGGCCAAGGCCGCCGGCGAACCGCTCGACGACATCGGGGGCGCGCCACGCCTGGTCGAGCCGGTCGGAGGGCACGCCGCGAAAGAAGGGCGGGTTGAACATAACGAGGTCGAAACGCTGGCCCGCAACTGGCGCGAAGAGGTCGCCTGGGCGGATCTCGACCAGCGCCTCGAGATCGTTGAGCAGCACATTGATGCGGGCGCATCGCCCTGCCTCCGGGTTGAGGTCGACCCCGACCACCTGGTAGCCAAGGCGCGCCGCGAAGATGGCGCCGATGCCCGAGCCGGTCCCCATGTCCAGCGCTCGCGGCCGCATCGAATCTGGCGCGTCGGCTGGGACTGGCGCCGGCAGGTTGCGGGCAAGAAAGACGCCTGAGCGCAGGACGACCGGGTTGAAGACATCGGGCAAGATCACGAGTGGCACGCCATCGACCCGCTCGAGAACCAGCCGTCGATAGCGGCGGCCAATGACCTGGTGGCGCAGCCGCAACCAGGCCCGCCAGATGCCTCGCCGCAGCGGTCGGTGCGCTCGTCCGGTCACGTTGCCCGGCCGCCGAAGCTCCAGATGCCGAAGCTGGCGGGTTGCCGTCGCAACTTTCGTCCGGCGAGCCAGCGTTTGAACGCCCACCCGGGTCCGCCTCGGGATGGAATGCGCTGCAGCATAACGCCGGCGTCCGTGGCGGTTTGCGCCAGGCTGTCGACGGTGAGATAGCCGGTGCCCCATTCGACCGGTCTGCTGCCGATCCGATCGGCGAAGCCCTGTTGGCGCTCTGCCAGCATCCGTTGGCCGTCTGCGTCGCTGACGAACACGGGGGAATCCATGACGATCAGCGCTCCGCCGTCTACCAGCGCCTGGCTCGCAGATCGCAGGGTGGCGGTCGGGTTCGCCGAGTAGTGGAGGGAGGCGTTGAAGATCACCGCGTCGAATTGCCTCGCGACCGTGGGGAGGTGATCGAAGTCCGCCTGCACCCGGGTGAACGAGGTGGGGTAGTGGTGGGCTGCGCCGAGCCCATCGTCGGGGTCGTCGAGCCAGTCGACCGCGACGCAAATGTTACCGAGCAGCGTCAGGCAGTTCGACAGCCAGCCGTTGCCGGCTCCGAGGTCGAGCACCCGCAAAGGTCGGCGACCGAGGCGAGTCAAAACCCTGCGGCACAGGTGGCGGAAGCTTTCCTGCCGGACCCGCCAGATCGCGTGTTGCGGATCGCCGCGGGCAACCTTGGGAAGCTTCCGATAGTACGCTGCCGCGCGTTGTCGAGAGCCGTCCTGCGCGCGCACGCGCCGGTACTGCGCGATGAACGGTTCGATCTCGACGAGCCGGGGGTCGGAAAGGAAGCGGAGGATGCCGGCACGGCACCCGATTTCCATCTGACACGAATGGCAACGCAGCGGACCCGTCGATGGCCCGGCCATGCTCGCGGCGACGAGTGTCGATCCGCATTCTGGGCAAGCGAAGGCCGGGATCCAGGTGGGCTCAAGCATGGCGCTCCATGACGACCAGGAAATGATCGCCCCAGCCGCCCACGCCAGGCCAGGCGGCGATTTGGTCCTCGATGGCCTGAAGGCGGGCCAGCAGGTGGGGGTGTCGGTCGGCAAAGGCAAGCGCGTAAGGGGGAGGCACCAGAAGTCCCAGTGTTCGCAGCGACCTGAGGCTGAAGCCTGCCGCCGCGAACGTCGACTGAAACTCCGAGGGCGAGTAGTAACGCGTCCACACCGTGCGTCCACTCAGCGGCACCGCGACCGGCTTCCTGGACCATCGCGCGGTTGCCCGCCGCCAATCGCGCTTCCGCGCGAAGATCGCGAGTTCCCACGGGCAGACCCGGCCAATCACCGAGGCGATCAAGACGCCCCCAGGGCGCAGCCTGGCGGCGATCGACGCCGCGGCTGAGCCGAGATCGCAGACGCAGTTCAACGCCCCTAGGTCCGAATAGACGCCGTCAAAGGTGCCGGGAGGCAAGCGCCCCAGCTCGTGGATGCCGACCTGGTGCACTGCGACCATCCCGTTGGTGCCGGCCCGCTCGGCGCGCTCCCGCGTCTGCCGCACCATGTTCGCCGACCAATCGGTCGCCGTGACCTGGTACCCCTGCCGCCCGAGCGCAACGGCATCGAGGCCGGTCCCACACCCGAGATCGAGGAGCGCCGAACCGGGCGCCACGGCGCCGGTGACGGCCGCCAGCGTTCGGGCGCGCACCGCCTGGACCAACGTGTTGTTCCCCAGGGGACCGTCGTAGCCGGCGGCGACCTCGTCGAATGCGCGCTGGGTGTCCGCCAGCTGCCGAATGTTCATCGCAGCGACCGGGTGACAAAGAGGGCCGTCAGGCCGGCACCAAACAGTTGCCGCAAGAGCACGGCGATCGCAATGCCGACGGCGCCATAGCGGGGCGCCAGCGACAGACCCAGTGCGGCGAAGACGATCAACTGCAGCACATCCCCGCCAGCGATCCAACGCGGCCGACCCAGCGGATAGAGGATGAACGCCGCCGGCTGCGCGTTCAACCCAATCGCGACACCAACCAGGAGGATGGCGAACGGGATAACGGCGCCGGTATAAGCCCGGCCATAAAGGCCCACCAGCAGCAGCCCGGAGAACGGCAGGATCAAGAGGAAGCCGATCGACGCCAGTCCGGTGAGGCGGAGAGTACGGGTGACGTAGGCGCGAAGCTCGGCGCGACTGTGATACCGGCAGGCCTCCGGGAACGACGATGTCAGAATCGCGTTCTGCACCACCTCGAACTTTGCCAGCAGTGCCAGGGCGGCGCCGTAGAGGCCGACCTCGGCGGCCGGCCGGAAATGACCGAGTAAGAGAACGTCCAGATTGAGGAAAATCGTCGAGGCAACGGCCGCGACCGCGATCCACCGGCTGAAGCGCCAGAGGCGCCCGAAGTGCGCTCCAAGCGAGGCGAGTAGTCGCGGTCGAAGCGTAGGCGGCAACGCGCGCTGGCCAACGGCGAGCAGCGCCAGCGGCAGGAAGACCTCGATGCCGACGAGCGGCCAGAGCGCGAGGCGGCCGCTGAAAAACAGCGCCCCGATGACGACGGCGCGCAGCACCGCCTGGGTCATGCTGATCAGGCTCAAGGCGCCGAACGTCTGGCGCGCCTCCAGCAGGGTTTGCACATAGTTGAGCAGGCCACCGGTGAGCAGCGTCAGCGCGGCCAGGCGAACCAGCCCGGGCTGCACCGCTCCGCCGTACCAGCCATTGACGATCCAGCCGGCGAGTCCGGCCAGCAAGGCGGCGGCGAGTGTGCCGAACACCAGTTTCGCCATCAGGAAGGAGCGCGCGACCGCCTGGGCTTCGGGTAGGGTCGCGGCGCCGGCGATGTAGTTGACGGCGGCGTCGCGGAAGCCGAACTCGGCGACAAACGAGAACAGGCTGACCAGACCCATTGCGATCGCGAATCGACCGGCGTCGCCGGGTCTCAACGCGCGGTAGGTTAGCGCCGACGCGAGGACGCCGAACCCCAGTCTGACGACGTTTCCGGCGAGGAGCACCCCCACGTTCCGCGCCGGGCGGAGCAGGATGGCGACCTCAGCGGACACGCGCCACCATTGCCAGGTCTCGCACCGACTGAGCGATCGCACGTCGATGCCAGTGATAGCGCGCCGATGCCAGCATGCTTCGGCGGTGGATGCGGCGTGCCAGGGCGATCGACGCCGGGCGATGCTTAAGGCACCAGCGCAGCGCCTTGCGGGTCACGCGGCGATTCGCCGCATAGATCGATCCACCGGGCGCGCGGCTGACGCTGTCACCGGTGATCCCGATGTCGATCACCGTGCGATCGACGTGTACCGCGTCGACCAGAGCGGCCAGCCGCAGCCAGAAATCCCAGTCCTCGGCGGGGCTGCAGTGCGGATCGAACCCACCAACCGGGCCCAGCAGTGCGCGCCGGAAGAGCACGGCGCCGGTCACGAGGAAATCTGACTCGAGCAAGCGATCGAAGATGTCACCCACTGGGGGCGGGAGTGGTCGGAGACCGGGATCAGGCTCGTAGTCGCCATAGGCGAAACCAGCGGCAGGCTGCGCCATCAGCGCGGCGGACAGGTCCTTAAGCGCGTTCGGCCTCAAGCTGTCATCCGAGTCGAGGAAGGCGATCAGCTCGCCGCGCGCGCGATCGAGCCCGGCGTTGCGCGCGATCGCAGGGTTGCCCGAGTGCGGGACCCGTAGTACATCGACGGGTTGGTGAGTGAGGAACTCAGCGGTCCCATCGGTCGAGCCATCGTCGACGACGATGGTCTCGTAGGCAGCCGTGGTCTGCGCGAAGACGCTGGCGAGCGCCCGGGCGACCAGCTCTCGCCGATCAAACGTGGTCAGGATGACGGAGATCACCGTCCGAACCTTCATACGGTCGGAGGTTTCGAATCCGAGCGAACCTGTAACGCCAGTCCGTAACCGCATCCGAGGATAGCCACCCAGGCACCGTTGCGGCAGGGAGGTGTGATGAAGCTCGTCCTTTACAACCCCAGGAGCAACGGCTCCGGCAAGCGCATTCTCCCGCTATCTCTCCTTGCCCTCGGCGCGGTGCTCGAGGGCCGGCACGATTACGCGATCGTCGACGGCAACGCCGACCGGGAGCCGCTGGCTGCGCTCGACCGGGCGGTGGGCGACTCGGGTGCCCGCCTGCTCGCGATGACGGTCATGCCGGGGCCGCAGTTGCGCGACGCGGTGCCGATCGCGCGAGACCTCAAGCGACGGCATCCCGGCCTGACCATCGTGTGGGGCGGATACTTCCCGACCCAGCACTACGAGGTCTGCCTGCGCGCACCGTATGTCGATTACGTGATACGCGGTCATGGCGAGATCAGTTTCCTCCAGTTACTTGATCTCCTGGAGCGCGGCGGTTCGCTCGCCGAGGTGCCGGGGCTCGCGTACCGGGTCAATGACGGCGCGGTGACGTCGAACGCGATGCCGCCGATCCCGGATCCGCAGGAGCTGCCGGATTTTCCTTACCAGCGGGTACCGGTCGCGAGCTACGCGCGCGACAGCTTCCTGGGGAAGCGAACCCTGCCCCACCACTCGAGTTACGGGTGTCCGTTCTTATGCAACTTCTGCGCCGTCGTCAACATGGTGGGCGGCCGCTGGTTGCCGCAGTCGGCCGAGCGGACGGCGGCCGTCGCGCGGTATCTGCACGACCAGCATGGCGCGGATGCGGTCGAGTTCTACGACAACAACTTCTTCGTGCACGAGGCGCGCACGGTGGAGTTCGCGGAGCGGATCCAGGACCTGCGGATCGGATGGTGGGGGGAGGCGCGCGTCGACACGCTGCTGCGGTACCGTCCTGCCTCCTGGCGGGCGATGGCGGCGTCCGGTCTCCGGATGGTCTTCATGGGCGCCGAGTCGGGCTCCGACGAGACGCTGAAGCGGATGAACAAGGGTGGAACCGCCGCCGCGGAGAAGACCCTGGAAATGGCCGGCCGGATGCGCTCCTACGGGATCGTCCCCGAGTTCTCCTTCGTCCTTGGGAATCCGCCCGATCCCGACGAAGACACGAACCGAACCATCGAATTCATCCGCAAGGTCAAGCGGGTGAACTCGCGGGCCGAGATCGTGATGTACGTGTACACGCCGGTGCCGCTGGCCGGAGACCTGTACGACGCGGCGCTCGAGCAGGGGTTCAAGTTTCCCGAGTCGCTCGATGAGTGGGTGTCGGCGGACTGGTCCGAGTTCGCCCAGCGGAAGGGCGCGCAGATTCCGTGGCTGCGCGCCGCGCTGCGCACTCGGGTTCGCACCTTCGAGCGGGTGCTCAACGCCTACTACCCGACGGTCACCGACGCGCGAATGCTGCGCGGGCCTCTCTGCTGGATCCTGCGGACCTTCAGCTCGTGGCGGTACCACCTGCGACGCTACGAGCTCCCGTTCGAGTTGCGCATCCTGGAAAAACTCGCCGGCTACCAGCGGCCGGAGACCCGCGGCGCCTAGGCCTTTCGGGCGGCTGATGCTCGAGGCATACGACGCGGCGGCGCCCGACTACGATCGACAGGTCCAGGGCGACGGCTGGATGCGGAACCTGCTCTGGGATCTGTACGCGCGGCTGTTTTCCGCGGGGCAGACCGTTCTCGACCTCGGCTGCGGCACGGGGATCGACGCCGTCTTTTTGGCGCAGCGCGGCATTCGCGTCATGGGGATCGATGCCTCGCCGGCGATGATCGCGCGGTCCCGGGCCAAGCTGGCCGCCGCCGACCTCGCTGACCTGGTGAACCTCCGGGTGATGGACATCGCTCGCATTGGTTCGCTGCCCCAGGCGAGTTTCGACGGCATCATCTGCGCGTTTGCCGCACTCAGTACCACCCGCGAGCTCGATGAGGTCGCGGCGTCGGTCGCGCGCCTGCTGGCGCCCCGGGGGATGCTGGTCGTTCACCTGCTGAATCGCTGGAGCCTCTGGGAATGGCTCGGTCTACTCCGCTCCGGTCGGTTTGGTGCAGCTCGCCGGCTGGGCCGTAACCCGGTGCGGAATTTCATCATTGGTGGTCGCACGGTGCCGCATTACCTGTATCACCCGGGGGCTACCTATGCCCGCTTCTTCCAGTCGGGCTTTGCGCTTCGCCGGGCATACGGGATCGGCATCCTACGCCCGCCCCACACGGCACACCGGATTCCCTCGGTGATGATCTCTGCACTCGACCGCCTCGAGCGGCCGCTGCGTGGGCTTTGGCCGTTTCGGGACTGGGGCCGCTTCTTCGTGCTGGAGCTCGAACGACGGTGACGGGGCCCGTGGCGCTGGTCAAACGCCAGCTGACGCTGTCCACCGATCGGATCTACGCGTTGCCCGTCCTGGTCTTGATGCCACACAGTTCTTGCAACTGCCGTTGCGTGATGTGCGACATCTGGCTGGCGAACCGCAACAAGCGTGAGCTGTCCCGGGAGGACCTGATTCCGCATCTGCCCGCGCTGCGCAAGCTCGGCACCAACCACGTAGTGCTTTCTGGTGGGGAGGCGTTGCTGCACTCGAACCTCTGGACGCTGTGCGACCTGCTGCGCGAGGCCGGCGTTGCCCGGATCACCGTGCTGTCGACCGGGCTGCTCCTCGAGCGTCACGCGGCCGCCGTCGTGTCGCACTGCGACGAGGTCACGGTTTCTCTCGACGGCAGCCGGTCGATTCACGACCGCATCCGAAACATCCCCAACGCATACGACCGTCTCGCTGACGGCGTCCGCGCCCTTAAGAGCATCGCGCCGGATTTTCGCGTGTCCGCGCGCTGCGTCATCCAGCGGCAGAACTACCTCGACCTGCCGAACATCATCGACGCCGCCAGGGACATCGGCGTTGATCAGCTCTCGTTCTTTGCCGTCGACGTCTCGAGCACCGCGTTCAATCGGCCGCAGGGATGGCCCCCGGAGCGCGTCGGCGACGTCGCGCTCAACCCCGACGAGGTCAAGCGCTTTGTTTGCGTGGTCGAGGCGACGATCACCGCGTACCCGGACGAGTTCGCCAGCGGATTCGTCGCCGAAACGCCCGCCAGGCTGCGCCGGCTCCCCCGCTACTTTGCGGCGCTCAATGGCGAGGAGACTTTTCCCGAGAACCACTGCAACGCTCCCTGGGTGTCGACCGTCGTCGAGGCGGACGGAACGGTTCGACCCTGCTTCTTCCACCGGAGTCTTGGCAATATCCACGACCGCTCGCTCGACGACATCCTGAACGGGGACGAGGCAATCGCCTTCCGCCGTGCGCTCGATGTTCGGCGCGACCCCATTTGCCAGAAATGCGTCTGCACTCTCTACCTGGCACCGGGAGTCGATTGATCGACGTCGATCGTGCCTTACGCCGTCCGGAGCTGGCGCCCGAGACCGACGCGTTACGTTCCGCCGGCTCTCGCACTATGGCTCGCTTGTTGCCGCTTGCCCCGGTGGTCTTTCTGGCCGCCTCGGCGCTCGCCATCCTCGCGCTCACGCGCTTCGACGGCCTGTACGGTCAGGACTCCTTTGCGTACTTCCACTACGCGACGGGTCCTTTGCGCCAGGCGCTGGCACGCGGGCAACTGCCGCCTCCCTTTTTCTGGCCACCGGGATATCCATTACTGGTCGCGGCGATGTCCGGCATCGTGGGCGTCGCACCGATCGCCGGACAGATCGTCAGCATCGCCGCGGGCGCGGCCGTGCCCGCCTTCACCATCCTTTTGGCGCGCGAACTGGGCACCGACGAGCCAGCCGGCTGGCCGCTAGCCCGCCATCGCTGGTTGCCCATTTCAATCCTGGCCGGGTTGATCGTGGCCGTGACCGGGCAGCTGCTCCAGTCCAGCCTCGTGGTGATGGCGGACACGCTCGGTCTCGCCGCGGCGACGGCCGGCGCGTGGGGCCTGGCCCGCTATCGGCGAACGGGTGCCCTGCGCTGGCTGCTGCTCTCCGCCCTGGCATTCGCCTGGGCGATCCTCACCCGCTGGATCTACGGCCTGGTCGCGGTGCCCTTTGCGGTCTGGGGGCTCATCCCGCTCTGGCGGCGTCCTCGTCGCATCGCCCTCCTTCATGCCGCGGGTGCGGTGGCAGTCGGAATCGTGGTCCTGGCGCCAACCCTCGTCCCGGCGGTCGTCGGCCTCATCGGGCGTGGCGACGCGCCCTTCGCCGGCGACCTGCAGGTCTACGCCTGGAGTCCGGTGAACGCACTACAGGCAACCTTCACCACCGGCGACGGACAGCTTGCCTACAACCTTCCGACCGGGCTGTATTACGCGCTGGCCCCAGCCAACTGGTGGTACTTCAGCCCCCTGCTAGCCGCCCTGATCGCGCCGGGCGTCTGGGCGGTGGTCCGGCAGACGCGGACTCCCACACTGGCGATCCTCGTGGCCTGGGCGGCGATTGTCCTGGCCTTCCATGCCGGCGCGCCCTGGCAGAACCCCCGGTTCGCGCTTGCCTATCTCCCGCCGCTGGCCATCCTCGCCGCGGTGGGCTACGACCAGCTGCGACGGGCGTCCCACCTCCGGGTTCGCCGGGCCGCCGCCGCCTGGCTGATTGCGGGCACGGCGCTTGCGGCCGCCGGCAGCGCGGTGTTGACCCAGGAGTTCATCGAGCGCAAGCAAAACGATGTGGCTGTCGTGCGATGGGCGGACGGCCTGGCCCCACTCAACGGACAGCTGCTGGCATTCGGGTTGACGGCGACCTTCCAGGAGTACGGCCGGCTGCCGACGCTCGACCTCTCGGAGGTCAACACCGAGCGAATCGGTGCGCTCCTTCGCGATGGGCGACCCACGCTCGTGCTCGTCGACGTCAACGCGCTCGAGCGCCAGTGGACGGGCCGCGCGCCCTGGGAGCGCTACCACGCGTTGCTGGCCGCACCAGGCTTGACCCCGCTGGGGACTCGCAGTGGCTACACCCTATTCGCCGTCCGGCAGGAGGGCGCATGAGGATCGGACTTGTCGTTCCCGGGTTCAGCGCAGATCCGGACGACTGGTGCATTCCCGCCCTGCGGCACCTCGTGGTCCGCCTCGTGGGTAGCGCGGACGTTCACGTCTTCGCCCTGCGGTACCCGGATCATCGGAGATCGTACCGAGTCTTCGGAGCGCAAGTCACCGCGTTAGGCGGCGGTGACGCGACTGGCGCTCGGAGTGCCGGCCTATGGCAACGAACGGCGAGTGCCATCGCCGCCGAGCACCGACGTCGCCGTTTCGACGTGCTCCACGCATTCTGGGCAGGCGAGCCAGGTTTCCTCACGGCGCTTCTGGGCCGCATCCTCGGCATCCCGACCGTGGTCAGCATCGCGGGCGGTGAGCTGGCTCGGCTGCGCGACATCGGTTACGGCGGTCTCCTGCGCCGGCTCGAACGGGTGAAGACGCGCTTGGCGCTGCGGCTGGCGAGCGCCGTGACAGCCGGTTCGGTGCTCGCCCTGGCATCCGCCGAGCCATTCTTGCCTCTACGCGGCGCGTCGTTATCGCGGCGAGTGCCCCTTGGCATCGACCTCGCGATGTTCGCACCTGGGAGGGCGCCGCGGAACGCTAGTCCGACGCGTATCTTGCACGTTGCCTCACTGTCCGGGGTAAAAGACCAGGCCACGCTGCTGTCCGCCGCCGCGGCGTTGGAAGAGCGCGGTTACGCCTTTCAGCTCGACGTCGTCGGGACCGGCCCACTCGAGCCCGAGCTGCGGGCACTCGCCGGATGCCTCGGACTGTCCGAGACCATCTGCTGGCGGGGAGCTGTTCCGCACGATCAGATGCCCCGGGCTTACCAGCGAGCCGACCTCTTCGTGCTGAGCTCCCGTCACGAAGCGCAAGGCATGGTCGCGCTGGAAGCGGCCGCCTGCGGAGTGCCGGTGGTGGGGACGGCGGTTGGCGTCATCCCCGAGCTGCGGCCTGCCGCCAGGACCATCCGTGCCGGCGACGCCGGGGGACTGGCCGACGGTATGGCCGAGCTCGTTGAGGACGAGCCGAGCCGGGTCAGGTCGGGATGCGCCGCACGCGAGCGGGCCGTAGCCGAATACAGCATCGAGCTGTGCACCACCCGGTTCCTCGACCTCTATCGAGACGTTGGAGCCGGTTCGGGAGCTGGACGTGGCTAAGGGCGCGATCACGCTGGTGCTGATTGGCGCGGCGGTGCTGGCAAGCGTGACCGTGGGTGTCGTCCTGACCGTGACACACCTCTATGCGCAGCATCGCGGCTTGATGGGTGCCATCGATCCGCGGCTGGTCGACGTGGGTGCCGTGGCGGCGAATGCGGCCCTGCTCTTCGCCCTCTTCAGGCTCAACCATTTCAATCGGGAATCCAGTGAAGGTGAGGAGGAGGACGCGTGAGGATCGGCGTCGTCAGTTCTTTTCCGCCGACCGTCACCGGTGTATCCGACTACGGCGCCCACGTGAGCGAATATCTCGCCGTCGACCGCAGGGTCGACGGCGTGACCGTCTTCGCCGAACAGCTGCCAGGTCTGCCGGCGAAGCAACGGGTTGGCCAGGTTGAGGTCCGCCGAGTCTGGCGTCGAAACGGGATCGGAACCGGGCCCGCCCTGGTGCGAGCGCTCCACTCCGTGCGTCCCGATGTTGTCTGGTTCAACCTCGGCCTGACGATGTTTGGTACGCGGCCGATCGCCGCGGCGAGCGGCTTGCTTGTGCCACTTGTCACGACGCTGCTCGGCTATCGAACCGTCGTCACGCTCCACGAACTCCCCGCGCTCGCGGATCTCGGCGCCCTCGGCCTGCGCTCCCGCCAGATGCGCGTCGCCGCGGCGCTTGTCCCGAGGCTCGTGCTCCGGGCGAGCGCGGTCGTGGTCACGCTCGATCGCTACCGCCGGTTCCTCATCGAGCGCTACGGCGCGCACAACATCCGGCGCATCCCATTAGGTGGCCACGACCGGCCGAGAAACGAGGCCGAGCCGCAGCGGGAGACTGCGCTGGTCTTCGGAACCTTTGGCCCTCACAAAGAGCCGGGACTGGTCGCCGAAGCCGTCGCCCACCTGCGACGGACGCGCCCCCAGCTCCAGCTGATCGTGGCCGGAGCCGACCATCCGCGCTATCCCGGCTTCATGGCCGATTGCTGCGCGCGGCATGGGCTCGCTGGGTCATGGGTCGGGTACGTTCCGCCCGAACGGCTCGCCGCGCTATTTGCCGGCGCCACGGTCGTCGTCGTGCCCTCGCGGACGTCGACCGGTTCGTCGAGCGTCATTTATCGCGCCGTCAGCCATGCTCGCGCGGTGATCGCGAGCGACCTGCCGGACTTCCGAGGGCTCGCCCAGGACGAGGATTTGCAACTGACCTGGTTCGCACCCGGCGACTCCCGGGGCCTCGCCCGCGCCCTCGATGGCGTGCTGAGCGATGCCGACCGCCGCCGCCGGCTGGTACGACACAACCTCAAGACCATCGAGCGGCTCAAGCCCGCGAAGATCGTCGACGCGTATCTCGCAGCGTTCGTCCCCGCGCTCAGCACTGGAGGCGTGGCGTGAGAAACCTTCGCGGTCCGGTTCCCGGCATGGTGCTGGCGCTCGCCTTCCACGGCCCGCTGGTTGCGGGGGGCCTGTTTCGCTACAGCTGGGACGCCGCGACCCACATCTTCTTTGCCGACCATTACCGGCGGGCGTGGTTTTCCCTGTGGGATCCCCGCTGGTTCGGCGGCTTCTCGGTAAGTTCGTACCCGCCGCTTACCCACCAACTGCTCGCGCTGGTCAGCGTGCCCTTCGGCTACGACGCGGCGTTCGGGCTCCTGCTGCTGACGACGTTGGTCCTTTTCCCGGTTGCCGTCTGGCGCTTCGCGCAGGTGTTTGTCTCCCCGGCAGCGGCCACCGCAGCGGCGATGATCGCTCCGTTCGTGCCGGGGCTCGCGCTCGCGGCCCACGCCTTCGGTCAGCTGCCTACCGTGGTCGCCCTGACATTGGCGCTGTTCCTGGTGGTCGAGTTCACTCGTTTTTTGGAACGTGGTGGCGCGATCCGCTTCGGGTTGACGATGGGCCTGAGCGGGACCGTCTTTGCGGCGCACCATGCCACCGCGCTCTTCTTCCTGGCGCCCGCTTTGCTTGCGGCCTCGGCGGCGGTCATTCCCGGCTCGGGCTCGCGAGCGCTCCCGGTCCGGCTTCGTCGACTGATCCTCGCCGCGATTGGCTGCGCGCTGGCCGGCGTGATTGTCGTCCTCCCGTTCTGGCTGTGGGCGCGAGGTGGAATCCCTGACGCGTTCATCCCGCACAACAGTCGGAGCGACTTCCTCCATGACGTCAATGCCCAGGCGCTCTTTCTCTGGGGGGTTTATGGGCTGATTCCCGCGCTGGCGATCTACGGGCTCTGGCGGCGTCCCGATCGCCGGACGGCGGCAATCGCCGTGCTCGCCGCGTTGCTGGGCGTTCTCGGGCTGGGCGGGACCACGCCATTGCCGTCTCTCCTGTTTGGGCGCCAGTGGGAGTGGCTGACCTACGATCGCTTCGCGCTCTGGGGTGCCGTTGCGTTGCTGCCGCTGGCCGGCGTCACGATCAGTCACCTCCTGTCGTTGAGGATCGCCGCCGGCCGAATGCTGGCGATCGCGGCGCTGACGGGCCTCATCTTCTTTGCGGGGGCCGACGCCGTGTCGTCGATGCTTGGCCCGACCCTTCCATACCAGCGAGACCTGCGACCGATCGCGCAGTTCATGAACGACGGACGCACCGCGTGGCGCTACCAGACCTTCGGAGTGGGTGATCCCGGGGTGCAGCTGGGGACCATGACCCTGGCGACGACAATCGACGGCACCTACTACACGGCGCGGCGCTTGCCGGTGCTTGCCACGAGCGGGATTGGCATGCTCGACGCGGCGCTGTGGTGGGATCCATCGGGTACGGTGCTCCGTCGGGTGCTGGATGCAGCCAATCAGTACTCGATCCGCTGGGCCTTCGTCGTCGATCCGCATTACGCCCCTTACGTGAAAGCCGCGGGGTTCATCCCACGGGGATCGCTCCCCGGCGGCATCGAGGTCTGGGAGAATGCGACCGCGCCCCGGCTTCCTGCCGCGGCTCTTCGCTTCGGCGCCCCCGACGTCCAGGGGATCCTCTGGGGCATCCTGCCAGTTAGTTGCCTTACCCTCGTGCTGCTCCTGGCCGCGGTGCAATCGCTGGCCGGACTGCGTGAGCCGAACCGTAAGCGGTCGACGACGCCGGTGCCATCGCGGCTGCGCGCGGAGGCGGCCAGCGTCACATGACGATCCGGCCTCGCCTTGCCGGTGCTGCCGCGAACGTGGGTTGGGTCGCGCTCTGTCTGCTCCCCGTCAGCCTGGGCGTCGGGCGGTTCTGGCCGATCTACATCGCGCCCGGCAACGGCATCGCCTACCAGTACCGCTCGGTCGCGGTCTACCCCACTGACGCCCTCGTCGTCATGACGTGTCTCGGCTGGCTCGCCTGGCGGCTGTTGGCAAGTGAAAAGCCGCGGCTGCCGCGGAGCAATATCCCGGTCATCGCCGGGATTGCCATCCTGGCACTCGCGGCGGCCGTGAGTGTCGTAACCGCCTATGACCGGTTGCTGGTCCTCGGCGTCGGGCTGCAGCTGGCGGTGCTCGTGCTCTTTTTCCTCGCCTCCGCCGAGCTGTTGATTCACTTTCCCGTCCGGCCGCTGCTCGCCATCCTGGCTGTTGTGGTGGTGTTCCAGGCGCTGCTCGCCGGCTGGCAGGCCGTCACGCAGAGCACCGCGCCTGCCGAAGCGATCTTCAACGGCTGGCCCAGGGAGGTGACGTCCCACATCCTCGGTGCCGCGGTGGTCATGGTTCCAATCGCCGGCCGATGGTTGCGCAGTTACGGCAGCTTTGCGCACCCCAACATCCTCGGCGGCTTTCTGGCGCTGGCCCTCGGATTGTTCGCCGTTGTCGACGATCCGCGGATCCGGCGATGGCGGGCGGTGGTCCTTGCCGCCGGCTTTCTGGCACTGCTGCTTACGTTTTCACGGACCGCTGGTCTTGCCGTGTTGTTCGGTGGCGGTGTCTTTGCGCTGACTCGACGCGACCGGCCAGGCTTTCAGGCCGTCGCCGCGCGTCGCGCTGCCGTCGCGATGGCCGGGGCCGTCCTCCTGCTCGGTCTCGTGACGCTCGTGCGGGTCGGCGACCTGAGCGCCCTGGTCGAACGCAATTCGATCGAGACGCGGCTTTCCTCCTACTCGGTCACGTGGAGGGTGATCGGCACAGGGATTTCGGTCGGAGCGGGGAACCACGTCCTCGTGGAGGAGCGATTTTTTGGCGGCGGCGGGCCGGCGCATGACGTGTTCCTCATTGCGCTGGCTGAGCTCGGCCCGCTGGGATTGCTGGGATGGCTCTCCATCTTCGGCGGCTTGCTGCTCCTGGCCTGGCGGCGGCGCACCGAACCTCGAGGGCGAACCGGTCCACTCGTGGCGATCGCGACCCTGTTTCCATTGCTGCTCTTCGACCATTATTTATGGACGCTGGCGCCCGGTCGCGTTCTTATGGTCTGGGCCCTCGTCCTGTTGACCAGTCCTCAGATGGCACACCGGATCGCGGCCAGGGAGCGGCCGGCCCGGACCTTGACCCTCGCCGGGAAGCGTGCCGTCGACGTGCTGGTCGCGACCGGTGCCCTGGTCGCGCTGGCTCCGGTCTTCGCAGTCGTGGCTGCCCTGGTCTGGCTCGACAGCGGAACCCCGATCTTCTTCCGCGCGACGCGCCTTGGCCGAGGGGGCCGGCCGTTCAGGATGTACAAGTTCCGGACCATGGCGCCCGGATCCGAGGAGGCGCTGCTCGACCTGCGCGGCCGCAACCTGGCCCAGGGGATGGTGAAGATCGTCGACGACCCTCGGGTCACCGTGATCGGCAGCCGGCTGCGCCGCTACAGCCTCGACGAACTACCGCAACTCTGGAACGTCATTCGCGGCGACATGAGCCTGGTCGGCCCGCGCCCCCATCAAATCGGAGAGGTTTCCCCGGACGCCGATGGTCACCGGCAACGGCTGGAGATGCGCCCCGGCCTGACTGGACTCTGGCAGATCAAGGCCCGCACGAACCCGTCGCTGGCGGTCCGCGTGCGCTACGACCTGGAGTACATCTCGCGCTGGTCGCCCTTGCTGGATCTGGGCGTCATCCTGGCGACGATCCCGGTGGTCCTCCGCGGCGAGGGTGGCCAGATCAAGGCTCCGGATCGGCTGCCAATGCTGGAGACATCGCATATATAAATAGGTGTAGGCTGCGGCCGCGGCCTAGCCCTACCGCGATCTTTGGTGGCCGCATGTCTAGCCGAAAGTGGCGGCCGATCGGATCAGCGGGCATTGGGGACCCGTCGGCGTGGCCGGCTGAGTACGTAAATCCCGAGCCAGATCACCCCAAAAGGATCATGAGGAACCCGAGGCTCGGCCCTGACTAGACTACGGTGACCGATTGATCATGCCCGCAAACTCGTTCGAATCGGCCTACCTCGGAACGCCCCCCTGGGACATTGGCCGTCCACAGCCCGCGATCGTGCGGCTTGCCGAGACGGGCCAGATCACGGGGTCGGTCCTCGACGTCGGGTGCGGGACCGGCGAAAACGTCCTTTACCTGGCCGAGCACGGCTATGCGGTGGCAGGCGTCGACGGCGCGCCGACCGCGATCAAAAAGGCTCGGGCCAAGGCCAAACGGCGTGGTCTCAATGCGTCGTTCGAGGTCGGGGACGCGCTCAACCTCCCAACTCCTGAGCGACAGTTCGACACCGTCATTGATTCCGGCCTGTTTCATGTGTTCTCCGACGCCGAGCGTCCCCGCTTCAGGGAAAGCCTCGGGCGCATCGTTCGGAGCGGCGGCACCTACTTCCTGATGTGCTTCAGCGATCACCAGCCAGGCGATTGGGGGCCGCGCCGAGTAACCCAGGCCGAGATCCGGGCGGTCTTTGGCGATGGATGGCGCGTCAATTCCATCGAGCCATCGGCCTTCGAGACCACCTTTGGTGACGCCCAGGCCTGGCTCGCGACGATTTCGCGGTCATGACCGGGGCCTAGATGCTGGAGGGTCTGCCCCTCCAGCCCCCCAGTGCTCACCCAAGAGCTCGAACTGCCGGCTAGGCCTTGGATGCCTTCGCGATACTGCGGATCGATTGGTCGAGGACGGCGTCGAACTCCGCGTCGGTTTGATCAACGGAGAGTCCCTGCGTGAGCGCCCGCGAGAAGCTGGCGATGATTCCACGATTGCGAGCGAGCCGCGCATTCGCCTCTTCCCGGCTGTAGCCTCCGGAGAGCGCGAGGACGCGTACGACACGAGGATGGCTCACGAGCGTTACGTAAAAGTCGTCAACGTCGGGCAGTGACAACTTCAGCATCACGCGTTGGTCTCCGCCGAGAGTCGCAAGCGATTCGAGGATGGCTGTTTTGAGCATCGCCTCGGCAGCGGGCTTCTCGGGGCTGTGAATGTCGATCTCGGGCTCGATGATCGGGACCAGTTCGGCAGCGAGGACCTGACGAGCGAGCGCGAACTGCTGATCAACGATCGCCCTGACACCGTCAGGGTTGGCGAACTTGATGAAAGAGCGCATTTTGGTGCCAAAGATCCCGTTCCCCTTGGCTTTTGCCAGCTGCTCGCCAAGCTCGGGGATGGGCTTCATCACCTGGACCCCATTTGCGGCTGAGGCGAGGCCTTTGTCGATTTTCATAAACGGCACCACCTCTTTCACGTTCCACAGATAGTCAGCCGAAGCTCGGCCGTCGATCTGTCGGCCCACGGTGTCCTCGAACAGGATCGCAGCGATAATTTGGTTTCCGCCGAAACTGGGACTCGTGATTATTCGGCTGCGGTACTGATGCATCAGGGCAAACATCTCGTCGTCGTCCGAGTAGGCGTCCTCGCGGATCCCGTAAAGTTCCAGCGCCTTCGGCGTGCTGCCTCCGCTTTGGTCTAAGGCGGCGACGAAACCGGACCCGGACTTCACCTTCTGGAACTGCTCGTCACTCATCAAGGTGGTTGATGTCATTATGGAGGTGATCAACTCCGGCACCAAGATTGAGGGCAAGAGAGATGGCCGAGCAAACGACGACCACGCGAGGGTTCTTGGGCAGGCGTCGCCAGCAACAGGATCCCCGGATTCCGCCGGGGCAGTATCTCGTCGATCCGGAGTGGCCGGTGCTATCGGCCGGGTCCACACCCCGAATTCCGCTCGACAAGTGGAGGTTCACAATCGAGGGGCTCGTCAAGGAACCGATGAGCTGGTCCTGGGACGAGTTCCTCAAGTTGCCGTCGAAGACCTATGTCGTCGACATCAGCTGCGTCACGCACTGGACCAAGCTGGGGATGAAGTGGCGGGGCGTCAGTGTCGACTCCCTATTCAAATCCGTCGAGCTGGACCCCAAAGCGGCGTTCATCACCGCCTACTCCTACGGGCTCTATTCGACGAACCTGCCGATCGCCGATCTGGTCAACGACCAGGCCTTCATCGCCTACCAGGCCTATGACAAGCCCCTGGAACCCGAACATGGCGCGCCCGCCCGGCTCGTTGTCCCGCATCTTTACTTCTGGAAGAGTGCGAAGTGGCTCATGGGCTTTCGGGTCGAGGAACAGGAGCGCCTGGGTTTCTGGGAGACCCTGGGCTATCACCGCCATGGCGATCCCTGGAAGGAGGAGCGTTACCAGGGCGACTAGCAAGCTCGTTCGACGAGGTCCTCGTCGCCGTTCGCTCGGCGACGCCCAGCAGGAAGTAGGAGCTCAATGATGAGTGTTATCGTCCAACGGGTTTATGACGTGGCGCGATCCCCGGGTGGTAAGCGGATCCTCGTCGATCGGGTCTGGCCAAGAGGTATCAAGAAGGAGGCCCTGCACCTGGACCTCTGGCTACGCGACATTGCCCCATCCACTGCGCTTCGGAAATGGTTTGGCCACGATCCCAAACGATGGGCGGAGTTTCAACGACGATACCGAGCTGAGCTTCGACGGCCGGAGCAGCAGGAGCGGCTGCACCAACTTGAAGCGCTGGCCCGTAGGGGTCGCATCACATTGCTGTACGGCGCGAGAGACACGGAACACAACCAGGCCGAAGCGCTTCGTCGCATCCTCGAGGCCTCCCTGAAGAAATAGGATTTGGTGACGACATAGATCGCGTCGCCCTCGGAGCAGAGTTCAGCACGAATCGTCCACAAGACCCAAGGCTTCAATAAAGCGTTGACAAACGGGCCCCACGCGGACGATATTTGTCCGCAGGAGCACGTAGACGCCGGCGGAATCTGGAGGGTTGTCTTTCCATCGTGTGTCTCCTGCATTTGATCCGGCCAGGCTCGCCCAAAAGTGGAAAAGACGGTCGCCTCTCATGGTTGAGCCGCTACTTCCGGCCTCCGCCCAACGAATCGACGTGTCTTGAAGACCGAGGTGAGCACGGCGTGAAGGTCGCGGAGCGGATCTTGGTCGAGGGTAATTAGGAGGTGGTAAAAAAGATGGCTGCGAACATCGTGTTGGTTCACGGGGCAGATGCCGACGGGTCGTCCTGGAGCAAAGTGATCCCGATACTTCAAGACGCTGGCCACTCTGTGGTCGCCGTACAGCTGCCCCTTACGTCGATCGCCGATGACGCAGCAACGGCACGTCGGGCGATCGACAAATTCGACGCGCCGGTGGTGGTCGTTGGTCATTCGTTTGGTGGCGTCGTCATCACGCAAGCCGCCCACAACGCGCCGAATGTGAGTGCGCTGGTATACGTCGCCGCATTCGCGCCGGATGCTGATGAAAGTGCTGCGGACCTCGTCGGCCGCTTTCCCGCGCTCGAATCCGTGAAGTACATCGTGGTCGACAAGAACGGATTCTTCGCGTTTCCGCAGGACCAGTTTCCACGGCTGTTCGCCCAAGACGTCGATCCGGTCGAAGCTCGCGTCCTGGCCGCCGTCCAGGGCCCCTCGGATGCCGCGCGTTTCTCGTTTAAGTCTGGACCGCCGGCATGGCGGGAGTATCCGTCCTGGTATGTCGTCGCAGAAGCGGATGGGATCATCCATCCCGATCTCGAGCGCTGGATGGCCAAGCGGATGGAAGCAACGACGACCTCAGTGCCCGGCGCTAGCCACGCAGTAATGGTCTCGCGTCCGCGCGAGGTAGCCAACGTTATTCTTGCGGCGGCCGCGCCCGTGCCGGCCGGTGCACGCGCCCGGAGCTAACAGCAACGCAGAGGCGGTCATCTCTACCTGGAGGGCGTTTGGCAAGGCCGACGCCCTCTTGGTGACCAGGGTCGGCGGGCGGCGACGAGGGATGCAATCCCAGCCCGTCATGAGGTTTGGTCTTCGCTGACGGGCTCGTGCTATTTCATCGCGGCCGGGAGTTTCAAGGCGGCCAGGAGCTCACGGCAGGCCCGCTCGCAGCGCCGGCAGGCTTCGGCGCACACCCGGCAGTGCTCGTGCATCCGGGCGTGCCGCTCGCACTCGTCGCCGCAGCTTTTGCAGGTGGCCACGCAGGCCTCCAGGAGCGGCGTGGCGACGTCGGCGTCGTACTCGCCCTGGCGGCTGATGACCCCGACCGTAGCGCCGCAGATGTCGGTGCACTCGAGGCACAGCCGGATGCACTTGACGAGCTCGGCGACATTCGGCTCGCTCAGGTCGGCGTCGGCGTCGGCCGCGCAGGCCTGGGTGCAGTCGCTGAGCGCGTCGATCGTCGCGGCCAGCACGCCGGGGTCGACGTTTAGCTCGCGTCGATACGTTTCTAGCATCTGCCTGGCGTAGCTCATAGCTCCCTCCTTACGCGGCGACGGGGGCAAGCACCCGAACTCCCGTACTCCGTGCTCATAACCGTCGGGCGTGAAAACGTGAATGTGCAGCAAGTCTAGCTCCGGCACCTCCTTAGCTCCCGTGGGATGCGGTCCAGGCGAGGAGGCGGTCGGCGTCCCAGGAGTTGACGACTTTGGCGGGATCCACGCCGGCTTCTGCCGCCTGCTCGCACCCGAGCCCGATCCATTCCAGTTGGCCCGGGGCGTGCGCGTCGGTGTCGATGCTGAGGTAGCAGCCCGCGCCGACCGCCAGGCGCAGCAGCTCGGTGGGAGGGTCGCGTCTCTCGGGCCGAGAGTTGATCTCGACCGCCGTTCCGGTCCTCATGCATGCCGCGAAGACCTCTTCCGGATCAAATGTCGAGGGCTTGCGACCCCGTCCGACGATGATCCGGCCGGTGCAGTGCCCGAGGATGTCGCTGTGAGGGTTCTCGATTGCCCGCACCATCCGCCGGGTCATCTCGGGAGACTCCATTCGCAGCTTGGAGTGGACGCTGGCGACCACCACGTCGAGGCGGCTCAGGAGATGCTCTTCCTGGTCCAGCGTGCCGTCTTCGAGAATGTCGACTTCGATCCCGGTCAGGATCCGGAAAGGCGCGAGCTCGGCATTGAGCTGGTCGACCAATTCGAGCTGCCGGCGGAGCCGCTCGGCATCCAGGCCGTTGGCGACTGTCAGGCGGGGGCTATGGTCAGTCAACGCCAGGTAGGCATGCCCGAGCGATGCGGCCGCTTCCGCCATCACCCTCACCGAGCTGCCCCCGTCGGACCAGTCGGAGTGACTGTGGCAATCGCCCCGCACACCGGAGCGCAGCTCGGTCGCCGTCTGGCTCAGAGCCGGCCCGCCTCGGTGCTCGAGCTCGAGCAGGTACCCCGGGGTCTCTCCGGAGAGTGCTTCCGAGATGATCTTGGCAGTGGTCTGACCGATCCCTGGGATCTGAGCCAACCTTCCTGATTTGTGCAGCGCTCTTAACTGCTCCGGTTCGAACGCCGCCACCGCTCGAGCCGCCCGGCGGAACGCGCGCACTTTGTAGGACTCAGCACGCCCCCGCTCCAGCAGATAAGCGATTCTCTCGAGGGCCTCAACCGGTCCGGGCACTCGGGTCATGGGCTTAGTCCTTTGGCTCGTCAGTTGCGGGCGCCGGCGCGATCAGCGAATCGCGGTTGTCGTCATGGCCAGGCAGCACCAGCTGGCGCGGCTGGTGAGGATCAGTCGTGTGCCACTGGCGAGCGTCGCCGCGCCGAGAGCAAGCTGGTGAATCGGCCCAGGGAAGCCGGCCAGCGGCACGGCCAACAACGACAGCACCGCCAGGTCGGCGAGGACGGCGATGCCTCCGGTGGCGGCTGCACCAAAAAGCATCATCTGTGGCGGCATGCGGTGCGGCGCGGGCCCCGTTGCGACGATGGTCCAGATTCCGCAGCTGATTGCCGCGGCCACAAGCAGCGCGGCCGCAAGGTGGGCCTGACCGCCGTCGAACAGTCCGCTCTCCGACGCGGAACCGCGCGATCTGGCGGCGGACGCCCAGAGCGCCGCAACGATCGGGCCGGTAGCAAACAGCGCCAGCACCACCCGCCGCGCCTGCGCCGCCGCCATCTCCGGCCAAAAGGAGGCCGCGAGGGTGCGAGCGTCGCCGAACTGACGAAGCGCGAGTTGCACGGCTTCGCCGTGCCCCATTCCGTTCCGCTTATTGGCTTCCGCCGCCTCGACGAGCCCGTCGCGCAGCTCGGCCAGAATGTCCTCGCGAGGCCCCGCTGGTCCCGGTAGTCGGGCGCCGGTGGCGATGAGCAAGCTGTCGATCGGGTCACTTCTCGCCGCGGAGGTCATGGCGTTCCGGCGGGCGCTCCGCCCAGCAAGGTTGAGACCGCCCTCGAGAACTGCTTCCAGGACTGACGCTCCTCGGCGAGTCGGCGTCGGCCGCGTTCGGTCAGCTCGTAGGTCCGGCGCCGCCGGCCGGATACGGTCGACCATTTGCTTCGGATCAGCCCGGCGTGCTCGAGCCGATGCAGGGCGGGATACACCGTCCCGGTGGGGAGATCAAAGCTTGCGCGGCTGCCGGCGCGCACGGCCTCCATGATGGCGTAGCCGTGTAGTGGCTGCGCCTCGAGGGAGGCCAGCAGGATCGAGTCGAGATGACCCTTGACCGCCTCGGCGCGCATAGCTAGCGATTCTACATGTTAGGATACGTAGCGCTCCTACATGTAGATGTTCGAGACCATCGCGCGACTATCGATCAAGTTCCGCTGGCTGGTTCTGGCCGCGTGGATTGTGGCGCCGCTGCTCGCCTCGCGCAGCCTGCCGTCCCTGGCCAGTGTGACCAGTACGAATAACGCCCAGTTCCTGTCGACCAGCAGTCCCAGCCAGCATGCCGCCGCGCTGGCCGCCCCGTTCCAGGGCAAGAACGCGGGTTCGACCGCCGTCATCGTCGCCTCGAGATCGGACGGCCCCCTCACGGCCGCCGACGATGCGGCGGTCGATCAGCTCGAGGGGACGATCGCCGGCGTGGCGGAGGTCACCTTCGTGCGCGATCAGGGCACGTCCCAGGATGGCCAGGCCCGCAAAGTCCTCGTGGCGACTTCGATCGGGACCCTCAACGAAGCGAAAATCGCCAGCATCGTCAACACGATCCGCAACGACTTCGTGGCCGCACCCGCCCCGCCCGGGCTCAGCTTCCACCTGACCGGGGCCATGGCGCAGAGCGCGGACGCGGTGGCCGCATCGACGAGCAGCAGCGGCAACATCCAGAAGTTCGTGCTGCTGTTCGTGATCGTGCTGTTGTTCATCGTTTTCCGCTCGGTGTTGGCTCCGCTAGTCACCCTCCTGCCGGCGGTGGCGTCGCTGCTCCTAGCCGGTCCGGTGATCGCGCAGGCTTCCATGGCCGGCCTCCCCGTTTCCCCCGTCACCCAGCAGCTTTTGGCGGTCCTGCTGGTTGGCGCGGGCACCGACTACGGACTCTTTCTGGTGTTTCGCACTCGCGAGGAGCTCCGCCAGGGTGCCGCCCCGAGCGAGGCCGTGGTCAGGGCGATGGGCAGGGTCGGTCAATCGATCACCTTCTCCGCTGCAACCGTGATCGCCGCTCTGCTGTGTCTCTTGCTTGCCACCTTCGGTCTCTACAAAGGCATCGGGCCGTCGCTCGCGATCGGGCTCGGCATCATGCTGCTGGCGGCATTGACGCTGCTGCCGGCGCTGCTCGGCATCTTCGGCCGAGCGGTGTTCTGGCCAGCGCATCCCGCGGCAGGGCAGCCGACGATCGGCGTGTGGGGAGGCGTTGCAGCACGCGTCGTGCGACACCCACTCCCCACGCTACTGCTAGGCGTCGTCTTGTTCGGCGCGCTGGCCAGCGGTCTGATCGGCTACCGCATCAGCGGCTTCGCCGCGAGCGCCGCCATACCTGGCACCGACTCGGCGGCGGGCATGGCGGTGATCGCCGCGCACTTCCCCGCCGCAACCAACAATCCCGAAAGCCTCGTCTTGCGTTTCGCTGCGCCGATCTGGGACCACACCGCTGACCTGGCCCGCGCCCAGCGACAGCTGGCCGCTTCTACTGACCTACGCGCGCTGGCCGGACCGTTGAATCCCAACGGCACGCCGCTGAGCGCCGACCAACTGGCCCAACTGCACGCCGAGCTCGGCCCGCCGGCGGCGCTACCCGCCCCTCCGCCCGCCGGCTCGACGGTGCCGTCCGCCATCTACGAGGCATACCGATCGACGGGGCAGTTCATCAGCACCGACGGCCGGACGGTGCAGTTCTATGCCATCGCGAGTGCCGGGCCGGCCGGGAGCAGCCAGGCGCTCGACTCCATCCCCGCGATCCGCGCCGACCTGGCCGCCGCGGCTCGCGACTCGGGTGCCCAGGACTACGGCGTCGCCGGCCAGGACGCCGTGAGCTACGACATCGGCCATACCGCCACCAGCGATCTTCAGGGGATCGTGCCCGTCGTGCTCGTGATCATCGCCGTCTTGCTCGCCGTCCTGCTGCGAAGCCTGATCGCACCCTGGTACCTGATCGTCACCGTCGGGCTGTCCTACCTCGCCTCCCTTGGCTTCGCGATGATCGTTTTCGTGCACCTCGGCGGTGATCGGGGGCTGAACTTCGTCATCCCGTTCCTGCTCTTCATCTTCGCCATGGCGCTGGGGGAGGATTACAACATCCTTCTTATGAGCCGCATCCGCGAGGAAGCCCATGCGCATCGGGCGCTGGGCGACGCCCTGACGCGGGCGGTCGAACGCACGGGTGGCACGATCACCTCCGCCGGTCTGATTCTCGCCGGCAGCTTCACCGTCCTTGGACTCGCCAGCAACAACGCACAAGCTCACCAGCTCGGGTTCACCATCGCCTTCGCCGTTTTCCTGGACACCTTCTTCGTGCGCACGCTGCTGGTGCCCTCGATCGCTGTGCTACTCGGCCGTTGGAACTGGTGGCCCTCCGCGCTGTCCAGGTCCCCGGCCAGCCCGCTATCTGCAACCTCTGGCGTCGCCGGGAGGTAGATCTCCGGTGAAGTTCATCGCGGTGTTCCTCGCCGTGGGACTGCTGGCGCTGCTCGGCGCTTGGGTTGGCCGTCACTTCGCTGAGCGCCCACGACAGGACCCTGATGTGGAGGCCAACGCGCGGCTCATCGGTTACGCGTCGGTGGTGTTGCTCATCCCGCTGGGCGCCGAGGTCATTACCGGGATCCGTCCGGGACTTCTCGCCCACGCGCTGATTGGATTCTTGCTCGTGCCGCTGGTGCTGCTCAAGCTGGGGAGCACGGGCTACCGATTCGTGCGTTACTACGCCGGCGATCCGCGCTACCGGGCGGCTGGCCCGCCCGAGCTTGTCATGCGCCTCCTGGCTCCCGCCGTGGTTGTTCTGACGGTAGCATTATTCGCCACTGGCGTCGAGCTCTGGCTGTTCGGATTCCGCTTCGGCGACCAGTGGCTGACCTGGCACAAGGCGGTGTTCGTGTTCTGGTTCTTAGCGATGACGTTCCATGTTCTGGCGTACCTGGCGCGGGCTCCCGAGCTCGCGGTGGCGGATTCACGTGATCGGCTGCGGGGGGCGCTGGCACGCCGGTCGCTCGTGGTCGCCAGCCTGGTCCTGGGTGCCGTGCTGGTCGTCGCGATGCTCCCCTTTGCCTCGCCCTTCACGGCACTGACCGGTGGTGGCTGAACGACAATGGTCGGCCGACGAGTGGATTCGAACCGCTAACACGCTGTTTACAAATCAGGCAGCAAGCGCTACTGAGACATATAGATATAAGTGTGGCCTTCCAGCTCTTGGCGAGCGGGTCGGCTCAGCGCCGCTCGTTGATGCGAACGAGGTTGCCCGCGGGATCGCGGAAGGCGCAGTCGCGAACCCCGTGGAAAGGACCGGTAACCTCCAGGGCGCGATCGGGTTCGAGGGGGTCACGATCGCCAGCAGGCGTCCGCCAGCGGGAGCCCGGAACCCTTCTCCGGTAAGCAATACAACTGGATGATCGTGTGGAACAACCCGGCCAACAACACCAACCAGTGCCAGGATCACGGGCGGATCCATGACGCACCTTACCGGCATTTTCGACTCGCCCCAATGTCAGGTGAGTGTTACGGGTGGGAGTGGGACGTCGCTTGACGGTCAGCTAGTCGCCTACAACGTCGTGATCACCGGTGGGTCGGGCACCGCGGTAAACTTCAATGCCGGATACCTCCCGAGAGTGGCCGCCCGAATCACGCAATGAGCGGCTATGTCAGCGTGAAGCTTGACGCGCCTCACCGGGTCCTTTCGTCGATCGCGGCTCTGGGGATCAGGCGGCGTTGCGCCGGTCGGGAAACTTGATCGGGTCGCGGGAGCGCCGTCGTTCCACGATCGCCGCCACGATCACGATGTAGACCCCCTGTTGGAGGAAGTAGAGCGCAATGAGAGTGGTGAGCACCGCCCCCAGCGTCACGCCATCCTGCGCGACGATCCGCAACGAGATGATGATTAGAACGATCGACAGTAGGTAGCTGACGGACGCGAGGAGGTAGTTCAGTTCCTTCCAGAGTCCGCGGTTCATTATCATCCGCCTGGCGCTTGAGACGAACCGAAGTGGGTGTGACATCGGGGATGGTGGGATCAACGCCCCGGAGCAGCCAAACTTGCTGGACGGGGGGCCCGAAAGTGCGAGTTCGAGACTGGTCGCGCCGGTCTGATATCGGTTCATATCGCGGCTAGCATTACAAATCAGGCGGCAAGCGCTACCGGGGCATATAGATATAGGTGTGGCCTTCCAGCCCTGGGCGAGCGGGTCGGCTCAGCGCCGCTCGTTGATGCGGACGAGGTTGCCAGCGGGATCGCGGAAGGCGCAGTCGCGAACCCCGTAGGGCTGCTCGGTCGGCTCCTGGACGACTTCGGCGCCGCTGGCCTGCAGCCGCGAAGGTGCCATCGAGGTCGGCGGTGGCCAGGATAAGAGCGGCGTAGCTGCCCTTGGCCATCATCTCGACAATGGTGCGGCGCTCGTCGTCGGTGACGGGGCCGGGGCCGACCGTTGTCCATCGGCTCCTGCATGACCTCCGCACCGGCTCGGCACACATGCTCGAAGGTTGCGTCGCAGTCGTCGGTGGCGAAGATGACGGAGCGCAGCATGCCATCGGCCAGGAGCTGCGACATCACCTGCTTGTCCAGCGGTGAGGCGTTCGGATTGGCCGCCGGCGGCTCGAGCACGATGTTAACCTCGGGCTGTACCTTCGGGCCCACCGTTACCCGGCGCACGCCCTCGTACTTGACGTCGTTTCGAACCTCGAGACCAAGGACGTCGCGGTAGAACGCCAGGGCTTCGTCGTGGTCGTGGACGGCTATAAAGCAGTGTGAGACTTTCAATTCCATATCCGCACCTTAGATAGGTCGCGCGGGGGAATGCTTCTCCATTCCTGACGATGTGGGGGTGTATTCCTCAGACCGGTCAGAAATCAAGAAGCAATCGCGGAGCGCGGGGCCTAGGCTGAACGTATGACGCGGGCAACGCCGCGAATTTGACAGGAGGAAAGCAATGAAGATCAAACTGACGAGCATTTACGTAGACGACCAGGAGAAGGCCTTGCGCTTCTACACCCAAGTGGCCGGCTTCGTGAAAAAGGCGGACGTTTCGCAAGGGGCGTATCGATGGCTGACCGTGGCGTCGCCCGAAGATCCGGACGGCACCGAGTTGCAGCTCGCGCGCAATGACAACCCCGCGGCCAAGGCCTACCAGGAGGCGCTCTTCCAGCAGGGCCAGCCCGCAGTCATGTTCTTCACGGACGACGTCAAGGGCGACTATGAGCGGATGAAGGCCGCCGGCGCCGAATTCAAGATGCCGCCCACCAGGGTGACAGGCTCGACCATCGCCCAGGCGAATGACACCTCTGGCAACCTGATCCAGATCGCGCAGCTGGACCGCGCACGCAGCGGAGCCGGGCGCCGGTAAGCCGGTCGGAGCCAGCGGGTCGCGGCGGGTTGCCACGTCTCAGAGGGCCTGGCTCCGCCGCGGTGTTTCAATTGAGGGAGGATGGAAGAAAAGGGCAATCTGCAGCAGCGTTTGGCGGTACTGCTCCGTGAGGCGGAGCGGGCGCACGGCGACTACGAGAAGTCACTTGGACGTCGCGATGACGATTGGCCTGACTGGTACGCGGCTTTTATCGCGAAACGCCTGAGTGACGACATCCGCTAGCAACGACGCCGGTAAATTCTCTTTGGCTCCGGAGCAATACTTAGCCTCTGCTGACGAGGCGCTCCACCACTCCGCCCCGCCGCTTCGCAACCGCGGTTCGAAGGCCCAACGAGATTGGTGGAACGGACTATGGCGCTACCCAGCCTTTCGAAGGTCGCAACGCATCCTTGGCGAGCTTCGCGGATCGGAAGACTCCGGACTATCGTGCGGCTTGAAGACCAGGCGCCCCGGTCTCGACTCCCAGGTGACCTTCCTCGGCCGCCTCATCGAGAAAGGCAGTGATGATGCGGTTCATCTCCGCGCACTTCTCCCGCACCAAAGCGCAGGCCTCGCGGCGCTGTTCGGAGGCCAGCACATCATCTTCGAGCAAGCTGACGTAGCCCTGAATCAGCGTCAAGGGTGTACGCAATTCGTGCCCCAACCGCCTTAACTCGGCGATGCGGACGGCGTACTCCTCTGGCACGATCCCTCCCATCGCCACACAGCGTGGACTGCGTAGGACTCCCTGTCAAGTGGCCATAGGCAGTATTTAGAGTGATCGAGTCCATGGAAGGTTATAGCAGTGATACAATATCTTGGGAGGTGAACGGGCTGACTTTGCGTACCACCGAAGACAGCTGGCCCAGTATCTTGCGCCTGGTGGCGCATCAAATGCGGAATCCAACGAGTCTCATCGCCGGCTACGCCGAGATGCTTGCCTCTGACGAGATCCAACGAGATGCTGGGCGGCGGGAACAGATCCTTGGCGAGATCCGGCAGAGCCTGCGCGAGCTCAATCGCCTGGCCGTTGAACTGCAGGAAGGGAGCCGGGCCGAGGCCGGCAGATTGCCCATGCGTCGGGGACCCATAGCGGTCAGCTCACTGATCAAGGAAACGCTGCTGTCGGCGGCGCCCCTGTGCGCGTACCGGAAGGCACGGCTCGCGTTGAGCGCCAGGGCTGGTCCCATCGCCGGCCACGTCGTTGGCGACCGCTTCTACTTGAAGTTATGCCTCGTGAATCTCATCGACAATGCGGCTAAGTACGGGAAAGCGGGCGGCCGGATACGGGTAGGCACGGAGGCTCGCGGTCGATCGATCGAGTTGCGGGTGGCGGATGACGGCGGGGGATTGGGGCCGAACGCCGCCGAGCTCTTCGCCCCCTTCGCCCAAGGCGCAGACACAAGGGAAGGTCTGGGCCTGGGATTGACTCTCGTGAAGGCTATCGTGGAAGCTCACCGGGGATCGATGACCTGGAAATCGGGGAAAGGAAGCTACGTTGGTTTTACCCTTCCTTGGTCACCCAATTAATGGGCGAAGTCAACTAATCTGCGCGGACTTCACACCGAGGACTGCCGTGGTTGCGCCGTGGTGAGGTCCAGGTGGCGCTGCTTCCAGAACTCCAGCCGCCGCCGCAGTCGGTCCCGCTCCGCCTCGAGAACGATCAAATCCGTCTGCACGGCCTCCCGGCGGGCGTCCGCCTCGGGCATCGTGGACAGGCTCTCGTGGGCTGTGGCCACGGCCCGCTCCTTGAAGTTCAGGAGCTCGGTGTAAACCTCGATCCAGTGCTGGGCTTCATCCGGGTGAGGAGTCTCGGGGTCCTCGCCTTCGAGAAGCCGATCCGGATCGACCGCCGCTCTAGCGGCTGTTTGCGGATCCACATCTTCGGGGTCGATGCAACCGAGTCTAACCGGAATGGGCACCGGCGCGTCTCCTCGGAAGCCCGGCGAAGCCGGCCCTTTTTGCGGTTGCGCGCTTGCCTTTTCTCCTAACCTCGCTTATACTTTATCTGGTAGCGCTACTAGCAAATTAATAGGAGGTTTGCATGACGCTTGAGCATCTGCTCGTCCTTCTCCTGGTCGGGGCGCTCGCCGGCCTGATCG
>Ga0207684_10000401_pt1 | contig 57950 bp, 51 predicted proteins | sample KBSK5501metaG_FD_184342 | JGI IMG/M metagenome (GOLD analysis project Ga0207684, IMG submission 184342) | Corn, switchgrass and miscanthus rhizosphere microbial communities from Kellogg Biological Station, Michigan, USA - KBS K5-50-1 metaG... | ecosystem: Host-associated > Plants > Roots >... | reverse complement strand
CCGCCGGTTTTAGCGGCTACCGCCCGACGGCCCAGCAAACTGGCAAGCCGGTTTTCCAGTGCACTAATCTGCCTGCGAATTGCTACTGCTTGTTCTAAATCTGCTAATGATACGTCCATATGGTCTTCGAATTAGATCAGAGTTAAGTCCATGTGCCCCTCACATAGCCGGAGTTGGATGGATAAAACAATCTAAATCTCCGATGCGCCGACCACCTGCGCTGCGCTTCGTGACCACTGGGAAAGCAGCGGTTCAGGCGCATTTGACGATGCGATTCGACCGTCGAAAAAACTGGACTTCCCGCAAAATTACGGAAGAATTCCATCCATATCTCGTTAGGTGTTATGAGCATTATCGAGCTGATCTGGACGGAAAGCAGCTTGCTGTTTCAGGAACGAAGCATAGAGGCGCTTTGCTTCATCTTCGCGACCGAGCACCTCAAGGAAAACCGCACGGTGAAATGTGAAAATCGGCAACGGCGATAAAGAAGAGGACTTCCAAACTGCGGCAATAGCCTTTGCAGAGGTAGCAACGTTGCAGGCCGAGAAAGGTGCTTTAGCGGCGCAGCTTGAGTGGGAACGCCTCGACCGACAGAAGGCTGAGAACGAGCTTCAACATCTTCGACAGGTACACGCGGAAGAGGTGCGTGTCGCGAGGGCCACCGAGTTTCGCCGCGGGCTCCGTACCGGTGGCAAGTGGGCAGCCTTTTGCCCTCGCTGCCATATGCCCGCCTCCGTACATGATCCGCGCGACTTAATTGCGTGTTCAGATCACGATTGTCGTTGGGTTTCCGAGATTCAGGGCTACGAATTACGGTCGGTGCTCGCGAGCCTCCGGTAATGCGACGTAACAGTGACGCGCTGCCGTTTGGTAAATTGTGGTACGGCGAGCCTAACGCAATCAGCAACGCCATTGGCTACGCGAAATTCTACAGCCGCTCACATGACGCAGTGATTCGCGTTTACGATGAGACAGACAACGTGATCGAGACGCACGAGCAACCGGGCAATTTCAAAGAGCCGTAAGCGAGGCGAAACAAAGAGCCCCCACACGGTGAAGCATGACGGCTGATTGCGAGATTAGGCTGCGTTATTCACTCCGCAGCTTTACTGATTGTCGGCCACCACTCGCGGTGCAGGCTTGTCCAGTTCGACTTGCGCGCTCACCTTCTGCAAGCCCGCAGTAAGCGCTTCAATTTGCTTTTGCTGCTCCGCGAAGTCCAGCTTTAGCTGCGCGATCGTCGCTTTCTGTTCCTGCACTGTGCGGTGCTCCTTTAGGAACTCGTTAAGCAACATCGCGTTCACTGCCTCGTAGCGCACGGTGTAGACTTGGCCCTTCTCATCGCGCGCCACTAAATCAGGGTTTACTTTTTCTACTTGCTCGGCGACGAGGCCAAACTGCGGGATGCCTTCGGGGTCAAGCTCCTTCTTGTAGTGGAAGGTGACCGGTTTCAGCGCCAGGATCGCTTCGCTAGCTTTGTCCATAGGCTTAATCGCGTCCTTGAAACGCTCCGAGGAGCCTACCGTACCGAGGTGACCTGTTGAATCCACTTTCACCACTAAGCCTTTCGCAAGCGTTGTGTCATAAATACCGGCGATATACGTGGCAGTATGGGCTGGAAGAGGGAAGGCCACCGGGCCAACAGCAGTGACGGCCACCGGCCGACCGATGCGGATGGTATTGGACTCACCCGCAACACCGTGGTTGGCGATGTCGATGTTGTTATTGCCAGTGGTGAGATTGAAACCTGTTTCAAAGCCCAAGCCGACGTTCAATTTGCCGGTGGTATTGCCAGCGACCGCGAAGGAACCAAGCGCCACGTTGAACATCCCGCTGGTGTTGTTAATGAGGGCGGCCTGACCAAGAGATTGATTATCATGGCCGGTAGTGTTGGCCATCAGCCCGCAATCTCCAATGGCTGTGTTTTCGATGCCGGTGGTGTTGCTACTCATCGCATTGAAACCAAGGGCGTTATTGAAGCTGCCAGTGGTGTTAGCAAAGAGCGCTGAACGACCAATGGCCACGTTCCAGCCGCCGGTTGTATTTAACTTGAGCGCTGAAGCACCCATGGCTGTGTTTTCCTGGCCAATTGTGTTGGTAAGAAGAGCGAAACGACCAGCGGCCGTATTTAAAAAGCCAGTGGTGTTGTTAAAGAGCACTTTAAAACCGAGCGCCGTATTTTCGGTGCCGGTTGTCAGGCTAAAGAGTGCGAAATCCCCCTCAGCAGTGTTCAGGTTAGGATAGCCTCCGTCGGGCGGCGGAGTAACCGACAGCGCTATCGGGGCCGAAAGCGCAAAGCAGACCAGCACGAGCGGGATGAGAAAAAAAACGAGTCGCAAAGGCAACTGGTCGATTGATTTCCTGAAGTGTTGAATTGTCATATTTTTTGTTTTCATAAGTTGTTTTCCTTTCCCATTACTTCGGAAAATTTTGCGCCGCGTTGCAGAAAAAATGCAGTTCGCCGTTTAATTCTATGTCATCCGATGCCTGAAACTTGCGTCAGATTTTACCTGGTGACCGGGCGGCAGATTGAGAAATCACTGACTACCGAAAGGGCCGGTGCAGGCGCCTGGCCCTGTTCCCCCTAAAGCCCCGAGCTTGTAGCCCAAAAGAAGCCCAAGTCACAAGACGGTCAGGGGAACAGTGAAGCAGCGGTGCACGAAGGCAGCGAATCAAGGCTGCAAAGTGCGGGGAATCGTGATTACGCTCCGACGCCGTCGGCTTGTTAGGCTGCACGCCTCATTTCAAGCTGCTGAGGAAGCGACCCACTTGAGGCACGATTATCTTGTCTTCCGGCATCTGTTGTTCTGGCACGGGAATTTCAAGACGAACAGCGCTATTGATCGTTACAACCGCAAGGCCACGCTTGATCTTTGACTTTGCTGGCAAGTTGACGAACTGGACTTGCAGAAACTCTGCATCACGAAGAAACCGCACAGGCTTACCAACCGAAGGATCTGTAGCGTCCATGTTGAACACGCCATGCCAGATTACATCGCCCTGACCGGTCTGCCGCGCTCGGGACTCTGTTGCTGATAGAACCATCAATGCCTCGGTACCACGACCGAATGCGACGTAGCCGCCTCGATCCATGAAAGTCGTATTAACTTGATCATTAGATTCTGCGACGACCTCAATTGTCACGGTGCCGGTGCGGATTGGCTGCGCCGCTGGGTTGACGAGTTCGCCTTGGGCGATGGCTGTGAGCGGCCGTTCGCGACGATCAACAAGAAACTTGCCGAGCTGAAGAAGACCGCTAAAAAATACCAGACCAATCGACACCCATTGGAACCACGCGCTGACCGACCTCAGCGATGTGATGTCTGACCAGAACCCAGTAACTGTTTCCATGGAAATTCCAATCGAGTGCGCAGCCTAACGAAACAAAGCTCAGCCATGCCTCCATGAAGCGCAACTGGCAGCCCGCCGAATCACATTTGTTAAAATCGACCTCGAACGTATGCGCCGAAATCCAAAAGCCCCGAGGCTCCGATAGCCTGAAACTTTTGGAGCTTATTGTCGGGTCGCAAGGTTAGCAAGAATCGTTGAGCTTATTTACTCGTCTGATCCTTCTTTATGGCTTCAAGAGCGTATTCGAGACCGAATGCGGCAAGCAGCCCGTTATTCACTGGAACCGTCAGGTCTGTCTTCGTCTGTCCGCGATATACACGCTCCTGAGTTACTCCATACGCCGACACTACTCCGATAACTGCGGGCTTCTGAGGATTGTCAACTCGAACCACCGGGCCACCGGAGAATCCCGGATTGTTGATGCCGTCAACCAGAAATGGATCGCCGACGGTTTGTCCTGCGATATATGCAATTATTCCATGCTTTACCAAAGGTATGGGGAAACCTCGGTTGACCTTCTCGCCATGAATCGATAACCCGAATGGGAAACCAACGAAAAAAACAGCGAAAACGGCGCGCCCCCGGGCCCGTTCGCCAGCGCTTGAGCACCGTTGGCTGTGTTAAAACTGCCGGTTGTGTCGTTGGGGAGCGCTGAAGAACCGATAGCCGTGTTGCCGACGCCAGTTGTGAGGTTAAAGAGCGCACCATCACCCTCGGCGGTATTGCCGCCTGGATAGCCTCCGTCTGGTGTCGGTGGGGGTAAGACGGCTTGCGCTGTTGGCAAAAGCCCAAAGCAGACGAGCACGAGCGAGAGTAGAAGGAAACCGAGCCGCAAAGGCGAGCGGCCGATTGATTTTCTTAAATGTAGAGTTGTCATATTTTTTGTTTTCAGTTTTTTGTTGAGACTGGATTGTTGAAGTGCATTGACTGCAATCCAGTTCCGCGCGGAACCAGGAACCATCCTCACGAGGCACTTTGAACAGCGGCCTCACTTCGGCTGACTCCAGGGCTCCAGTTGGATTCTGGAGATCGCGTAAAGCGGCTTTCCAGCGGAGGTCCAGTCCCTATGAACCTTTCAGTCCGGCCGAAGATGCGTTGAAACGTCGGGTGACGTAATCAACTTGAGGTTCGTCTGGTTATGCCGCGATGTCGAGCTTTATTCTACGCCGGCGGGGTTGTGTCCGTCGCTTGTTTCCAATTATTGCGAACGCTTCCTTTGCGCGTCTCGTGAGCGATGGTTCCGTCACGGCTCCTTGAACTCGCCTGCTTGCTCGTGCGTTTCGATCACGTTGCCCGCCTCATTGTAAACACGAATCACGGCATCATGTGACCGGCTGTAAAACTTTGCGTAGCCGACTGCATTACTGATTGCATCCGGCTCGCCGTACCAGAGCCTGCCGAATGGCAACGCATCGGAAATTAGATCGACGCCGCGATGATCTTTGCGCGATTGAAGGCCAAAACGAGAAGCACAATAAAAAGTGTGGTCATGGACGTTTATGGAAGCTGGCGCGCCCAAAAGTCGTGGCGTTTTGCTTCTGTTGCTATCTGGTCGAACCAGTCGTAAGGATGTTTCCCTTGCTTCCAATATCCTCGGACTTCGCTGTCGTATCTAATGCCGAGCGCCGGATTGCATGGGATTCCGTTAGTTTGATTAGGAACGCAAGGTGTGATTGCCAATTCAGCCGACCATTGCCTTTCCTGCGCGTGGCGTTTTGCCGTGTTGAAGGCTTGCCCGGCTTGGTAAGAGCCGAAAGTCGCCATAAAGATCACGGTAAGATATAAGGCAATTTCGCGCCTTATCCGATTTTTTGATTGTCGTGTTGTCATTTTGTCTCCTTTACGCTTGGCGGTGGCTGACCACGTGGCCCGAGTGCCCGCGCGATTATCCATTTTAGTATTTTCGTTTTCATATTTTCCCTCTCTTTAGTTTCCTGTGAACGCCACCACGTTTTCCGTCTCCGCCGCTGGCGCAATGTTCCAGTATCTCTCTGCTTCGTCCGGTCGCACTACCTCGCGATACGTGTTGTAGAGCATCGTAGGTGACGTGTGTCCAAGCTCGGACGCGACGCGCGGCGCATCGTGAATCGCGGCGAGACGGTAAGACGCGAACGAATGCCTCAAGCCGTTGTTCGGCCAGCACGCAAGACCAGCAGCCTCGCGCACCCGTTTAATCTTGTCACGTCCTCCCTTTGGAACGACGCGGCCTTTCATCGCGGCGTAAGGCCGTAGCCATGCCGCAAGATTCGGTTGAATCGGGACGAGGCGGCGTCGCGCAGACTTTGCTTTCGCGGATGTTACCTCAACATACCCGCGCGCAAGATCGACCTCACTCCAATCGAGGCGCTTGATTTCCGCGTCGCGCAGTCCAGCGAACGCGCCAATGGCTAGCATTGGAACCACGTCAGCACTCAGACGCGGTGCGGCTTCTAACAGTTCGCGCAGTTCATCTACGGCAAAAATGTCCGGTGGATTGTCCGGCAGTTTCGGCTTGGCGGTGTGCGTGATTGGATTACTGTCGATCATTCGGCGGCGCGTTGCGTAGCTGAATAGGACGCCAATGACCGACCGGAAATTTATCCTGCTTTGAAGGGAATGAGGAAGCGCGCGCAGCCAGTTATCCACTTCCTCAACGGTGATGCTGGCGATAGGCTGGTTGCCGAAATCCTGGCTAAACCTATTGAGGCGCAGCTTCAAGTCGGAGATATACCTTGGCGAGTGTCCATCCCTTCGCTTCGCTTCGATTACTTCCTTAGTAAGCTCCGCGACTGTGGTTTTGCACCGGCGTATGCGCTCTAAATGATCGACGTAAAAACCGATTGCGTCGTTGATCGTCTTGCCATATTCGGCCAACTTGGTGCGACCCCTGATGAAATCCGATAGCTCATGCTGTGGCAGGCCGATTGCTTCCCGTCCGTGGTTTTCGAGGGCTGTCTTTTGACGTAAACGCTCGGCCTCGGCCTCTCCTCGCGTCTTAAAGAACTTGCGGCCCTTCCCGAATGCGCGAAGATCAAGCACGAATTTGTATTTCAAGTGATGGCGATACGGAAGGACGGCGAGTTTGGCCTTTTTCATGCCAAAACGATACCATGCCGTCAATATGGCGTCAACTCCAATTTTTCTCCGCTTAACATTTTCCGCACAAGTCTCTAATAAACAGATATTTGCCGACGTAGCTCAGCTGGTAGAGCAACGGTTTCGTAAACCGTAGGTCACGGGTTCGAATCCCGTCGTCGGCTGTCTGTTGTGGATCGCGGATTGGCGATTATCGACGGCGGATTGTTTTCTCAAGTTACTTGCTTTCGCAGCACCGGCGACGAATCTCGGTGTTCACGAAACTGCGCTCTGCGCTGTTCATCTGGTTTGGTTGGATTGCGGATTGGTTCGACGTTCGACGCCGGATGTCCGATCTTCGGCGTTTTAATGACGAACTTAGCCGCGCCTTCTATCTCGATCATCGTCCCAACACTGAACGAAGCGGAAAATATTTCGCCGCTGGTTTCCCGTATTGGCGCGGCCGGTGTTTCTATCCTCGAAATAGTGTTTGTGGACGACGGCTCGACCGACGGCACGCGCGAGCGGATTCGCGAACTCGCGTGCGAGTTTCCAGTGCGACTGATCGAGCGAGACCGGCCCGCCAGCAGCCTTGCTGGAGCGGTCCTTGCCGGCGCCCATGCCGCAAAAGGGGAATTTATTGTCGTCATGGATGCAGACTTGAGTCATCCGCCGGAACGAATCAATGACCTGATCGCGCCGCTGTTGGATAATCGCGCCGACCTCGTCATCGGCAGCCGTTATGTCACTGGCGGTTCGACGCCGGGCTGGCCATTTTGGCGACGGATATTGTCGCGCCTCGCTTCGGCGCTTGTTTATCCACTAACCGGCGCCCACGATTCGATGGCCGGCTTCTTTGCTATCTCACGTGAACGTCTGCTCCAAATCGCGCCTCCGGCGGTCGGCTTTAAAATTGTGTTCGAAACGTTGATTCATGGCGGTCCGGATTTACGCGTGTGTGAAATCCCGGTAGTGTTTCGCGATCGCGCGAGCGGCCGATCCAAAATGTCGCTCGGCGTCGCGCTGAGATTTTTCTCTCGATGGCTCGTCGCACTTTTCCGCCGCGCCGTCGGAGCATAGACTTGAGTCCGTGTGCTCCCAACACATTTGAAGGCTGCTAACAGTGGCGGACAACGTCTCCACCGGCACCCAGCTAGAAGCCTATATTCCTATTGATGGCCGGGCTTCGTGCCACTCGGTGCTCTGCTCGTAGGCGTGCGCGATTTGGAAAAGACCCGCTTCATCGAGCGCTTTGCCTAACAACTGCATGCCGATCGGCAATTGCTTCCCATCAACGTTAGCGAATCCGCACGGCACGCTGATTCCGCAAATGCCGGCGAGATTCGCCGGACTGGTGAAAATGTCGGCCAGATACATTTGCAACGGATCAGCGGTGCGCTCGCCGAGTTTGAAGGCCGGCACCGGCGACGTCGGCGACACGATCGCGTCCACCTTTTCGAAGGCATTCGCGAAATCCTGGCGGATGAGCTCGCGCACTTTTTGCGCACGCAAATAATAGGCATCGTAATAACCGGAGCTCAGAACGTAAGTGCCGAGAATGATCCGCCGTTTCACTTCCGCCCCGAAGCCTTCTTCGCGTGTGCGACCGTAATGATCGAGAATGTCGCGGGGATTTTCGGCGCGATGTCCGTAACGCACGCCGTCGAACCGAGCGAGGTTCGCAGATGCCTCCGCGGTCGCGAGAAAGTAATAAGCGGCGATCCCGTACTCAGTGTGCGGCAAGCTCACATCGACAATCTCCGCACCGAGCAATTGCAACTGTTTGATCGCAGCGTCGAGCGCGGATTTCACCTGCGGATCGATTCCTTCGATCATGTACTCTTTGGGCAAACCCAAACGAATTCCTTTCAACTCGCGGCCGAGCGCCGCGGTATAATCGGGCACCGGCTCGTTCAAGGATGTGCTGTCCTGTGGATCGTGACCGGCGATTGCTTTCATAATGAGCGCCGCATCGCGCACGGTTTTCGTGAGCGGCCCGACTTGATCGAGCGATGAAGCGAACGCCGTCACGCCAAAACGAGAGACGCGGCCATAAGTCGGCTTGAGTCCAACAATTCCGCAAAGCGCAGCCGGCTGTCGAATGGACCCGCCGGTGTCGGTGCCGAGCGCACCAAATGCGGCGTCGGCTGCAACTGCTGCGGCCGGACCGCCGCTTGATCCGCCTGGCACACGCGACAAATCCCACGGATTGTGTGTTGACTTAACGCTTGAATTTTCGGTGGACGAACCCATCGCGAATTCGTCCATGTTTGTCTGACCGAATGGAATTCCGCCGCCGGCCCGTAATTTGCGAATGACGGTGGCGTCGTAAGGCGCGCGGTAGTTCGCCAGGATTTTCGACGCGCAGGTGCAGGGCCGCCCGGTGACGTTGATGATGTCTTTGATCGCAATCGGTACACCGCCCAGTGGAAGATTGACATCTACCCTTTCCGCTTCCTTCAGGGCCGCCTCGAAATCGAGTGACAAATACGCGTCGATCTTTGGCTCGACATCTTCGATGCGCGCACGTAACGACGCCAGCACGTCTGTGGGCGAAAATTCGCGGCGACGAAGCAACGCTTGTAACTCGGCGATGTTGAGCGCCGGCAGATCAGTCGGGCTCATTCGACGACTTTGGTGACAATGAAAAGATTGTTTGCTTTGGCTGGCGCGTTGCTCAGTGCTTCTTCGGCAGTGAACCAGTCGCGCGGCTCATCTTCGCGAAAGACATTAAAAAGGGGAACGGCGTGCGCGGTTGCTTCCACGTGGCTGACATCCACCTCGCGCAGTTTTTCCGCGTATTTCAAAACGTCGGCCAGTTGCTTTTGGAACAAACTCGTTTCGGCGTCGCTCAAATTTAAGCGCGCCAGGTTCGCGACGTAAGCGACGTCGATCCCGGACGTTCCGTTCACCGTTAAAAGTGCAAATGGCTGGCGAGCCAAACCACTGCCGTCGCCAGCGCGATGACGAGAACAAGAAACAGAATGCGTCCCTCGCGTCGTTCCTTGCGCATTGAACCTCGGGGGCGCCCCGTTCCCGGCTCGCCGCCAAAGCGTTTGTCTTGAAGTGCGAGCGAAACGTCGAGACGGCTGCCTCCAGCGCTGGCCCGCATGAGCAATTCCTCCCGCTGCCGGCGTCCAACTTCCTCCGCCACCCGTGGAGCGTCCGCGATCATCCTCTCCAATTTTTGAACCTGATCGCGCAACTCTGATTCCTCGCGCGCCAGTTGTTGCTTGGTTTGATCGAGTGTGGTCGTCGATCTAATCGAGCGCCGAAGCATGGAGTGTTACCGCGTAGACGACGCTATCCAAAAGAAAAGACAGAGCGCGATCAACCCCAAAATGATCAGCGGCAGGCTGAAGGCAAATCCAATCCGCATCCATTCCGAAAACGGGCGGCCGCCATTGAGTTCCGAAAGATCAGGCGCGGCTTCGGGGAGCGTGTCGTCGCCCGCACTGTCGCCTGTCGCTTGCAACCGGCTGCGTTGCTGGCTGTATTCCGCGCGCGCACTGTCCACCGTGCTCAGCGCCCGGCTCAATTCCTTGTGCAAATCCGCGGGGTTCCAGCTTTTCGGATCGATCGCTTCGATCAACCCCAAATGCTGGGCAAAACTTTCCCGCGTCGCGCGCAGTTGCTCGAGCCGCTTTTGTGAATCGTAGGCTTCGCGCTCGAGCACCACCAGTGATCGCGTCAGCTTGTCTGTCATCTCCGCGCGTCCGCGTTCCAATTCCTCCTGCCGCCGGCTCAACTCCTCCAGTTCGCGTTTTTGCTTTTCGATCTGGTCCTGCTGCCGCTTCAGTTGCAGCAATTGCTCCTGCGCTTTCTGCACCTGCGAATCGAGATGCTCCGGCGACAAGGACTCTTCTTCGTTTAATTCCAGCATTTGCTCGATCGGTCGAATCTTCTCCGGCATATCAAACTTTTTCATTTCGGCGCGCCTTATTTTTTCGAACATGGTCGGCGTCCCCGCCACATTAATGGGCTGCGTTCAGAATTCCAGATTTTTCCAGCGGGAAACAATTTTTTATCGTCCCGGCATCATCTCGAAGAAAAAGCCCTTGAAGTATTCGGTCTCCGGCAACGTCGGCAACACGGGATGATCGAGCGCCTGCTCGAAACGTCGCAGTTTTCGCGCCGATCGCCGCGCATCGACCAGGGCATCCGCGATCGCCTGCGCAAAGGCGGCTTCGTTCACATGATGCGAACAAGAAAAAGTGGCGAGCAATCCATCTCTCGATAAAAGCTTGAATGCGCGCACATGCAGCTCGCGATAACCGCGCAATGCGTCGCGCAATCCGCCTTTCGCTTTCGTAAACGACGGCGGATCGAGAACGATCAAATCGAACTGCGTTCCGAACTTCTCCGAGCCACGCAGGAAGTGAAACACGTCCTGCTCGATCCAGTTCACGGATAACCTGTTCAGCTCCGCATTTCGTTTGGCAGCCGAGATATTTTCAGAATTTTCCTCGACGCCCGTAACTTTGGTTGCGCCGGCGTGGGCGCATGCGAGCGCAAATCCCCCCTGGTTGGTGAAACAATCAAGCACGCGTCGGCCTTCCGCGAATCGCGCGATGGTGGCGTAGTTTTGTTTTTGATCCAGATAAAACCCGGTCTTTTGCCCGTGCAAAAGATCGACATCGAAATTTACGCCGTTGATGTCGACGATGATTCTTGGCGACGCGTCGCCGCGCAAGATTCCGCTGTGCAAATCGAGCTTCTCCGCTTTCCGAATTGGCGCGTCGTTTCGTTCAATGATCGTTACGGGTCCGAAAAGATCGACCATCGCGTTTGCGATCAACTCCTTCCGCATGTCCATCGCCAGGGTGAGCGTTTGCAGAACGAAACGGTCGCCATATCGGTCAATGATCACGCCGGGCAGCCCGTCGCTTTCGCTCCAGACCAGGCGGCAAAGCCGGTTGTCGATCCTCAGCTCGCGACGCGTGTCGGAGTTGCGGCGCTCGCGGTACTCGGCCGCTTGCGCAATGCGCCGTTTGAAAAAATCAAGATCGAGATCCTGTTTTCTCCGTGAAAAACGCCGTGCTACGATCTGCGATTTGGAATTGTAAATGGCGCTGCCGATCAAATGATCGCGTCCATCCTTAAGTGAAATCACGTCGCCATCCTCCGGTTTTCCAAAAACTTTCAGGACTTCGCTCGAAAAAACCCAATCGTGTCCATGAAGAATTCGCGCACGCGGTTTGACGACCATTCCAGCCATGTTGAAGGGATTAGCGGGAAGTGAATAGTGAGAGGTAATCACCGTTCACTTCTCACATATCACTAATCACAATTTCGCTTATGCAAAGCGCGCCACTGTCAGTTATCGATCTTCCCGGAACCCAAAAATTACGCAGCGGCAAAGTGCGCGAGGTTTTCGATCTCGGCGACATGCTGCTCTTCGTGGCAACCGATCGGATCTCAGCGTTCGACGTCGTTCTGCCCGATCCGATTCCAAAAAAAGGCGCCGTCCTAAACCAACTTTCGGCCTTTTGGTTTCGACATTTCCAAAAGGTCGACGTCGGAACCGGCAGGAGCCAAGCGACGAAGGCGGGAAAGCCCGAGAAGGTTAGCGAACCGGCGCTCGAGGTGATCAATCACTTTGTGACCGCGGACTTTGATAAGTTCCCTAACGAATTGAAACAATTTAGCGAACAGCTCGCTGGACGCTCGATGATCGTTAAGAAAACCAGGCCACTACCGGTTGAATGCGTGGTTCGCGGTTATCTCGCCGGCTCCAGTTGGAAAGAATATCAAGAATCGCAAAGCATTTGCGGAATCAAATTACCCGCCGGCTTGCAACTCGCCTCGCAATTGCCGGAGCCGATCTTTACGCCGGCAACAAAGAGCGAGAGCGGTCATGATCTTAACATCGATTGGGCCGAGTGTTGCCGGATCCTCGGCGAAGAAGCCGCGATGAAAGTGCGCGACTTCAGTCTGCAGATCTACAGCGCCGGGCGCGATCACGCCGCCCAGCGCGGAATCATTGTCGCAGACACGAAATTCGAGTTTGGAACGATCGACGGAGAACTCTTGTTGATCGACGAATGTCTCACGCCGGATTCATCGCGTTTCTGGCCGGCGGATCAGTATGTCGTGGGTCAGAGTCCGCCGAGCTTCGACAAACAATTCGTGCGCGACCATCTCGAGACGCTCGATTGGGACAAGACACCGCCCGGCCCGAAATTGCCGGGCGACGTGATCACGCGAACGGCAGCGAAATACGTGGAAGCATTCGAGCGGTTGACCGGCGAGAAATTGCTGTAGCCGCCTCGCTGTGTCGAGGCGCTCCCCGCCGGACCACGGCGACGCAGCGCCGTGGCTACAACGTCGTCCCCCTACCTAAGCAAATCGCTCACCATCGATTTCTCTTCCTTCAACTCTGCGACCGATCTGTCGATCTTGTCGCGGCTGAATTCGTTGACCGGCAACTTTTGTATGATTTGGCATTTGCCGCCCTGTGCCCGGACTGGAAATGATGAGATCAAGTCTTTTTCCACATTGTAACTGCCGTCGGAACAAAGCGCGACGCTATGCCAGTCCTCCACCGGCGTCTCATTGCTCAGAAATCGCACGGTATCGACGACCGCGTTTGCAGCGGAGGCTGCCGACGAGAGGCCACGCGCTTTGATGATGGCCGCGCCGCGTTGTTGCACGGTCCAGATGAATTCGCCCTGCAACCATTTTTCATCGGCGATCACTTCGTTCGCGGGGCGATTGTCGATCTTCGCGTTGTAAAAATCCGGATATTGGGTGGACGAGTGATTGCCCCAAACCGTCATGTTGGTGACGCGCGTGATTTCTACTCCGGCTTTGTGCGCCAATTGTGCACGCGCCCGATTTTCATCGAGCCGTGTCATGGCAAACCAGCGGTCGCGCGGAATTTCCTTCGCGTTGTTCATCGCGATCAGACAATTCGTATTGCAGGGATTTCCAATAACGAGCACACGCACATCGGCCGAGGCATTTCTTTCGATCGCCTGACCTTGGCCGACGAAAATCTTGCCGTTGATCCCGAGCAAATCTTTGCGTTCCATTCCTGCTTTGCGAGGAATGCTGCCGACGAGCAGTGCCCAATTGATATCCCGAAATCCTTCGTCCAGATCGGCTGTCGGAACGACTGATTGTAAAAGCGGGAACGCGCAATCGTGCAATTCCATCACCACGCCTTCAAGCGCGCCGAGCGCAGCCGGGATTTCGATCAGATGCAAAACAACTGGCTGATCTGCACCGAACATTTCGCCGGAAGCGATCCGGAACAGGAGCGAGTAACCAATCTGGCCAGCTGCGCCGGTGACAGCGACTTTGAGCGGAGACTTCATTTCTATTCCTTAGCCACAGATTTACACCAGCCTTCGTCGGAAGCTACGGCTTGGCAAGCAGATGAAACACAGATTTTTCGCGCGCATTTTGAGTCTGGGGAGCGCAGGCTGCTAGCCTGCGGTTCGCGGCAGCTTGCCGCGAACACTTCGCCGAGCGAACCAAACATCAGAGATTCATGTCCCGTATCAAGCGTAGCCGCCGGGTAAGCTGCCCGGCGGAACGGGGCTAGCAGCCTGTGCTCCCCAACGCGCAGAATTGTGCGATCAAGCTCTGCCGCTTTTTTTGAGCAACTCGCGAATCAACCGCATGCGCGCCCGCTCTTTTCGGCTGGAGCGAAGTTGTGCGACGCTGCGTTGCATCCGCCGCGTCCAATTCGAGCTCGCGGCCGTACCGGGAACGTTAAAGCGATATTTGCGAACCAGCAGATCAGTAATCATGACGATCGCGATCCAGGAGTTGGATTTGAAGAGCCCTTCCATGATCGCGGGATAAAAATCTTTTTCGAACTCGATTGGGCTGCTCGTGGATTTGAATTCTGCGAACGTGACGATTTTCTCCAGCTCAAAGCGCGCCTGATCGGATGTCGCTGTTGCATGCAGCGAGTCTTCCCATAGCGCGCGGATTGGTTTATGATCGTGTGTAGCGTAGGTCGCGACCGAAAGTCGTTCGTACTCGGCCCCAGGCGTTACCCGGCCGTGGTAAAATTCCCATTGCGGAATTTTGAAACCGGCAATGCCTAACGAACGCAAGTGCGGACGCACGTAATCCGGGACCGTCCCGAGATCCTCGCCAACCACGCGGGCCGCTCCCGCTTCTTCCAGCACCGCGCGCAAATATTCTTCGCCCTCGCGCCGGTTCCCTTGGCAATTCTCAGGACTCAAATCATCGCGCGGATCAAAGTGCGGCGCACGACCGCCGGTTTGCTCAAGCATCTGGCTCCAGTCGAGCCCCAGGAATTTGCGGTTTTCGCGGGGCCGCCATGGGAAGGCGTAAATGCGGTAAAAACCCAGCACGTGATCGATTCGGAAAAGATGAAAGCTGCGACACACACTGCGGATGCGCTGTCGCCACCAATCGAAATCTCGTTTGCGCATCAGATCCCAGCGGAAAAGTGGGATCCCCCAGTTTTGCCCCCATTTCTGAGTGAACGCGTCATCCTTGAAATACATTTCTGGCGGCGCGCCGCCGCACCAATCGAGTGCAAATTCATCGCGGCGCGCGTAAACATCTGCGCTGCAATAATTGATGCCGAACGGAATGTCTCCCATGAGCACGACACCGCGTTGATCTGCGTATGATTTAATGGCGGACCATTGTTCGTGGGCGACCCATTGCACATAACGAAAGAAATTTTCGCGTTCGAGAAGTTTCTGTTTCTTTTCCCCCGATTGTCGGCCCAACCAGGCGCGTGCCGATTCGATGTGTTGTTGTTCGGGCGGCCAGCCGTCCCACGCTTCGGAACCGTCATTTTCTTCCATCAGCCCTCGAAAGAACGCGTAATCGTCGAGCCAGGATGCTTCCTGCACACAAAAATTCCTGAAAATTGATTGTCGATCTTCGTTGGCACGGAAAGAAAATTTCGCGAACGCCCTTTCGAGTAAGCTCCGTTTCAGTTTTTTGATGCAGTCATACTTTACCGGACCGTGCCGAAGTTTCCCAAGATCAACACCTGCAAGCGCCGCCTCAAAATCATCGCGCGTCAAGTCTTCAGGTGAACCCGGGGCGAGATGCAACGTCGTCGGTTCAATGGCCATTGCGCTGATCGCGTTGTACGGGCTGTGGTCACCTCCCGTCTCATTGATCGGCAGCAGCTGGACAAGTTTGAACCCGATATCGGCGACCCAATCAATGAACTCGCGCAGCACCGCGACATCGCCAATCCCAAGATCGTTTTCACCGCGCAACCCGAAAAGCGGCGCAAGAATGCCAGCAATCTTTTTCTCCGGCGACAGCTCCATCTCTAAAAAATCTCGAATGACTAATGACGAAGCACGAAGGAATGACGAAATCCGAATCCGCTTTTCGTCATTCGAGCGTTTTGCCTTCCTTCGAGCTTCGTCCTTCGGGCTTGGTCATTGTCTTCTCACCTGCCAATCTTCGACGAGTTGGTTAGGAATTTCTTTCAAAAATCGCGAAGGGCGTTGGAAAATGTCGCCGTAGCCGCCAGCCAAACGCATATGCGGATATGTAAGGTAGAGTTCGTCTTTCGCGCGAGTGATCGCCACATAAAACAAGCGGCGCTCTTCTTCGAGTGCTTCGCGCCTATCGAGTGAGCGACTACTTGGAAACATTCCATCAGTCAGCCAAATCACGAAGATGGTGTGAAATTCGAGGCCTTTCGCCTGGTGAACAGTCGAAAGATTGACCGCTTCTTTTTCCCCAGATTGGGCTGGTGCCGGCTCCGCGTCGACATTGCTAATGAGCGCTAGCTGTGAGAGAAAGTCTTTCACATCGTTGAACTGGCGCGCGAATGCGGCGAGCTGGTTCAAGTCTTCCCGGCGCAGCTCGTAATTTGTAAAATTTACTTTCGCGTAATCATCGTAAATCGCTTCCACGACAGACGTGATCATTTCCGAAGGCAGATTTGGCTGGCCGCGTGGCGCGATTTCATCGAGCGTGTGTCCGAGCTGCATCCAATGCTTCTTCGATTTCGCGCTGACACTCATCGCTAGCAGACGCTCGCCAAAGTTGTAGCTGGGCTCGCTGACCCCGGCCGATCTTGACGTGGCTCCAGTCCCGGGGTCAGCGACCTCGGCTACAACCGATTTCTCCCACGCGTTCCAAAGGTTTTCCGCGCTTCGGTTACCGATGCCGGGTAACAACTTCACCATGCGTTTGAACGCAACTTCGTCGCGCGGATTCGCCACAAATCGCAAAAACGAGATCACGTCCTTGATGTGCGCCTGCTCGAAGAATCGAAGGCCGCTCGTGATTTGATATGGGATTCCGCGGCGCGACAGCTCCAGCTGCAGCTCAAGCGCATGGTAGTGGGCGCGATACAAAACCGCGATCTGGTTTAGATCGACATCTTCGTCGCGCAACTCCAGAATCCGCTGCGCGACAAACTGCGCTTGCTCGCTGCCGTCATTCAGTGCGACAACTGCCGGTTTGATCGCATTCGATGGGCGTGTCGGCTGCAGATTTTTTCGGAACTGCTCAATGTTCGCCGTGATCGCCGCATTCGCGACCTGAAGAATCTCCGGCACGCTGCGGTAATTCATCTCGATCCTAAAAACCTGCGCGTCGGGGTAACGTTTCGGAAATTCGAGGATGTTTTGGAAATTAGCCCCGCGCCAGGAATAGATCGATTGTGCGTCGTCGCCCACTACCATCAGATTACGATGTTCACGCGCCAGCAAATCGATGAAATCGGCCTGGATTTTGTTTGTGTCCTGATACTCGTCCACCAGAATGAATTGAAATTGGCGCCGGTAAAACGACGCGATGCCGTCGTGCTGGCGCAACATGGCCAATGTTTTTTCCAGCAGATCGTCGAAATCCATCGAGTTCGTCGCCTTTTTCTTTTTTTCGTAACGCGCCCGGACGTCTCTGATTTTCTCGAGCAACGGCAGGAAATACGGAAATTTCCCTGCCAGCAGTTCCTCCAACGGCGTTTCCGTATTCACGACAAAACTGAAAATCTCTGCGAGCACGTTACCTTTCGGGAAACGAATCTCCTTTGGATCGATCCCGCCGCTGGCCACGACCGTGTTGATCAAATCTTTCTGGTCTTCGCGGTCCATGATGGTGAAACCGCCTCCGTAACCGAGTGCGCTGCCGTGGCGGCGCAGCATCCGATTACCAATCGAATGAAACGTCCCGCCCCAAATTCCGCTTGCGTCGACCGGCAACAAATTCGCAACGCGATTGAGCATCTGGCGCGCGGCCTTGTTCGTGAACGTCAGCAACAAAATATTCCGCGAATCAATTCCGTTCTCCAGTAAATATGCGACACGGTAGGTGAGCGTCCGCGTCTTTCCCGAACCAGCACCGGCAATGATCAGCTCAGGACCGGGCGGCGCCACCACGGCCGCGAGCTGCTGCTCATTCAGCTCTGCTGCATAATCGATGTGATTCGATGTCGATCTTGGCGCGCGTTGGAGCGTGTACTGACGAGACATGGAGCGTTGCGCGGATAGCGGAAACCGGATTACGGAAAGAACCGCAGTAAAACCGTTTGTGCAAACAGCGGCCGATTTAGCGCAGGCGATTACCCAAACCGACTCACAACGTTTTTAGAAAATCAAAATGCGTATCGGCAGCTTCCACTTCCACCTCATGGTAGCGAGCGCAGGCGACAATGAGGAGATCGTTAGGCGGGGCACGTTTCCCTGCCTTCCGGCAACGGTCCGCGAGTTCACACGCGGCCTGCCAAACCTCATCATTGATTGATAACTCGGGAATGCGCTGCTCGTAATCCAGCATTGCTGTCCGTTCCCGTTCGCCACTGACACCGGCCCAAAGTTCCAGCCGCACGATGGGGCACCACGCCGCCAGACCAGTCGCGAGCAGATGTTCCACCCGTTCGCGCACGCGCAAATCAGCGTGCCGGCGCATCTGATGGACCCAGCTTGAGGTATCAACCAGTTTCACGTTTTCTTTTTCGCGGCGCCTGAGTGTTTCGAAAACGGGGTCCAGCTCTTCCAATCATCCTCTTCCATCGCCTCGATCTCCTCGTTGGCCATGAGCGACTCGAATTTACCGGTATATTTGAGCAACTCCGCCTGATTGTGACGCCGATTCATCTCTTCGAGAGCGGTAACAATCGCCTCGCGCTTCGTCTTGGCCTTGGTATGCCTCATTGCGTCCCGCAGCACTTCGTCGGGAATATTTACCGTTGTTTTCATACATATATTATCATGGAATTTGGAAGCTCAGTCAAACTGGCCAAAAACAGAATGATATTCCACTTGTTGATGTAATGGAATCACTATTGGCCCGAAGACGAACCGCTCGAGGCAGCAGCTGTAATCACAAGACTCCGATGGCACGCGAGATGAGGACGATGACAATCGTTAGCGAGATCGCGATTTGAAGCATCGTGAAAAGCTTGGCCCAACGGGCGAGCAGCGGCGCGTCGGTCGGACCGAAGGTGGAACTGGTCGTCCAGGCGATGAAAAGGTAATCGATGAAGTGCGGTCGCCACCCGGTGCATTCGAAACGGCCGCGCTCGATTTTCTCAATCTGCATTTGCGGGAAAACGAAGCTGCGGCTGCCAAATTCGCGACGTTGCTGACGTTTCGTTGGTCCGCCCCCATCGAGGCGCCAATACCAAACGGCGAACACCAACACGTTCGTTAACCAGAGCTCAGCGCCGGAATAAAGAAGCGCAAGCGGCTGTTCCTTATGCGCGGGTACTCCGAGCACGAGCAAAACGACAGACGCTATCAACGCGAGCGTGATCACGCTACTGGTGACGAGGCCAAGCGCGCGATTCAGGGAGTACCGGCCCATGCGATGAGCCACAATGGTCGGGGCGACCAAAGCGATGATCACAATCGGAAGCAACCAGGTCGGGCCGACCACCAAGGAATGCGGCAGGGCCAAATAAATTCCGCCGACCGCGAGCAACGCCAGCAGCGCTTGCCACCGCGGCTCCGGTTTGTCGATTTTGTTGTCGGCATCGCTCACTGCACACTGTTATAGCACGCCAAGATCGACATGCGAACCTCCGAAGGCTTGGTATTTTCGGATCAATGAACATGATTTTACGTGGCTCGATTTGGCTATTCTTTTCTTTGCTCGGGATCGTTAGGCCACTGGGCGCGGCGGATTATCTAACGCCAACGGAGGGGGATTACGCAATCCGCGATTTCAAATTTGCATCCGGCGAGACGCTGCCGGAATTGAGGATCCATTACCGGACGCTCGGAAAGATCGACAAGGATCTGCAGGGTAAGACACGCAATGCCGTGTTGATTCTGCACGGGACGACTGGGAGCGGTGCGCAATTTATCCGGCCGGAGTTCGCGGGCGAACTGTTTGGAAAAGATCAGCCGCTCGACACAACGAAATTTTTCATCGTCCTGGCCGACGGGATCGGTCACGGCAAATCGAGTAAGCCAAGCGATGGGATGCACGCGAAATTCCCGCACTATGGTTACCTCGACATGGTCGAAGCGCAGTATCGATTGCTGACCGACGGACTCGGGCTGAATCACCTCCGTCTGGTGATGGGCACATCGATGGGCGGAATGCATACATGGCTCTGGGGCGAACTGCATCCCGATTTCATGGACGCACTCATGCCGCTGGCCAGTTTGCCCACGGAAATCTCGGGACGCAATCGCGCCTGGCGCCGCATTATCATCGACGCGATCCGTAACGATCCGGCCTGGAACGGGGGCGAATATCCCGCAATCGCGGGACAGCCGCCAAGTCTGCGGACTGCCGCCGAGATGCTTTGGTTCATGAGCAGCAATCCAGTTCTACGCCAAAAGGAAGCCCCCACGCTCAACAAAACGGACGAGGTCCTCGACAAGTTCGTGGCCGATTACATGAAAACTGCGGATGCAAACGATGTGCTCTACGCAGTGCAAGCATCGCATGACTATGACCCTGGCCCGAACCTGGAAAAGATTCGTGCGCCACTTCTGGCGATCAATTCCGCTGACGACCTTATCAACCCACCGGAGCTTGGAATTCTCGAGCGCGAAATCAAGCGTGTTCCGCATAGGCGCGCGATCATCATTCCGTTCAGCGACAAGACGCGTGGCCACGGCAGCCACACCGTGGCGTCCTTGTGGAAGGATCAGCTGCTTAAACTCCTGAAAGAATCAGGGAAATAATCGACCGCGGATTACCGAGCGCGGCTCCGCCGCAATCAAAATTGACCCCGCAAAACACGCCAATAAACGCGAATAGGAAAGCAAGAAATTCGTTGCTCGATTTCGTGAAGCCTTGGGAGTGCGACACGTCCCCCGTGTCGCTTTGGGCAGAACCAAGCGCAGGAGCAAAAGCGGTGCGAGGGCGCCCCCGCACTCCAAGGCAATTCGTGCGAAGCCCTTGCCTCGATTCGCGTCAATTAGCGTGATTACCGGGCAGGTATGGCAGGAGTACCCTAACAGGCCCCAAAGAACGCGTGCTTCCGTTCGAAACCTTTGAGTTCATGCTCACCCAGTGGGCGCGACGGCACCAGCTCAGCGAGCTTCGCCTGCGCAGCCTCACTCAGGCCGCACGTTTCACCTAACGACGCTGCCAGTTCTTCCAACCGGAAAACGAAGTTCACATCCCTGCCCATTAAACTTTCCTCGCCCATCGATGCGACACCGCCAATGGCGACCAGCCCGATATGAACAACGATTCGAAAATCAGGCGAGCGCTGTCGTTGTAAGTCTCTCAGTCCGGCGATGGCCGCCGCGATTTCTTCCGGAGTGGTCGTCCCTGTTCTCCAGTAGGCAAGAAACCCGTCTCCCAGATATTTGTTTATGAGGCCGTGATACTTTTCGATGATCTCGCTGCACGTGCCGGCCCACCGCCCGACAAGCGTTTCAAGTGCGTCGGTTTTCATGCTCTGGCTCAGAGGTGTGAAATTCCGTATATCTGCGACCAGGAGCCAGCAAGGTAGATTCTCGATCTGGCGCTCGGTCCTTTGCGCTACGATTGTTTTGTACTCATCTGAAATCTCCACCGGCTGACGAAATGTGAAGACTTTGTCGCCGATGGTGATTTGATCGCCGTGGCTTAGTCGAACCGGCTGATGAATCCGTCGTTTGTTTAAAAAAGTTCCGTTGCTGCTGCCGAAATCGATCAGCCAAAACTCGCCGATGTTTTGCACGTGAATCAGCGCGTGCCGCCGCGAGACTTTTGACGATTCCAGGACAATTGTGTTTGCGGCCGTGCGCCCGAGCGAACAACTGCCGTGGATCGGATGGCGTCTGCCATCGGCCGCTTCCAGCCAGGCACCTTCCTCTTGGGATGGGTTCACGCAGGAATGTTCTACCAAAAGTCATGGTAAACGCAAAGGGCGCACTGCAGCTGCGCCCGTTTAAACTTCCTTCTCCCTTCCACGTGGTTTACGCTGTCGTCGTGACTAACGAGGGCGCGGACGATGTCGCGGGCGCGACGTCGCGTGACTTTGCCGGCGGACAAAAAGTTTTTGGCCGCTACACTCTGATCAAGATTCTGGGGCAAGGCGGCATGGGAGTAGTCTGGCTGGCGCGCGATGAAGAATTGGAACGTGATGTCGCGCTCAAATTTCTTCCCGACCCGATCATTCACGACCGTGCCCTGCTAAATGATCTTAAAAACGAGACCCGACGCAGTCTCGACCTCACCCACAAAAACATCGTGCGCATTTACGACTTCGTGCACGGCGAGCGTGCGGCCTGTATTTCGATGGAATACGTGGATGGGGAAACCCTTGCCAACCTACGCGCCGAAAAAGAGCGAAGAGTTTTTGAGCCCAATGAGCTTGCCCCCTGGGCGAGTCAGCTTTGTGACGCGCTCGATTACGCGCACAATCAGGCGCGCATCATCCATCGTGATCTGAAACCGGCCAACCTGATGGTGAATCGGCGCCGGGATCTGAAGGTGTCCGACTTCGGGATCGCCCGAAGCCTGGGCGACACGGTCAGCCGGTTGACGAGAGAACAAAGTCGCAGCGGGACGCTGGTTTACATGAGCCCGCAACAACTGGCAGGCGAGCATGGCACACACCTGGACGATGTCTATTCGTTAGGTGCCACCCTCTACGAACTGCTCACGAGCAAGCCGCCCTTTTATTCCGGCAATCTTGACCTGCAGATCCACGAGCGAGTTGCGCCGTCGATGACCGAACGACGGAAGGATTTGAATATCGAGCCGGCGTCGGTTGCAGCCACTTGGGAGGAAGTGGTTGCTGCGTGTCTGGCGAAAGATCCGGGGCAACGCCCGCAATCGACCGCGGAGGTCGCTAAGCGGCTGCAGCTCGATGCGCCTCGGAGAGGCTGGGCGCGTCCGATTACAATCACGCGGCAAAAGAAAAAAGCTCTAGCCGTCATTGCCATCGCAACGCTTTTTGTCATCGGACTTGTCGGATTGTACTTGGGAGTAGTGAAGCGGCATGGCAAGCCGGTTACAGCGCCCGCGGCTCAGACCGCTGCGATTCCGGAGAAAAGCATTGCGGTGCTGCCGCTGGAAAATCTGAGCGAGGAAAAGGAGAACGCTTACTTTGCCGACGGCATCCAGGATGAGTTGCTGTCGAATCTCGCCAAGATTAAGGACCTGAAAGTAATCAGCCGCACTTCGGTGATGCAGTACAAGAGCGGCATCACGCGCAATCTCAAAGAAATCGCGCAGCAACTGGGTGTCAGCAATGTGGTCGAAGGCAGTGTGCGCCGGTCGGGAAACCACGTTCGCGTTTCCGTGCAGCTGATCGATGCACTAACGGATCGCCACCTCTGGGTGCAGAACTATGATCGCACCCTGGCCGATTCGATTACGTTGCAGGACGAGTTGGCGACGGAGATTGCCGCGGCTCTGGGCGCGACGCTCAGTCCACAAGAAAAGGCGCGCGTGGAAGCGAAACCGACGAACAATCCCGCCGCTTACGATGCCTATCTTCGTGGTCGCGCATTTGCAGCTGGCTCGCCGTTCGATAAGTCCAACGTGGAGCGTACGATCCAGTCATATCAACAGGCGGTAAAGTTGGATCCCAGGTTTGTCCTGGCTTGGGCATATCTCTCCTGTGCACAGAGCCAGAGTTACTGGCAAGGACACGATCCAAGCCCGGCGGGGCTGGCGGCAGCCAAGGATTCCCTCGATCATGCGCTCGCGCTCGACCCGAACTTGCCGGAAGTTCACCTTGCACTTGGCTATTACCGCTATTGGGGGCAGCGCGATTTCACCGGGGGGCTCGCGGAATTTCAGCAAGCTGAAAAGGGTCTTCCGAATAACGTTGATGTCACCTTTGCGATCGCCCTTATCCAACGACGGCTTGGGCATTGGGACGAGGCGATCGCGGGGCTGCGCCGCGCCATCGAGCTCGATCCTCGCAATATCAACGCCTATGACACTCTGGCGATTACGTATTGGGGCCTGCGCCGTTTTCCGGAAGCTCTAGCCACAGCTGACCGCGCACTTGCGTTCGAGCCGGCGAATACATTTGCCCTCTTTGTGAAAGCGAGTGTCTTCTGGGCAACGGGGGATCTCCAGGCGGTGGAACCGCTGGTCGCAAATCCCGGCGCCGACCCGCAGATGCGCGGCGTGCAGGCTTTGTTCCAGCGGCGTTATGCCGCGGCCATAGAGATACTCTCAAGTGCAGTGGCCGCCAAGACCAAACGTGGCGAGTCTACCGAGGACGAAAAACTTTTTCTAGGTTTGAGTCAGCAGCGGGTCGGCGATGTCGCTGCGGCGCGCGCGACTTACCAAAGCGCGGCGCAGGAGTTTCGGCGCGAGCTCGAGAAGGTCGCGCCAGGTACTTTTCAAGAGGCGGACCTGCATGCCTTTTTGGGTCAGGCCTATGCAGGTCTGGGCGAAGCGGCCTCTGCTATTGCCGAAGGACAAAAAGCTATGGCCATGCGTCCCACTTCCAAAGACCCATTCGAGGGCCCCGGCGAAGAGGAGAGCATGGCTAGCATCTACGCTCTCCTAGGGGATGCCGACCACGCGATTCCCATTCTCAAACGACTGCTGCAGATACCCTTTGGCGAGGTGATTACCCCAGCACTGCTGCAAATCCACCCGATCTGGGATCCAATCCGGAACGATCCTCGCTTTCAGGAATTAGCCGCAGAAAAGAAACCGTGAATCCAAAGAATTTCTTCGCGGAATTCAGTGATCAATGCGCCAGCGATAGTGGTAGTCAGAGTTAGGGATAACATCGCTGTATGGCAAGATCATCGCTGAAGCTGCCAAACCGGTGAAGATGGACTGAATAGCTGAAGTCACTGGTTGGCAGGTGTGTTAGCTTAGTGATGTAGAGGCGGCCCGCCTGCTCGCGAATACTTTCGGAGTGTCGGCCGCAATTGCTGTATCACCCGAAAAAGATTCAGATCCTGTGGGCGACACGCCCACCTCTACACCCTGCTGAAGTCATTAACGTAGTTATAAGGCCGTGCCTGACATCCGTTTTGGCTTGCTATGACTAGCCCTACTATGTCATACAGAGACTAATATAACTAACGAGCGGAGGCGTACCACGGTCACCGACTTCAGACGGCAAAAAAGGGTGGCGGCACTCCCGCGAGCAATAATCGCTTTGTCGCTTGCAATTACCTCCCGAACGTCCGGCCAAACCGGCGCTCAAGCTGAGGCGGAACGCGTGATCGTGACTGGTTCCGCCATTCCGACTTCGGAGGAAGTCGGTCCGAACCCGGTCTTTAATCTCAACCGCGACATCATCAACAAATCGGGTCAAGGCACCACGGTCGAGCAGCTCCTCAAAATCCAGCCGGTGATGAATGCAAGCGGTGTCCCGGTTCAGAACAACGGTACCGGCCAGGGCGGCCCGTCAGGCACGGCTTCCGTTTCGCTGCGCGGGTTCGATCCAGGCGGCACACTGGTTCTTATTGATGGTCGCCGCGTCACACGTTTTCCCGGATTTGCCAACTCGGGCGCCGGGTTCACCGATTTGCTTACCCTGCCCATTTCAGCGGTCCAGAGCATCGAGATTCTCAAAGATGGCGCTTCCACTACCTACGGAGCCGATGCGGTTGCCGGCGTGGTAAACTTGAAGCTCTACAAGGATTACCGAGGCGCCCAGATGACACTTTATTACGGCGACACGCTGGATAAGGATGCGGGTCAGTACAATGGCGATATTCTCTTTGGAACAGGCGACGACAAAACGAGTGTTGTTGGGGACATCTTCTTCTTCCACCACAATTCGATGCTCAACCGGGACCGGGGCAACTCCCTTAAACCGCCGGGCGTGAGCTCGAACACAAGCCCGTACAATCTTCAGGTGAGCACGGACGTGGCGTTAGCTGCAGGCGCAACAATAGGAACAGCTGGTGTGCCTGGCGAGATACCAGCAAACGCTGGCGCAATGGTATTTACCACTGCGCCGACCGGAACTAACGGTCTCGCTCCGGTAACCGATTATATTTTCGACACACGCCGAGTCAGGCGGCAGTTCGGTTTGCTACCCGGTTTTAACTTTAACGCATTCGCGAGTTCCTTTCCGGAACAGGAACGCTGGGGCGGGTATGCCGCATTCAACGATAAGATCTGTCACGATCAGCTCCAGCTCTATGGTGACTTTTTTTATGACGACGTGAAGTCGCATGATGAACTGGCGCCAAGCGCAACGGGCGATTTCGAGAGCCCTGGCTCTTTCTCCATCTTTATCCCGCCCCATGCGCCATTGCCGGTCGTAGGTGGTGTTGAGGTAGCGCCTCCCAACACTCCCACTCCTACGGAAGTTGGCGCCCCTGTGGGCGCCTTTAATCCATTTAACCCGTTTGAGCAAATTATCTCGGGCGGCACTCGGGCGCGAATTGCCGATTTCGGTAACCGAAAGATTGACAATGAAAACGAGGCCTGGCTGAGCACTGTTGGTATAAAAGGGGACAAGCTCTTTGACGGCAGCTGGGGCTATGACGGAGCGTTCCGCTATAGCCAAGTCCTGAGTATTTCCCGCATTCAGGACGTCAACGGTCCGCGATTCGAGCGCATTCTCAACGCAAACGACTCCCTCTTTAATCCAAGCTCGAGTGATTTTATCGGACAGACGGTACCGTATAATCCGTTCAATGATTTTAAGGTTCCCATCGCAACCAACATCCCATTGATCAAATTTGCGACTCTACATCGGCGCGACCTTCTTACATCGAAGCTAGCGACGTTTGACTTGAACATTTACACTACCGACTTGTTTGATTTGGCCGGCGGTCCAGTCGGACTTGCGTTGGGTGCTTCATTCAGTCGAGAAACCTACGATATCAATCCGGATGACCAAGGCCGCCTCATCCATCCAGAGCAACTAGGTGTCGGCGGGGTCACCCCTGTTAAAGCCGGCCGCAAAGAAGTGGCGTTTTATGGTGAATTACGCATTCCCATTTTCAGCCCGGAAATGGGTATACCCGGACTCCATTCGCTGGAGTTCGATGCCGGGGCGCGTTTTGAGGATTGGAGGAACAACGACACAAATGTCATGGTACCCAAGGTGGCGCTGCGCTGGCAGCCTTTTAATGAGCAGCTTACCCTTCGCAGCACCTGGGGTGAAGGCTTCGTTGAGCCTTCAATGGCTGAGCTATATGGACCTACAATTTTCGGTCTCGGGCCGACGAACTTTCTGGGCGACAGGGAACCCGAAACAACCATCGAAGAGCTCCCGAACAAGAACCTTGCACCGGAACATGATCGTACGTGGACCGGTGGTTTTGTTTACACGCCCAAGTGGATCCCGCCGCAATGGGGAAGTCTGACCCTCTCAGTTGATTTCTGGGACATCGAGCGGACTGGCCTTATTGGGGGGATTGCTCCCCAGGTGATAATTGATGAGTTTTTAGCCGAAAACCCGAATTTCCCAATTCTTAATCTGGCCAGCAAGATTAAGGTTATAACTGGTAACCTACCGCCTAAACCGGGACAGAGCACGATGCTGTTCAACCCCGCAGGCGATTTCGTCGGCGTCGCGAATTCCCTTCTAAACGGTGGAAAGCAGGATGCGCGCGGTGTTGATCTTGAACTACAGTACCAAATTCAAACCCCCGTTGGGACATTGAGTTCTCTCACCCGCACAACTTACCTGGAGGACTTCGTGTTCGCATTCCCCGGAAGCAAGCGAGCATTCCACGTGGCCGGGCGCGACAACAGCGATTTTATCGAAGGCGCCTTCTTCGGAAATTCGACCGGCGGGGACGGTTGGATGAGATGGAGGGGGATAGAGAACCTTGACTGGACCTGGAAGAACTGGGACCTGAACTGGACCGTGCATTACATTGGTGGATTCCGGGAAGAAGTCTTGCCCAAACAGTTCGATGGGATTGAGAAACTACATTATATTAAAGCAACCTGGTTCAACGACGCCCAGCTCTCTTACAGATTCCTCTTCACGCCTCCGGTGGAGTCCCAGCCTGTGGCAGGGTACTCCAAAGGTGGCAAGGAGGTTATGACGAGCAAAGAGGGTAAGGCCATCGAAAGCACCGCGGCTTACTCGATGCCCTGCTGGAAGACCATTTTGAATAACACCACGCTTACCGTAGGTGTGAATGACATATTCGGCGAAGACCCGCCCACTAAGTTTGGGTTCGAGTTTGGCAGTTCCATTAAATACCCGGGATTCCTATACGATAACTTGGGACGGTTCGTTTACGGCAAAATAACAAAGAAGTTCTAACTATTCCGCTGGAAAAGAATTGACCCGCTAAACACGCGAAATAACGCTAAAAAGGGTTGAAGTTATAACCACCGATGGCTACTGGTGGTGAAACAAATCGTCGCAATCCCGCGAGTAAACTTGACCGCTTTAAACGCTAAGTTTGAGTTAAGCAATCAGGGATGTCTCAATCTTTTGCGTCCTTTCGCATACTTAGCGAAAAGTCTTTGTAGGATGATATCCGACGTGTAGCAGGCTTGTAAATTTTCCGAATTTCGGATACTAAAAACTGGCAGAATGCCGGCGCCGTTGTCTTCCACAACGCGGGATAGCTTGTTTGCTTCCACGCGGTGGACAGTTGTGTACCATGCCGCCGATTCAAAGGCATCGTCACGAGATGCGCTGAGCGCACTTTCGGAGCTCTGCCAAATTTATTGGCGGCCGGTTTATCTTTTTTTGCGGCGACAAGAAATTGCTCAGCACGATGCAGAGGATATCACGCAGAGTTTTTTTGCTGATCTGATCAAAAACCGGGCCTACGCCAGGGCCGATCGAACAAAGGGCCGGTTCCGATCATTTTTGCTCGGAACGCTGAAGCATTTCCTGGCAGATGCACGCGACCGCGAGCGAGCGCAAAAGCGCGGCGGTGGCAAGATCCCAGTGCAATTGGACGAGGCCACAATTTCAGTGGTCGAAGCGGATGCCGCGCGTTGCCGAGACTGGAGCGCGGATGAAGCATTCGAGCGTGAATGGGCGGCGTCTCTGCTGCAACAAACGCTGGATCGGCTCGCGCAGGAATACATGCTCGCGGGCAAAGCGGCACTGTTTGAGGCACTGAAGGTTCACCTCGCAGCTGGCGCGGCTGCGGCTGTTCCGTACGAGGAGATGGCGAAACGACTTGGACGCGCGACTCCAACGCTGCGCAGCGACGTGGCGCGCTTGCGTGCGCGGTATCGTGCGATTTTGCGGGAAGAGGTCCGCGGCACGGTCCTCGACCCAAATGAAGTTGACGAAGAGCTGCGCCATCTGCGTCAAGCGATGGCCGCCTAACGATAAACCGCAATGCCGGCCATAGGAGAAAGCGCGCGTGTCTGCGAAATCTGCGGTTCACCGGTTGAAACGAGTTCCTCAAGCGACCTTGGATGTATGGTTTGTCTAATCGATGTCGGGTTGGATTCCGGCGCAGAGGAGAATGGGGACGCGTTTGCATCAGTACCTGATCAGCTTGGGGTTTACTCTATTGAGCATCACGCTGACGGCGGCGCGTGGGAGCTCGGTCGCGGGGCGATGGGAGTCACTTACCGCGCCATCGATAACGTGCTCGACCGACCAGTCGCGCTAAAAGTCATTAACACCAATCTTGGATCGCGCAGCGCCGAAGCGCGTGAACGGTTCCTGCGCGAAGTACGTGCGGCGGCGGCGCTTCGCCACCCGAATGTCGCGACCGTTTACCAATTCGGAATCCGCGAAGAAACCGGCCAGTTCTTTTATGCGATGGAACTAGTGGAAGGCGAAACACTCGAAGAACGCGTCCGCCGTCTTGGGCCACTCGATGTTCCGACGACGATCGACATCGCGCTGCAAGTAACTGCTGCGCTGGAAGCGGCAGAAGATCGCGGGCTAGTGCATCGCGATCTCAAGCCGGGGAACTTGATGCTGGCCGCGCGTGATAATGTTGTTGTAGGGGCGCTTGTGCCAAGCGCCCGGCGTTTGACACAAACGCCGCTACAACGCCGGGAACGGACGACACGGTCGTGCCTCCAAGTGAAAGTGATCGATTTCGGCGTCGCCAAGGCGATTGCGGAAAAAGCGGATGCGATGGCGCTCACCCATGGCGGATTCGTCGGCACACCGGCGTTTGCCAGCCCGGAACAGTTTACCAACGCGCCCGTGGATGTGCGGTCGGACATTTACTCGTTGGGCGCGACTCTTTGGTTTTTGCTGACCGGCCACATGCTTTTCAGTGGCCGGACTATTGAAGAAATTCGTGATGCGCGCCGATCGACACCACTGCCGATCGAGCAGTTGAAAGCTGCGCGCGTGCCCCGTCGCCTTGTCTCACTGCTTGTGTCGATGTTGGCCATTGAACCAGCGTCGCGCCCAGCTGGTGCGCGCGAGCTCGCTGCGAAATTGCAGGCGATCCGTGCTTCGATCTCCAGTCGTAGCAAAATCGCCGCACGATTCGCGATTGCGGCGGCAATTATCGTTCTCGGGACAATTGTTGCCGTCCGCGTATTTCATTTATTTCCGACGAATGCGACCTCGCCTCTCCTCCTGGAAAAAAGTGTCGCGGTGCTTCCTTTCGAGAGCTTTGGTGACGACAAAGAAAACGCCTACTTCGCCGACGGCGTACAGGACGATGTTTTGACAGATCTCACCAAGGTACCCGACCTCAAAGTGATCAGCCGGCACAGCGTGGGGCAATATCGCGATACCAAACAGAGCATTCGCCAAATCGGGCAAGCCCTTCAGGTAGCGCATGTACTGGAAGGCAGCGTCCGCAAAGTCGCAGGGCGGATCCACGTCACGGCGCAGCTAATCGATACACGTAACGAAACGCAAATCTGGGCGGAAAAATACGACCGCGAGATCGAGGACGCGTTTCAAATCCAGAGCGAGATTTCGCAAGCCATCGTGACGCAACTCAAAGCGACGTTATCGGCAGCGGCAAGAGCCGCCATCGAAGAGAAACCAACTCAGGACAAGGAAGCATACGATCTCTATCTGCGCGGATGCGCGCTCGTTTATCAACAAACCGGTACGCAAATTGGCACTGAGCTACAAGCAAACGCTGCCAAAGCGATCCCACTCCTGGAAAACGCAATTGCGCGCGATCCCAGGTTCACGCTCGCCTACTGCGTGCTCGGCGACGCCCAGTTCACACTTGACGACCCGATCAAGGGGAAGGCGGCCATCGACACGGCCCTGCGGATCTCGCCGAACTCCGCGGAAGCGCATCTTGTCCTCGCGAAATATCTCATCCGCCTCAGCGACAGAGAAGAAGATGTCTCAGCCGGGGAGAAGGAATTGCGCATCGCGGCGGTGGAATTGCCTGGCCGGGCGGAGGTTTTTAATCTGCGGGCGGAGGTCGAACAACAGCGTGGCCAATGGAAACAAGCGTTGCGGGACCGCGAGAAAGCCGCGGAGCTGGACCCAGGGGACAGCTTCACGGCACAGGACCTGGTGACGCTAAACCTTATGCTGCGAAGGTACGAAGCCGCGGAACGACTTATCGCTCACCTGACGGCGACTATGCCACAAGAATCGACCGATTTTTTATGGAGGCAGAAAGCTATCATTTCCATTGCCAGGGATGACACCAAATCGGCCATGGCCGCGCTCGATGCTAATCCGCTCCGCAATCTCGGAGTGTACGGTCTGAACCACATGGTAGCAAATGTACTGGTTATGGAACGCGATTACACAAAGGCTGTGGAGATTCTTCAATCCGTCGTAGAAATAGCGCAGGCGCGCAACCTTCTTCCGAAACCGCGTCAACCGGGTGATGATCGTTGGCCTCGCGGTGTCACCTTGGAAAAGCTCGGGAGGATTGCGCGTTTCCGGGGAGAAACAGAAAAAGCCCGCGGCTACTTCGGGGAGGCTCGGCAGATCTTTGACCAAGCGTTGGCCAAAAATGCAGAGCACGTTTCGTGGATTGAATCTCATGGGCCTGCCTATATCGCGGAGATCGACGCCGCACTTGGTCGCAAGGAAGATGCAATCCGGGAAGGGCGAAGGGCGGTTGAGCTCTGGCCCTTGAAGCGCAACGCAATGCTCGCTCCAGATGTCGCCACCTACGTCGCGATCGCTTATATGTGGAGTGGAGATCGCGATGCTGCTGTTCAGCAACTCGCGGAAGTAGCAAAGTTACCTGTGTACCCGTCATTCGTCCCCGCACCCCCAGGCCTGAGCGCCGGCGACTTAAAACTGAATCCTGTCTGGGACGACCTGCGTAATGACCCGCGCTTCGATAAAATCGTCGCTGAGGCAGCCAAACCAATAAAGCTCGACTGATGTAGAGGCGGCCTGCCTGCTCAGCCTGCCCGCCGTGGCGGGCGAAAGCTTTCGGAGTGTCGGCCGCAATTTCTGCAACATCCCAAAAGATTCAGATTCTGCGGGCGACATTTACCGCTATGCTTGCGGCCGACACGGCCGCCTCTACACCTGGCAATCGCCCGCAACCGATCATAATACCGCCGCGGCGACAGCGGGTGAAATAATCTGGGGAGCACAGGCCGCTGGCCTGTAGTTCGCGGCAGCTTGCCGCGAACGCTCTAGCACACTCTTGCATGTTCGGGTTACCAGGTGCATTCGGCTAGCAGCCGAATGCTACAGGCCGGCGGCCTGTGCTCCCCAGAAGCAGCGATCCTGGACACCGGGCTGGATCCAGCCAGATCGGTCACGGCTTATCCGCGCAAAACATAGAAACCAAAATCACACACACGCGGGAACTGCAGACGGCCTAGATGACTTCCGGGATCAGCGATCCCGGCTACAACGTTCGCGTCAATTCGCGTAGTTCTTGCCGCACATTTTCTGCAACGCCGACATCAATGACGTTGGGGAGAAATTGCCGCCATCGACCGGCTGCCTAACAGGGTGAGCACGCTGTCTTGCTGATACCGATTGGCGACTAAGAAATTCCGGCGGTCACGCTAATTCGACAGCGCAGGCTCTGGATTACCGCTTTAACAGCCGCTGATATTCATCGTGCCGCCCGATCCAAATCCACAAGAATCCACCCGGCACATCAACTGCCACTGCGCGATAACCGGTGTTTCCAATTCGCACCGAGTAAACGTCGCGCACTCTCTTGAAGCGCAAAGCTGATGCACGCGGATCCGCTTGCCAAATCCGGAAGGGTCTGGCGCGCTGCTCTCCTGATAGGTCCTGGTAACTCGCGTAGTGCCGCCAAAATTCATTCGTCGCCGATGATTTCATCCATCGGGCGAGTATTACCTTTGGCGTGTTCCTTGCGAGCTTGCGCAATCAGAGCATCGAACCGGCCGGTTTTTACGTCTTCCTCAAATTCCTTGTCCCAGAGTGCGTCGAGGTAATCGCGGAGGTCTTCGGCCAATCTCCATGCATCCTGTGGCGGCAGTTTGCGAATTGCCTCCCGAATCTCGGCCACTGTGCTCACGCCAACAGCTTACAGCAAACTGGAATGTGCGGAAGCGGAATCGGCTACAACTTCCGCGTCAATTCGCGGTAATTCGCGGGTGGACCGCATTTTTTTTGCAACGCGGCGCAAAATTTTCCGAAGTAATGGGAAAGGAAAACAACTTATGAAAACCAAAAATATGACAATTCAACACTTCAGGAAATCAATCGACCAGTCGCCTTTGCGACTCGTTTTTTTTCTTATCGCACTCGTGCTCACCTGCTTTGCGCTTTCGCCGGTAGCGCGCGCACAAGATGGAGCGGTGGGTCCGTTTCCAAACGGCAACACCGCTGAGGGTTTTATGGCGCTTCATAGCCTCACCACCGGCGTCAACAACACGGCCATGGGTGTCAATGCCCTCTTTTCTGACACAGACGGGTTCGGCAATACGGCGGTGGGTGCTTTTGCGCTGGAGTCCAACACAACCGGCTTCGGAAATGCGGCCACTGGTACTGTGGCGCTCCTTAGCAACACCACCGGCTTCCGCAACACGGCCATGGGTCGCCGTACGCTCGTATTCAACACCACCGGCACCTTCAACACGGCCACTGCTGCGAACGCGCTCGAAGACAACACAACCGGCAACTATAACACGGCCAGCGGTGTTTGTGCGCTCTGCAGCCAAACGACCGGGAACTTGAACATCGCGTTGGGCGTTGGAGCTGGTGAAAATCTCACCACAGAGAATAACAATATCGACATCGCCAACCTGGGTGTTGCTGGCGACGCCAACACCATCCGCATCGGCGAGCCAACGGCGGTCACTGAACCAGTTTTCGGCGTTACACTGCCAGCCCATACGGCCACGTTCATCGCTGGGATTTACGGGAAGACCGCTTCTGGTGGAACTGCCGTTTACATCAATTCATCTGGGCAGCTCGGCACGCTCACCTCCTCGGCCCGTTTCAAACAGGACATTCACAGTATGGACAAGGCGAGCGAAGCGATCCTCGCGCTCCAACCAGTGACCTTCCGGTACAAGCAGGAGCTTGATCCCAAGGGTATCCCGCAGTTTGGGCTGGTGGCTGAGCAAGTGGAAAAGGTGAACCCCGATCTAGTGGCGCGTGATGCCGAGGGCAAGGCCTACAGCGTGCGCTACGAAGCGGTGAATGCGATGTTGCTCAACGAGTTTTTGAAGGAGCACAAGAAGGTCGAGCAATTGGAAGCGACTGCGGTGCGCCAGCAAAAGGAAATTGAGACACTCACTGCAGGTCTGCAGACGGTGAGTGCGCAGGTGGAGCTTAAACAACCTTCACCGCAAATGGCGATCAATAATCCGTAAGCCAATAAAGGCGGTAGCCAAGGTTTGCCAACTCGGATTGGAGCATTGGCCTAACGAATCACACGAATCGTCCATCAAGCCGCACCGGCTTGGCGGCCAATGCTTCACTGCCGCCTTGCGTCCTTGATTCCTGAGGCAAGGCGTCAGTGCATCCACTGCTTCACTGTTCCCCTGATCCCTCTGTGACTTGGGCTCCTTTGGCAAAATAACAAAGACGCTCTAGCCATCAGCCGAGCTAATGATGTAGTGGCGATCGCCTGCCGAGCCATAGCCTCGCCGAAGGCTGGTGTCGGCCGCAATTTCTCTATCACCCCAAAAGATTCAGATCCTGCGGGTGACATTTACTGTTACGCTTGCGGCCGACACGGCCGCCTCTACACCTGGCAATCGTCCGCGCATCTCACAACGCGAACACCCAACGGGCCAGAGCATTCGCGGCAAGCTGCCGCGACCTACAGGCCAGCGGCCTATTCTCCCCAGAAGCAGCGCCGCGCTGCATTTTTTCTGCAACGCGGCGCGAATTTTTCCGAAGTAATGGGAAAGGGAAACATTTATGAAAACAAAATCATGCGAGGAGAAGATTCATTCCCGCGCTAATCTCTCGTGTTTGCGCATCGTAGCTGCAGGTATGCTCGTGCTCACAGCCGCCGAAACTTCCGTGGGCTGTGCCCACTGTGAAAGTCGGTAACAACCCCGTCGTTAACGTTGTCGATCAAGCGACGCACACCATCTAAGTCGCGAACGCCGGCGATGATAACTTGTCAGTGATCGATGGCAGCAAGTGCAACTTCACCAAAACGACCGGCTGCTCGCCGATTGCCACACTGACCGTCGGCCCAACCCCCGGATCTCTCGCGTTCGACTCGACGACTGGCACGCTCTACGTTAGTATTATCGCTGGCGGCTCTGGGAATACGATCGCGGTTGTTAACGCGAACAAATGCAACGCCAAAAAACGTCCGGCTGCGGCCAGACGCCTGCCACTGTGACCGTCCCGGGCCTAGTTGCGCAGGTCGCTCTGGATACTGCCACTCACACGCTCTATATCGGCGACGCCAGTGAGGGGCCGGTCTCGTTTATTAACACCGCTACTTGTAACGGCACGAATACCGCCGGATGCACCCAAACCCCGACAACGACCGCCACGAGCGGCGACAACATAACGGTCGACCCCGCAAACCACAGTGTCTATGTCACAGACTTTGTCGATGGAACGCTCTCGGTGTTCAATGGTGCAACCTGTAACGCCGGGAACACCTCCGGCCGCGGTCAGACGGCGGGACCGTTCATTGGACCCGGCAACGGTGTGCCTGGCGTCGTGGACGACAGCACGCATACGGTTTATCTGGCGGTCGGCGGCAGCGGCGCTCTCGATTCGGTCGCGATGATCGACGGATCGACTTGCAATGGCACCGTCAGTTCGGGCTGCGGAAACACACCAGCCACCGTCCAAGTGGGAGACAATCCAACGGGCTTGGTGATCGATCCGAGCACGAGAACTCTCTATGTGGTAAACCAGGAGTCCGCCTCGATCTCGGTCATTAACATCGCGACCTGCAATGCTACCAATCAGTCTGGGTGCGGCCCAACACCGCTCCCTGCACTCGCAATCGGAGTCGATGCGCTTGGCATCGATGTCGATCTTAAGACGCACACCCTCTATGCGCCGAGTCAGGACTTAAACAACGTCTGGGTGCTGAACGCGGGCACCTGCAACGCGGGCAAAACTACGGGTTGCACGAAATTCGCGCCCGTGACTACAACCGGCATAGTTCCTGTTATGCTGGCCGAAAATCCGAACACAAAAACTTTATACGAGACCAACCAGGCTGAGAACACGGTGTCGATAATCGACTCGGCGGCGTGCAATCAGAGCCACCTTGCCGGTTGCAGTCAGAATTGGCCGAAGGTCACCCTCGGGAACGTGCCGCGATGGGTCGGGATCAACAAAATCACGAACACCGTCTATGTATCCAATCGCGATGATAACACGCTCTCGGTGATCAACGGCGCCACGTGCAACGTCAGCACAACCTCAAGTTGCGGGCAGCCGCAACCCACAACTGGCGTCGGCAATTTCCCCCAACAGGTCGCGGTCGACGAGGCAACTAACACCATCTACGTCGTCAACCAGCACGACAACACCGTGTCGGTCGTCAACGGTGCGGTGTGCAACGGCACCAACAGCTCGGGTTGTGCGCAGGTTTGGCCAACCCTTCCGGTTGGCGCCTCGCCGCAGGGCGTCGCGGTCAATCCAGTTAACCACACTGTTTACGTAACGAATACGAACGACAATACTGTTTCCGTGATTAACGGCAGCACCTGCAACCGCATGAATCACTCCGGCTGCGGCCATACCTCGCCTACAGTTGCGGTTGGCGCGGCGCCGCGGGCAATTGGCGTTGATTCAGCTACGAACACAATTTTCGTCGGCAACCGCGACGACATGACCGTATCTGTGATCGACGGCTCGACCTGCAATGGAACACACACCTCCGGTTGCGGGCAGACTCCTCTGGCAATCCCCGTTGCGGCATTTCCAGACGTCGCCGGAAACAACGAATATATCATCGGCCGCACCGTGAGCATTGATAGCGCCACTCACAAGGTCTTCGTGCCGGTCATTGGCGATTCCGACGTGGTCACCATCGATGGCTCCACGTGCAACGGCGCACACCCGAGCGGGTGCCAGGCCACGGTCGTGCCGTTGCGCATGGGCGGGTTTACTAACGGCGCGGCTATCGATGAAACCTCCGGCACGGTTTACGTGGCGAACGACACCGACGGCACCGTCTCGCTCTTCGGCGAGTAAACTAAATATTCGCGGCGGCAGTGTCGGAGCACTCTGCGCGTAAGTGCTGGTGGCGACAATTGCCGATAGCCCCATCGGCTTCTACGGCCGGCACCCGCCGGCGTCTCCGATGGCGTGCGGCCCAGAGGCAGGTAGAACACCCGCGGCTGACAGAGCCGCCGCTACAACCATGTGAGGCTTGTTTGACACATATACGTTTATCCGTATATGTATTCCATGAAGCCACCCAGAAATGGCGAGCCGGGGTTCCTCTTCAAGACATTGGCCGATCCTACCCGGTTGCGTTTGCTCAACCTGCTCGCATGCGGCGAGACGTGCGTTTGCGAACTGACCGAGACGCTCCGCGTGGTACAGCCGAAAGTTTCCCGACACCTCGCCCACCTGAAACGCGCCGGGCTGGTGGAAGCGCGGCGCGACGGAAAATGGATGCGCTACCGGTGGGCACGACACGGCCATCCACTCGTTCGCCACGTCCTCCTAGGATTACGCGAGTGGATGGCAAAAGATGATCAAATGAATGGCGAGCGCCGGCGGAGACAGAAAGTTTGTTGTCGAGTTAACCGAAGAAAATCAACTCGGGCATCAACCAAATGAAAACGAATGAGTTCATCTCTAAATTGCGCGCTGTGCCGACCAATCAGTTAATCTTTGTCGATCTTGACGGCCACGCCGTGCACGGCGGTTATCATCTGACGGAATTAAAAGCGGCCTGGTTCGAAGCGGTTGATTGCGGCGGGCAGAGAAACCGCTGGCCGGAAACGATTGTGCAACTTTGGGTCCCGCCTGAGGCTAACCCCGATTACATGACCTCGGCAAAATTTTTGCAAATCTTCGACAAAGTGCGCGGAATGATCCCACTCGATTTCACTGCCGAGATTCGGGTCGAATACGGCGACGAAAATTTCTTTTCATCGACCTATCACGTGGGGTCGGTGACGCACGATCAACACGCCACCCGTGTGCTGCTCATGCCGGCGGAAACGACGTGTAAAGCGCGCGATCGTCGCGCGTGCGGTGCCGGCGACCACGACCCGCAGGCGTGCTGCACCGCTCGAGAATGATCTGGTCCTGACGATCCGGTTCGAGCAAGGCAAGATCGACGTATGAACAATATCTTCACCTTGGTCGTGATGGCGGGCTTTCTCAGCGCGACTGCTGCGTTTTCTTCGGAGGGAACGCGGGTAAAGATTGGAATAATGTGGCCCTGTTGAAAAGCGGATGAGCACAGCGGCGGGTTGAAAGCGCCGTTAGGCGCGACCTGTTTGTAGACTTGGGCCAATAAATTAATCCAAGCTCCGTAGGAGCGGCATGGAAAGCAGCCCGCCGTCTTATGCCGCTCCTCACGGAGCTTGGCGGTTGAGGGATGGATTTTTGCTATAAACATGTCGCGCCTGACGGCGCTCCGCGTTTCAGCGCCGGCTTTTCAACAGAGCTAATAACGTTTAGACATATGATGTGGCTGCGCTGCGAAATGATTTGGCGCACAGCGCGGAAAGGTCGTGGGCGTGCGCTGCAATTTCCGCGGCAAAGAGATTTGCCACGTGAAACCAAATTGGTACGAGAGCTCCGTCTGGCAGAAGAGCCCAAGCGGAAATGGATTTGTCGATATTCGCGCAATGGTGGCGAAAAAGGATCTGCCCGCTTTCAAATCCATGACGGAGCCCGGTGGAAGCGACATGGTTTTGCGCGAGGAGTGGAGCGCGATGTCGAAGTGAATTTCGTTTTCGTTCGCCTGGCGGGTCGGACGGCGAACGCCGATTCTTCTGCCAACGTGGCTATCACCTGGTAAATCAAATCTTTCGATCCTCCGGCAGTTGAAAAGGCCGGTGCGAGTCCGACCTTCATATACTGATGGATTCGACTGAGACGATTCGATTGCGCTGGCTACACGGCACTGTCGCGGACGTGGCGCATCACCTCGCTGGATTGCGGTTTTCGCGCTCTGGTCCTCACGTTTGGCGGCCGGCAATTAACGCATATCGCTGCGAGAAATGCATCCGCATTTGTGTCGATCTTGCCGGAGTCGATCGTTCGCTCATTGATCTGACGATCGTTGGTCAGCGGTTGTTGATCCGCGGCATGCGGGATGTGCCTGAGCCGAGCGGCGAGCTAAAACATGCCACGCAAATGATCGCAATGGAGATCGATTATGGGCCGTTCGAGCGCGAGGTACCATTGCCGGATGAAGTGGACGTGGGAAAAGTGAGCGCCGAGCAGGAGAACGGTTTGCTTTGGATTTATTTGCCGTTGAAAAAATCGTGAGCGCGGAATTGTTCGAAGCACTTCAACCCGGCGGCGGGGCCGATCAATTGCCGCGTGGCGGTGCGGTCGGAGCTGTGGATGAAATGCAGGTTCCGAAGATTCCCGATACATTGTCGATCTTGCCGCTGCGGGGATTTGTGATTTTTCCCGGAACAGTTGCGCCGCTGAACGTAAGGCGGCCGGCCTCGATCAAACTGTTGGATGAAACTTTGCCGCAAAGCAAAATCATCGGCGTGATCGCGCAACGCGATGAGAGCAAAGAAGACCCGGCCCCGCAGGACCTTTATACCATCGGCACGGCGGCGAGCGTGCTGAAGCTTTTGCGGCAAGCGGACGACCACGTCGTCGCCCTCGTTCAGGGCTTGCGCCGCTTCGCCCTGCGAAAAATCCTGCTGACGGATCCGTATTTGCGCGCCGAGGTCACGCTGCTCGATTCGATTGCGCCGTCGGCAACCAAAGAGTTTGAGGCGGAGTTCCGAAATTTGCGCGACTCGGCTGCGCGGTTGCTCGAGCTCACCCCGGAGGCGCCGGAAGGCGCCAACACCATTATCCGCAGTATCGAAAGGGCGGATCAGCTAGCTGACTTTCTCGCGCCAAATTTAAATGTCGATCTTGCCCAGAAACAGGCGCTGCTGGAGGAGCTGGATGTCGCGAAGCGACTGCGCGCTGTGCAGAAGCATATCTCAACGCAGCTCGAGATCGCGCAGATCCAGCAGAAGCTGCAAAAAGATGTGCAGTCACAATTTTCCGATGCGCAGCGGAAAGCGTATCTGCGTTCGCAGCTCAAAGCCATTCAGCAGGAGCTCGGCGAAGGTGACGCCGGAACCGATCAGCAAGTCGCGCAACTTCGCACGCGCCTTCAGGAAGCGAAGCCGCCGACCGATGTACTCGCGCAGGCCGAACGTGAATTGAAGCGGCTCGATTTTATCCCGCCGGCCAGCCCTGAATATTCCGTCATCGTCAGCTACGTAGAGACGATTGCAGAGCTGCCGTGGTCGAAATTGAGCGAGGACAATCTCGATCTCGATCAAGCCCAGAAGATTCTCGATCGCGATCATTTTGATCTCGACAAAGTGAAGAAGCGGCTCATCGAATATCTGGCCGTCCGCAAACTCAACCCGCAAGGGCATGGCCCCATCCTTTGTTTTCTCGGGCCGCCGGGAGTGGGTAAGACGAGTCTCGGCCAATCAATCGCCGATGCGCTCGGTCGAAAATTCGCCCGCATGAGTCTGGGCGGGATTCGCGATGAAGCGGAGATTCGGGGTCATCGCCGCACTTACATCGGCTCGATGCCGGGCCGCATCATTCAGGAACTGCGCCGCGCCGGGACACGGAATCCGGTGATGATGCTCGATGAAATCGATAAGATAGGTGTCGATTTTCGCGGTGATCCGGCGAGCGCGTTGCTCGAGGTTTTGGATCCGCGGCAAAATTTTGCGTTTGTCGATCGCTATCTCGATGTGCCGTTCGATTTGTCACAGGTGATCTTCATCGCCACTGCCAATTACATTGACGGCATTCCGGAACCGATGCGTGACCGCATGGAAGTGATTTCGTTGCCCGGCTACACCGAGCGGGAAAAGAGCGAGATCGCAAAACGATATCTGGTTCCGCGGCAGCTGCAGGAGAACGGGCTAAAGCCGGAGCAATGCGAATGGGAAGAAGAAGCTCTTCGCCGGATCATTAACGACTACACGCACGAAGCCGGCGTGCGGGAACTGGAGCGGCAAATCGGCGCCGTCTGTCGAGCGGTGGCAGCGAAATGCGCGCGTGGCGATTGCGACCACATGACGATTACTCCGGAGTTTGTCGCCCAGACGCTCGGGCCAGCGCGTTATGTGCGCGAGACCAAATTGAAAACCAGCCAGCCAGGGGTTGTCACTGGACTCGCTTACACGCCGTACGGCGGTGAGATCTTGTATATTGAGGCGACCCGTTATCCGGGCAAGGGCAACATCACACTTACCGGCCAAATCGGAAACGTGATGAAGGAATCGGTGCAAGCGGCGTTGAGTCTCGTGCGCAGCCGCGACGGCGCAATCGGCGTGAATCCGGAAGATTTTCGCAAGAGCGACATTCACGTGCACGTGCCGGCTGGCGCGGTGCCGAAGGATGGCCCGTCGGCCGGAGTAGCCATGTTTACCGCACTAGCTTCGCTATTTAGCAATACGCCCGTTCGTTCCGATGTGGCTATGACCGGCGAAATCACGCTGCGCGGTCTCGTTCTCCCGATCGGAGGATTGAAAGAAAAAAGCCTGGCCGCAATGCGCGCCGGCATTCCAACGGTGATCATTCCCAAGCTGAATGAAAAAGATCTTGTCGATGTTCCGGAAGAAGCGAAACAGAAACTGGAATTCATCCCAGTAGAAAATGTGGATGAAGTCCTGAACGCTGCACTGGAAAAGGATAGCCAAACAAAGTAAGCACTCGTCCGGTCGATTTCCTCCGACCAAAATCGCAAGATGTTTCGCCAATTAATCCTGCCTTTTACTTTAGCAATGTTCGCTTGGCCGCTTCTTGCCGAAGAGTTCGACGTCATCATCAAAGGGGGCACGGTTTACGACGGCAGCGGCAGCGAAGGCCAACATGTCGATCTTGCGATTAAAGGCGATCGCATTGCCGGCGTCGGGGATTTCAAGAGCGTAAAGGCGAAGGCGACTGTCGATGCAACGGGGCTCGCGGTAGCGCCTGGATTCATCAACATGCTTTGCTGGTCTAACGAATCGCTTATCCAGGATGGACGCTCGCAAAGTGAGATTCGCCAGGGCGTGACGACCGAGATCATGGGAGAAGGCGAATCGATGGGGCCGGTGAACGACCGCGTACACGAGCACATGTTGCGCGAGCAAAAGGACATCAAATACGAGATCAAGTGGAACACCTTGGCGGAGTATTTGCAGTATCTCGAGAAGCGCGGCGTTTCCTGCAATGTCGCTTCGTTTCTCGGCGCGACTACTGTTCGCGAAAATGTCATCGGTTTCGAAGACAAAGCGCCGACGCCGCAGCAGCTCGACCAAATGCGCGAACTCGTTAGGCAGGAAATGGAAGCAGGCGCGCTCGGCATCGGCACGTCGCTGATTTATGCGCCGGCGTTTTACGCGAAAACGGATGAGTTGATCGAGCTGTGCAAGGTCGCTGCCAAATATCAGGGGAAATACATTTCGCATATGCGCAGCGAGGGAAACCGTTTGCTCGAGGGACTCGACGAATTGATCCGCATCTCGCGTGAAGCGGGCATCCCGGCCGAGGTTTACCACATCAAGGCCGCCGGCCAACAAAACTGGGGCAAGATCGACAACCTCCTTTCGCGCATTGAAGCGGCACAAAGGGAAGGACTGAAGATAACCGCCGACATGTACACTTACACCGCCGCGGGGACGGGGCTTGACGCGTGCTTGCCGCCATGGACCGAAGACGGCGGTTATCCGGCGTTGTTCAAGCGGCTGCGCGATCCGGCTATGCGCGAAAAAATTGCCGCACAAGTTAAAACACCGACGGATGAATGGGAAAATCTGTATCTCGATGCCGGCTCGCCCGACAAAATTCTACTCGTCGGATTCAAATCGCAGAAGTTGAAGCCGCTGACGGGCAAATCGCTCGCTCAGGTCGCGGAAATGCGCGGCAAAGATCCGATCGAGACGATCATGGACCTGATCGCCGAAGACGAGTCGCGCATCGACAGCGTTTATGTCCTGATGTCGGAGGAGAACGTGAAGAAGGAAATTGCAAAACCGTGGATTTCGTTTGGGTCCGATGAAGCTTCGCAGGCGCCCGAAGGCGTTTTCCTAAAATCGAATCCGCATCCGCGCGCCTACGGAAATTTCGCGCGGGTGCTCGGAAAGTATGTGCGCGACGAGAAAGTGATCACGTTGCCTGAAGCGATTCGGCGCTTGAGCGCGTTCCCGGCGACAAATCTTGGGCTCGATCATCGCGGATTTTTGAAAGAAGGTATGTTCGCCGACGTCGTCGTGTTTGATCCGGCGACAATCGCTGATCGCGCCACGTATGAAAAGCCGCACCAGTATGCTGTCGGCGTGAAACACGTTTTTGTGAACGGCGTGCAGGTGATCAAAGATGGCGAGCACACCGGCGCCAAACCCGGCCGCGCCTTATGGGGGCCAGGGAAAATGACGAAATCCGAATGACGAAATCCGAATGACGAATGACGAGATTGGAATGACGAATGACGAATGTTGAATGACGAAAAAATGACGAAGCTTCAATGACGAAAGGCCACAGAAGCCTTTTCGAGATTTCTTTCCTGCTTCGTTCATTCGCGCTTCGTGATTCTCACTTGCTTCTCCAAATCTTGGAGAAAATGAGGTGCAGTTCCTTCGCCTCGATCCAAAGTTCGCGCGCTTGCGACTTCAGCTCCGGCACGGCAGGCACAGTCATGCGAAGAAAATGCTTCGTCTCGCGCGCTTCCTTTCGACAGGGTGCCGATGCATTTCAAAAACTCTTTTTTCGATACCGCATCGTCCGCTTCGACGTAATTCGCTCCGACACTCGTCCCTGCTCCAACAAGCTGGCTGATGATTCTGCTAGTCACAGGCCCTTGCGGAACTGTCTTTGCGAAATCAATGACTGCTTCGCCGAAGCGCGCTGTCCGCTCCTCCAGATCGTAAACGCGTTTTCCGCCGGCTTCTTCGCGAACAACCAATATTTTCCTGTCGTTCCAAAACGAATCGTCATCAACGCGCGTTCTGTGATCTTCGGGCTTCGTCATTTTTTCGTCATTCGACATTCGTGCTTCGTCATTTGACTCGTCATTCGTCATTCCAATCTCGTCAGTGGTTCTCCGCACCAGCGCGCTTCTCAATTTCCTCGAGGGTCGGATCGGCGCTGCGAATCCAATCGCGCGCCTGATCGATTTGCGCTGAGCTAACCGGGATTGCGCGTGGAAATTCTTCAGTCTGCGCCGCGAGTTCCGAAGGTTTTACGCGCTTTGCCTTCTTGATCGAGACCTTCCAGTGGTGACCGAACTTATACAACGCGTAATACATTGTTTTCGCTTCGGCCGCGCTCACCCCGCTGCAGCGCATCGCATTATAAAACATCCGGTCGCAATCCTCCCACGGTCGATTGTGCTCGTCGTAGGCGACATCGTGCAGGATGGAAGCGTTGCGATATCTTCCTTCAAACGGGCCACCCATGATCGACCAGAGCGAACGCGGAATCGATGCGCCATCAACCACCGATCCGGCGGGCGCGATCCAAACCACGCCTTGTGGATCGGTATAACGCAATTCGCTGATCAAAGTCATGTTGCGCCCATCGGGCTCCCACCGGGTGATCGGCGGGGCGCTATAAAAACCCCACCGGTGCGATTGTTCGGCGCCGGTGATCCAGTTCGGGCCTTTATGTGATGTGCAGGCTACTAATGATGCGGCGACAATAACGACGGTAAAGTTTTTCACATTCTTAAGAAAACGTCCAACGCCCAACGTTCAACGCCCAGCGCCAAATTTTTTAGCGCGCGACAGGTTCCAGAACCGAAGCAGACGCGGGACTTTGCTTTTTCTCCTTCTGATTCGCGGTCGAAGGCATGATTTGTTCGCCGACCGTCTGTTTTCGGTAAGGCTGGAGATAAAACATCATAAAGACGCCGGCCACAATCAGCAGCGACCCAATCCATTTCAGGAGCCAGCCAGGGTCGCGTAAGATTTGCACCGTGCTCTGTCCAAGGTTTTCCGGATTCCACGACGCCTGCGAGATTTTGTAAGTCAGCCCCGTCCAGGTGTGCAACCAGCCGCCGGGGAAACTGAACGGGTTATTCATCCAGCACGCGCCGGTCGCGGTCTCACCTTCGGCGGTAGAAATACGCAACGTGCTCTTAAACCCGGCCGGGCTGTCGCTGCCTTCGTTACGTTTTACTTCGAACTCGAGCAGCTCGAGCCCGATCGGCAACGGAACGGTTTTGAAACCGTAGGCGATCATCGTTTCATTGGGCGAAGTAGGCACGGTGACTTGCCACCCGGCCGGGACCCATTGCTCGAATTCCCTTCCCATCTGCTCCAGGCGGACGCGCACACCGTCCGGCAATTCGTTAGGCGAAGTTGTTGTGGTTGGCGATGCTCCCGGCATAAAATCCGTCCATTCCTCAGCATGCGGCAGCATCTTATCGATTTTGAGTTGCCAATCGGCCCAACCCGTTTCCAACGGTTCGTTGATGTCGATCTTGCCGCCTGATTTTCCGAGCTTGCGCGAAATGAGCTCGTAAGTAATCGCGCCATCATCCGCGATGAAAAGGGTGAGGTGGTTTGGCGCTTCTTCGCCTGCCGCCGGCATCGTAGGCGGCCCTCCAGTCGTCGTTAATTCCTTAGCAGTTCCGTGCAGATTCGGTGCAGTGGCCGCCGAAGGAACGCCCTTGCCGCGAATCGTCACGAGCACGGCAGGATTGTTCGGCTGATCCGTCACGGAACTCGGTTTTCCGTTCTCAAGTCGAAAATCCGGCCAGTAATTATCGATCCTGAGCGCGAACGGCGAATTGTCGATCTTGACTTCGCGTCCAAGGTTTTCCGCGACGTCAAAACTCGATTCCTTTTCGCCTAACGAAATCGCCACACGCCCTTTATTTCCATTTTCCGGGGCAAGCAAGCGCACCGTCACGCCGGTGCTTCCGCCTTTGGCGACATGACCGATTTGGTCCCCGGGCGCCTTACTGAACGCGAAAATCAATTCCTCGAGATCAATTTCGTTTCCGGCGATAGGTGCCGACTGGTTAGGCGAAGACGAAGATGTCGATGCTGGCGCCGCGCCTCGTTTCAATTCGATAGTGGCGAGGCCCATTCCGAAAGTTCCGTGCTGCGGATCGTCGGCGAGCAACCAGCTGCCGAGATGTTGATTCATCATCGCCGTTTGGATCGTAAAATGGAGCGCCGGCACACCACCCTCTTTCACCGGCCGTGGATTCAGTTTACCCTCAATAGCCGGCGCATAATCGATAACGCTCAACCGCGCGCCGCTCGCCAGCGTTCCAAGATCGCGCGGATGCTGCGGTGTCGGTGGATGATGCAAGAATTCAGCGGGAAATCCTTTCACCAATCCATCGACATCGTGCACCCGCAGCTGATGTTCGTTGACAAGCAACCGATTCGTTGGCGGCTCACCTTTAAAAAGTGTGATGCTGCCTTCAATTCCCCAAATCCGCCCGATGAGCGAGCCGGCCAGCAGCGTGATAATACCGAGATGTGTAATGAGAAAGGCAACGTGATGTTTACGCCACGGCCAGCGCGAGAGGGCTGAGACGGTCAGGTTCGCGGCCAGCAGCACAAGCCAGAAATTGAACCAAGGCGCGCCGTAAACATAAGTGCGCGCCACGTTCGCGTCGAAGCTCGATTCATAAATGGTGCCGGCAATCGCTGCGACGATCAGGACAACGAGCAGAACGACGGCCAATTTAAGGGAGGCAAAAAATTCAAAAATCGGATTGCGTTGCCAAAGTGGTTGCTCCGCTGATTTCGATGATTTCGCCATGCGAATATCGACATCTTCCGCGAGAAAAATGCGGCGTTCAAGGTAGATCGCGAAAGTACACAGGACGCGGCGCGTTTGTTTCTGGAGAGCAGAGGCCGCTGGCCGAATGCATCCCTAAGGCAAACACCGGAGACGACGCCACCCGGTTCGCGGCAAGCTGCTGCGAACTACAGGCCAGCCGCCTGTGCTCCCCAGAATCACTTTGCGAGCTTGGCGCGAAAGGCGCGCAGATCCACAGCGAATTGCGCGGGGTCGAAATTTTCGCGCAAACGCACGTCTTCGCGGAGCGAATTCAGCTCCTTGTCGAGTTTGAGCGGCGAACCGGGGTTTGCGTTTACTGCATTGGTTAGGCGATCGAGCGCGAGCCAGAGACGTTTGGCGCGATAAAAAACTGTTTCCGCCGGCGTCTGTTTGGTGACGACGAATCCAGAATCGGATTCAGCAAGCCCGCGCAACATCGACATTGCCGAGTCGGCGTTTGGGTTCCAGGTCGCGGCGCGGCGAGCCAGATCGTCCGCCTGCTTTTGTAGCAGTTCGAGATCGGACGACTGCGGCTCGGAAATTTTCGGCAACATTGGATCCGCCAAAGTTGCTTTTCCCAGCAGCCAGGCTAGCGCGACCGAGGTCTCCTGCATGTCGACAGCGGGATCCGTATCCGTTCGCGATCGCCACGCTGCTTCTCGCAAAGCGACGGCTTGTCCGGCCAACCAGGCGCGGGCACCGCTCCAGGAATCATCGTCGCGCCAATGTTTCGGTTCGTTGACGGATTGGCTGTCGAGCTCAAACACGAGCGCCGGGTGACCGGCCTTCAGGAGATCGTTGTCGATGTTTTGATGGCAAGCGACGCAAGTATTTGCGCGCACGTACAGACTTTTGAGATCGCGCATGCCAGCGGTCACCCGCACCGCGTACGTCCAGTCGGTGCGCGTGTGTCCTCGCAGCCAGGGCTCGGCCGCGTCGTGACAACTTTCGCAGGAAACGCCTTCGTCTGGATGCGCGGTCGGCGCGAGCCGCGGTTGCTCGACCGATTGGAACGGCGAATGGCAGACTGTGCAGCGTGCACTCGATTGTGCTTTGGCAAGGCCGGCCGCATCTGCGATTCGGGCCGAACGCGCATCGAGTAAAATGGCGAACGCTTTCGCGTGAAAATCTTTCTGCGACCAGGTGATGTACTGGCTACGCCTTTCGTCGGCGCCGCCATGGCAACTGGAAGATCGACAACTAACTGCGCCGACGAATTTGGCGCCAGTTTCACGGCTCTCTGTTACCTCATTAGCGGAAACCGCAGCGGAAAGAGCCGTGAGAGCGAAACAAAACCAATTGAATCGCAACACGTGGCGAGACTATCATCCTGCGCGCGCAAAGTTCCACGCTAAATGGTGCAAACGCTTAAGCGTACCGCCGTTTTAACGGTTTAACCATTCAACGATTCAACGATTTAACGAGACGCAGTCAGTTCGTCCACGCTTTCCAGCGCTTGCGTATCGGCTTGGCGTAGCGCTCGATGTCGATCTTCTTCAAGCGATCGACATTTTCTCTTACGGTCTCAGCCGAATCTTCACACTTTTGCTTCAGCGATTTGAAGACCGGCCAGAGAAACGGCAAGGAGAGAACGCTCCAGTTGATCCGGTCCAACGGCAATTTAGCTTTTTCTTTTTGCTCGGCACCGGAGGCGTAACGGATAGCCATACCGATAGCGACTCCTGCCGCCAATGCGCCCAAAATCATAGGCACGGGATTTTCACGCAGGAAATATTCGGTCCGCTCGCGCACCCGGACCGCCTTTTGTTTTGTTTGCTCCCAAGCATCACCGCGCGGCTGCATGGGCGCAGCCATCGGGTTGTCCTCGATAAAATCGTTATTGGTCGTGTCCATCACAATAAATTCGCACCTCAACGCCGGTTTGCGTTTCTCAAACGCCCGCGGCGCTGTTTTCTTGAATAAATAATAATACAGAAGCGAAAGAAGCCAAAATGGCAGAACCGAAAAAGGAAGAGGAATACCGCCCCGAACATCACCCGAAGCAGCCCTACGCGGAGAAGAATCTGGCCTACGAACAAGCTCTGTTGAAAAGCCGGCGCTGAAGCGCGGGAGCGCCGTTAGGCGCGACATGTTTATAGCAAAAATCCATCTCCCAATCGCCAAGCTCCGTCAGGAGCGGCATGAAACGGCGGCTCATTTCCATGCCGCTCCTACGGAGCTTGGATTAATTTATTGGCCCAATTCTACAAACAGCTCGCGCCTAACGGCGCTTTCAATCTGTCGCTGTGCTGGTCGGCTTTTCAACAGAGCTCTACGAACACTACGCGCCGGGTGTATCGCACGGTTATCCAAGCAGCCGCGAAATATCCGGGCAAACCGTTCGAAGAAATTGAGGACGATGCGGCGCTCGATTACGAACACAACAAAGCGGGGTCGGCGCTCCCGTGAGACCACGCCCGGCACGCTGTGCATGCAGCATGGGCCAAGCTAAGCCAGGATATCGGAGCACGCGATCCCGACCACGGAATCCGCGGCGCAATCTAAGGCTGGGCACCGAGCAATCTCTGATACGCGGCGAAAATATCTTCGCTGGCGAGGACAAAAATCACCTTGTCGATTTTGACCTCACTTGCCAGAAAATTGCGTGTCGTTTTCACAGCAACCTGAGCCGCTTCTGGAATCGGGTAGCGATAGGCGCCGCAACTGATCGCCGGGAAGGCGATTGACTGGATTCCGTTCTCAACCGCAAGGCGCAATGAGTTTCGATAACAATTAGACAATGTTTGCGCTTCGCCATGTTGCCCGCCTCTCCAAATCGGACCGACGGTGTGAATGACGAAACGCGAAGGTAAACGATGGCCGCGCGTAATTTTTGCTTCGCCCGGCTCGCAACCGCCGAGAGAGCGGCATTCCGCAAGGAGGTCGGGGCCGGCCGCGCGATGAATTGCGCCATCGACTCCGCCGCCACCGAGCAATGTGGAGTTGGCGGCGTTTACGATCGCATCGACATCCTGCTTGGTGATGTCGCCGCGCACGATGTTGATCTTGCCGGAGTGCGCGTTCACGGGGCGAGACGATCAATCGACCACGATCCGTCTGCGTGGCGCGAGTAACGAAAACGATCGTGCAAACGGTTTGGTCGGCCCTGCCAGAACTCCATCCGCTCCGGCTTGACCCGGTAGCCGCCCCAATGCGGCGGCAGCGGAATTTTCCTTTCAGCAAAACGCTTCTTCATCTCCTCCAGGCGAGCATCGATGACTCGCCGTGCATCAATCACCTCGCTTTGACGCGAGGCCCAGGCGCCAAGCTGGGCGCCGATCGGGCGGGTGTGGAAATATTTTTCGGATTCGTCGCGCGAAGTTTTTTCTACGATTCCCTCGATGCGGATTTGCCGTTCCACTTCCATCCAGTAGAGCAGCAGTGCGGCGCGCGGATTTTTGTCCAACTGCCGGCCTTTTTCGCTGGCGTAGTTTGTAAAAAACACGAATCCGCGCTCGTCGAAATGCTTCAGAAGAACAACGCGCGCGGATGGTTTTCCATCCCGGGTACAGGTCGCAAGCGCCATGGCATTGGCATCGTGAATCCTAGCCTTGACCGCGGCAGCAAACCAGGTGTGAAATTGTTTGATCGGGTCAGGATCGAGACCGGCGCGACGCAATCCTTCTCCGATATATTCATGACGAAAACCGGCGTAATCGAACGAAGCTTTTTCCATTGCGTGACTGATATCTACGATATTTCGCCTCGACGACGATGTCGATCCATTCAATCAGGGCGTTATCTTGGTCAACCGCGTCGAACGATTTGGTCGAGTTGACGCTGTAACGCGTCGTTCGCTTCGGCGTCATCTTCATAGCCCCAGACAACGAGTTCGAGCATCTGCGCGCCAACTTCTCGAAAGCCGTGCAATGCCGCATCCAGACGGCCGCGCGCCGTCCAGTCTTCATCTTCGGCCCCGGCGACGTTTTTGTAAGACGAACGGGCATCGGAGTAGCAATACAAAACGTGCAAAGGCGCGCCGTGATCATCGAAACGGTAGGAGCGAATGGGCAAATTCACACCGTTGACCGCGAGAAGTTGAACGCCGTTGTCGCGCTCCATCGTGAGACCGCTGGCGGGAAGACAGACGTCGGGCCGATGAATTTTAACAAAGAGGGCGGCAGTGCGTCCGGGAAGCCAGCGAAAAAAGTACATCACCCATCGGTGGCCGTCGGAAGTCTGCCAAGTTGCGCCGCCGCCCTGGTTATAGCGGAGCAAAGCTTCCGATTCCGGCGCGATCGGCACCGGTTGATAACGGCGCTCTGACCTTGGCCAGGAGACAGCCCAGCGCGAACTCGATACCGAATTTTTGTGGAGTTGGTACCAGGTTTGCACGCTTGCCTCGGCGAGCAGGAACCAAAGGGCAAGCAATGCGAGCAGTGGCCAGCGCGTCGTGCCATTTTCCAAGTTGCGCAGGTGACTAATGGGCAAGTTGGCCTCCGGCTCCGTAGAGCCTACGGCTCGGAGAGAAATTTGCCGTACATTCACGCCACGCCGCATTGTCAAGCTGAATAGCCAAAGACCGAAGAGACAAACGAGCAGGATGCTGAGGCCGGCCGGGTCATGCCATGCTTCGATGGATTTCGTGCCGTTCTTTGCGCCCATCCAAACCAAAACCGCGGTGCGAAGAACATTGCAAAAGAAGGCAAGTAAAATGCCTGCGATGAGGAGGAAAAGGCGGCGCGCGATCGTGAGCGAGTAAAGCTCACCGAGAAAAAGCGAGATCATGAGCGTGGCTTGAAGCGAGCGCACGCCACTGCATGCTTCTTCAATCCCGATCAAGCCCGATCCAACCTCGATGACATTGCCGTGTTGAAGGGCCGGAAATCCCGCGATATTGAGCCACGAAACGTTGATCGCAGCGACGGCCCGCATGAGACCTTGCACGACGACCTGCTCGAAATGCATCGGCCATGGCACGGCAACGAGGAAAAACACAATGGGAAATGCAAAGTGGCGAAGCCACGGCCAGCCGCCCGCCATGAATATCCACAAGATCGACATGCTGACGACGACGAATGCCAAGGCCCAACTCAACAAACGCCAATCCGGATTTGCTTCGGCGACAAATCGAATTGGGAAAAAAAGGAGCGCGCAAAAGACGATGAGCGCCGTTGGTAGAACACGTGAATCTGGTGGGCGAGCCAGTGGATGCGAGAGCCAACGCCCCCAAAGCAGATAAAGCGCGAGAAACGGGACAGTCCAGCCATAGCCGTATTGCGGGTTGAGTGACCATTCGGGTTGCAATTGATTGATCGCCTCGAACCAGAGGACCGCGAAAAAAAGGAGCGCGGCCGCGATCTGCCAGAGGGAACTTCGGGTTGAAGAGGAAGGAAGAAAACCGACGCCAGCGCCCGTGGCTTTTATTTCCACCATAGACTAGCCGACTCCGAGCAGGTTACGAGCCCTTGGCGCTCTAGCGGCACTTTGCGCGCTCCGGAATCAGAGTGGCGCAAGTTGAAAACTCGCGCCACATCATCGGGCCGTCGCTCAGGGAGATGTGTCAGTTTCGCAGGAACAACACCTGCTTGGATTTGCAGCGCGCCTCTTTGGTTTCATGCCGCGTTCAAAATCGCCTAATTTAGTCTCGACATCGAATAGGGAAATCGAAGCTTTGCATCGTCGCACGGAAAGTTTCTATCTGAAACTTCTTCTCGGCGGATTAATCGGAGTCATTCTTCTGATCGCGGTGTTTTGGGGCGGTCACAGTGCCTACGCGCGATGGCAGGAGAGACGCTTGATCCGCAAAGCAATCTTCGCCATCGAACATGGAGACGAGCACACAGCAAGCCTGGCCGCGCGAAACGTCCTGGAACTCAGGCCGTCGAGCGCGAGCGCCGCGCGAATCATGGCGCAGCTGACGGAGAAGGCTGGGGACCGGATTGCGCTGGATTGGCGACGCAAAGTCGTACAACTCGAGCCGCAATCGACTGATGACGCGCTGGCCTGGGCAAGGTGCGCCTTGCAATTCAACGACATCGCAACCGCCGAGCGAGCTTTGGCGAAAGTTCATGAGAAAGGGCAAGCAACCGCGGCTTATCACGCCGTTTGCGCTCTCTTAGCGCAGGCACGGCAGGAAGAGCAAAAAGCCGACAGCGAATGGACCGAAGCAGTGCGGCTCGCGCCTGACGAAAAGACTTATCAACTTCGACTTGGCATCTTGCGGGCCCACGCGCGCGACGCCGATCGACATGCTTCAGGCGAAATGATGCTGAGAGGGTTGCGCGACGATCCGAAGCAGCGAGCGGCCGCGACGCGCGCCTTGATTATCGAAGGAGTCGCGCACCGCGAGAACGGGCAGGAATTACTCGCGCTGGCGCGCGAACTTCAATCCTATCCTGAGGCGATTTTTAGCGATCGCCTATTGTTTTTGGATCTTCTGCATCAATCACAAGATGCGCAATTCAGCGCCTACTTGACGGAGCTGGAAAAGAACACGACCGCCAAGGCTCTCGATCTTGCCGCGCTCCTTTTATGGATGAGCCGGAACAATTTGGACCTGCTGGCGCTCGACTTCGTGAGAGGTTTGCCACCTGATTTGCTGGAAAAGTGGCCGGTACCGATCGCCGTGGTTGATACTTACGCGCGCCTGAAAGATTGGCACGGATTGGAGGGATTCGTTAAAAATGCGAATTGGCGTCAATTCGATTTCCTGCGGCACGCGTATCTGGCCCGCGCCTTGCGCGCTCAGCACAAACCAGCGGCAGCGGAGCATGAGTGGGCAGCAGCGACAAGAGGAGCATCCGGCCAAAGCGACGCCATTCTTTCACTAGTTCGTGCAGCTTCCGAGTGGAGATGGGACAGCGAAACTGTCGATTTGCTTTGGACGCTGGCCAAATTTCCAGAGAAACAAAGGGAGGCGCTACAAACCCTGTGTGGTTTTTACGCTAAGCGCGGCGATACGCAGGGACTCCATCGCGTTTTGGTTCGTCTGGCCGCCTCCGATCCAAGCAATCTCGACGTGCAGAACAATCTCGCGCAAATCTCCCTGTTGCTAAAGACGAACCCGAAAGAGTCGCGCCGGCTGGCCGCGGATGTTTATCGCAAAATGCCCGAAAACGCCGCGTACGCGACAACTTACGCCTATTCTCTCCTGACGGAAGGCGACGTTAAGGGAGCAGTGAAAATCATGAGTTCCTTGACGGAAGAACAACTGCGCGACCCAGCAATCAGTGCTTATTACGGAATTTGCCTTGCCTCGGCGCGCGACGAACGAGCCAGCTCCTATCTCGAGATTGGACAAAAGGCGACACTACTTCCCGAGGAAAAAGCTTTAATCGAGAAGGCGGTTCGAGATTTGGATTCGCAGCGTAGGCCGTAGTAGGCCTAACGAGCAAAGAATTCTGCAAACATCGCTCAGATTGCGCCAGGGTCGTGAATGTCGACTGGCGAAACTAGAGGTGCGCGCCGGAGTCGTCTACGCGAGCTCGCGCGCCGAGGCTCTTCGCTCCGCATGGTCAACTAAAAAATAATGCGGCGTCAGCCAATATTCGCCGGCGCCAACGTTGAGGCAAGATGCTGGACGCAAATGGCTTGCCCGACAGCCGCGGCGACATTTCTTTGGCTTTGCGAGAGGTAAATTTGACGCTTGCCTTGGCACCCAAGGTGCTTATAATTTCCATAGCTTCGCAAATGATTTCTCCTTTCTGCAAAAGGCGCCGTTCCAGTGAGAGCGCCTTCACCCTGGCCGAGGTCCTGATTGCCATCGCCGTTTGCGTAATGTTCGGTGCCGCAGCGTTTGCGACCAATGAGCGCTTACTGATCGCGCTCAAATCGCAAAAGGAAACCACCGCCGCAACAATGGTGCTTCAGCAGCGCATGGAAACTTTCCGCTCGACCGCATTCTCTAACATCGGAACTGCGAGTTACGTGCAAGCCAACATTGTTGCCAACCCAACCGGCTCAGAGGCGCCGCTGGGAAATCTGACCGAGACGGTGACGGTCGGTGTGTACCCGCCTGACGGATCCGCGACGAACACAATTGTGCGCAACTCTTCCCATCCAGCCGGCAACATCACCTCGACCAACAGCACCCTCGCCAGTAAGACGAGCGGATTGCTAAGGGTGGACATTCTCCTCTCTTGGACTAGCGCCAATGGCCGGGCACGCTCGCGGCAACTCTCTTCACTTTTCGGGATCGGGAACATCGCCCCATGAAACTACAACGAAATAAGCGGCGAGTTGGATTTACGCTCGTGGAAGTAATGATGAGCGCCGCCTGTGCCTCGCTAGTGCTCGCAGCGGTAATTTCCGCCGGTGTGGCGCTGCAGCGCAGCTTCGCGGCAGTCGAAGGCTACTCGCTGGCCGAAGGAGACCAGCTTCGGGTGCAGGATTATATCGCGATGGATTGCCGCCGTGCAGTAAGTGCCACAAAGGACAACGGCTCTTGGACTTACTCCAATAACGCTTGGAGCTGGGTGTCGGACCCGAGCGGCGCGCCCACCCTAACTGTGACAATACCGAACTATTACGACGCGAACGGTAACCCCGTCGATCCGACATACACCTCGGGCGGGGCGATCCAGTACGGGGGCGCAACGACGACAATTTCATATTACAAGTCGGGAAGCAACTTCATGCGGCAGATTGGATTCGATCCAACTAAGGCGAAGGCGATCGCTACCAATGTCGCGTCTTTTAATGTTAGTGAGCAGGACCTCACCTCGAGGGTCACGTGTTCCATTACTTTCTCCCCGAGATTCGTTTATCTGCCTGGGCCGGGACCGATTAACGGCACAACGGTCTATTCCAACACCTTTTTGCGCAACGCCGTAGCGCGCCAATAACTGTCGAAACGCCTATATGAAAATGAAAATCCGCTCCACTCATCGCGAAGGCAGCGTGCTCGTAATCGCGCTGATGACAATCACGATCCTGACAATGATCTGTGCCACCAGCCTGTACATCACATCCCAAAATGCTAATGCCACGACCCAGACGACCAGCTGGCAGCAAGCGCTTGCCGGCGCCGAAGCTGCGGTTGATCAAGGCATGAACGCATTGAATACCGGCACCTGGACTGGCTGGTACACAATCACCGGATCTCTTCCGAATTCTAAGCCGAGTAACACAACCACGCCGGCAACTGGTGTTCCAGCGGTTGGGCAGTACAACTATTACGTCCCGCCCAGCCTCACGCTTCAGGGTGAAGCAAGCAATACGATGAACATGTGGGTAACGGTCGATCCAGTCAGTTCGACCTTCGCGACTAACAATGGAAAATCGTACCGAATTCGCGCCACGGGCTCAGTTGCCGCACCAGGACCTGCGCGAGTTTCGAATCAGAAACTCGACAACGACCTGCGCAAAATCAGTCTTCGCTTTGATCGCAACGCCGGCGGCACCGTGACGACGCCGCAAGCATCGCGCAGGATTGAAGTCATCGCACAACCGGGAACGACAACTACGTCGACCCTGGGGATCGTCTCGCGGAAAGCATTCACTATGGCGGGCAGTAGCGATCTCATTGATAGCTTCAATTCGACCAATCCGCTTTACTCAAAAAACGGCAAGTACATCAACGGGCAGTACGTCGCCGGGCAGTACGACGTCAGTGTCCGTGAATCGCACGGCGACGTAGGCATTATCGACAGCACAGGTTCAAATTTGAACAATGGAGGACAGATCTACGGCAACCTGACCTACAGTGGCCCGGCGATACAAGGGAAAACCAAGAACGTCCACGGCACGATCTCCACCCCGTTCACTGCGACTGTGCCTTCAGTAAGCGCGCCTAACTGGCCGGCTGGTTCGTATTCTACGTCGCTTCCGGCGCAGCAAGGCAACGTAATTACTATTCAGGGCGACCCCAATGCCAGTCCTCCGACAGGAACGGCAAGCAATCCCCTCCGCTACCAAGTGAGTTCAATCGCTCTCTCGGGCAACAGCCAATCGATCGTCATCCAGTCCCCTACAGACCCCGTCACCAAGCAACCGTTGCCGGGCTATGACAACGTTGAGATCTGGGTAACAGGAGCCGGCGGCGCAGGCACCACGATTGATGGCGTCCTCTATCCTATGAGCATCACCGGCAACACCAGCGGGATCACTCAAGATACCAATGCGACTGTGAAACTTTACGTTCAAGGCAACATCGACATAGCTGGCAACGGGATCGTTAATCAAAGCAATAGTGCCGGCAACCTCTGGATTTACGGCATATCGCCAAGCGATGGGAGTACGCCAAACATACTGATCGCCGGGAATGGCGACTTCATCGGAGTCGTAGATGCGCCCGCATACAACACAACGATTAGCGGGAGCGGCACTAACGGCGGGAATAATGCCTATAGTTTGGTAGGAGCGGTCATCGGCAACACGTTGACGATCACAGGCAACGGTTCCATCCACTATGACGAGGCCCTTAACTCACGGTTACCTAATTTAGGTCCGATCACCTATTCGTACGCCAGTTGGTTCGAGGACAACGGCGACAAAGCTCGCGGGCAGACCTTCTAAGCTTCGAGCGGACTACTCGACTACATCTGCCGCTGGATTCTGTCGGCGAGCAAAGCGCCGGGCGAAAGCATTGGATCGAACCGCCCGGACGAAAATCGCAGGAAAAAATAAGGCGAAAAAGAACGGAGGCGACAGAATTCTCTGTCGCCTCCTCTTACTCAGCCAAACAAGGAGCTAATTGGAAAAGTAAACCGCTCTTCAGTTATTTCGAGATTCGGGCCAGCTGCCGTCGCCGCACAAAATGGGTCGACAAGACCGCGGCCAACAGTCCGATGATGGGGAAAAACGTGCTGACCTCGGGAATAGGCGCCACATGGGCCACGAGCGCCCACTCTTCGAAACCGCCCTGAGACGTTAGATCGGCTGAGGCGTTGGCGCCGAAAAGGGAATACATGTAAACGAAATCGGTCGATTTGGCTCCGGCGAAATCCGATACGGGAATGTAAGCATACATGTCCCCCGAACCGCTGCCGTGATTGCGGGCGGCGTCGATCATGACATAGCTGCCGGC
>Ga0207684_10000400_pt1 | contig 57952 bp, 54 predicted proteins | sample KBSK5501metaG_FD_184342 | JGI IMG/M metagenome (GOLD analysis project Ga0207684, IMG submission 184342) | Corn, switchgrass and miscanthus rhizosphere microbial communities from Kellogg Biological Station, Michigan, USA - KBS K5-50-1 metaG... | ecosystem: Host-associated > Plants > Roots >... | reverse complement strand
GGTTCGGGTTGCCGCTCCAGTCGCAGCCGGTGCCGCAGCACGGGCAGCGCACTTGACGGGCGGTGCGGGTCTCGAAGCGTCTCACCGCGCCATCCTAGCCACCGGGCTCCCGCGCTGTCAACCGGACGGGCCGCGCCGCTCGGCCCCGGTGGACCGGCAACGAGGGCGGCCGCCGTTGACATCGGCCAGGTGGCGGGAGAGGATACTGCCGTGTTCCGCCTGTTGCCGCGGGAAGAGAAGTTCTTCGATCTGTTCGAGCAGCAGGCGACCCACATCGTCTCCGCCTCTCGCGTCCTGGAAGAGCTGACGCTCGACTACCCGGACGCCAAGGGGAAGGCGCAGCGCATCAAGGATCTCGAGCACGCCGGTGACACGCTGACCCACGAGATCGTGCGGCGGCTCAACACCACGTTCATCACGCCGATCGACCGCGAGGACATCTACGCGCTCGCGAGCCGGCTCGACGACGTGCTCGACCTGATCGACGCGGTGGCCGACCGGCTGGTGCTCTACAAGATCAAGGCCCCGACGGAGGGCTGCATCGGCATGGCCAAGATCATCGTGAAGACGGCGGAAGAGACGGACCGGGCGGTCCGCTGCCTGCGTACGCTGTCGCCCTTCTACCACAAGCACGCGGTCGAGGTGAACCGCCTCGAGAACGAAGCGGATCGACTGCTCCGTGATCAGCTCGCGGCCCTGTTCGAGGGCGGGACCGACGCCATCGAGGTCATCAAGTGGAAAGAGCTGTACGAGACGATGGAGTCGGTGACCGACCGCTGCGAGGACGTGGTCAACGTGATCGAAGGTATCACCCTCAAGATGGCTTGAGCCGGACCGCCCGCCGCGCATGAACGGGTCGCTGCTGCTGATCGCGTTCATCATCCTGGTCGCGCTGGTCTTCGACTACATCAATGGCTTCCACGACGCGGCCAACTCCATCGCCACCGTGGTGTCCACCCGCGTGCTCACGCCCATGCAGGCGGTGGCGTGGGCCGCCTTCTTCAACTTCGTGGCCGCCTTCGGCTTCGGAGTGCAGGTGGCGCGCACCGTCGGCAAGGGGGTGGTGGACTCGGGTGTGGTGGACCAGTGGGTGATCCTGGGAGGTTTGACCGGCGCCATCGCGTGGAACCTCATCACCTGGTACTACGGCATCCCCTCCAGCTCGTCCCACGCGCTGATCGGAGGGTTCGCGGGCGCGGCGGTGGCCAAGGCGGGGTTCGGCGCCCTGTTGCCGAGCGGGCTCTTCCGGATCCTGGTCTTCATCGTGCTCGCGCCGGTGCTCGGCCTCTGCCTGGGCTTCTCGTTGATGGTGATCACTCTCTGGGCGGTGCGCCGAATGCGGCCGAGCCGGGTGGACGGCCTCTTCCGCCGTCTCCAGCTCGTCTCCGCCGCCGCGTACAGCCTCGGCCACGGGACCAACGACGCGCAGAAGACGATGGGCATCATCGCCATCCTGCTCTTTTCCGCCGGCCGTCTCGGGCCGGACTTCTACGTCCCCTTCTGGGTCATCCTGGCGGCCCACGCCGCCATCGGGCTCGGCACCCTCGCGGGCGGCTGGCGCATCGTCAAGACGATGGGCATGCGGCTCACCAAGTTGCGCCCCATCGGGGGCTTCTGCGCGGAGACCGCGGGGGCCATCATGCTCATCGGCACCGCCGTCGGCGGGATCCCGGTCAGCACCACCCACACCATCACCGGGTCGATCATGGGGGTGGGCGCCCCCCAGCGGTTCTCGGCGGTTCGCTGGGGGGTGGCCAGCACGATCATCTGGGCCTGGATCCTCACCATCCCACTTTCCGCTCTCATCGCCGCCGCGGCCTGGGCCGCGGTGACCCTCGTCCTCGTCCACCCCGGATGAGCGCACCCCGCTCCCGGGCCGGCGTGCTGGCGGCGGCCGTGGGGCTGGGGCTCTTCTTCCCGGTCGCCTGGGTGCTGGCCCATCTTCCGGCCGGAATGGGGCTGGTGGTGGGGCGGCGGCTGGGCGATGCGCTCTGGTGGCTGCTCCCCCGGCGCCGACGCGTGACCCTCGACAACCTCACGCGCAGCTTCGGCGGGGAGCGGTCTCCCGCCGAGCTCCGCCGTCTCGGGCGCCGCTCCTTTCAACACGTGGGCATGAACCTGATCGAAGCTTGCCGCTACTACCTTCGTCCCACCGACGTCATGCTTTCACGAGTTCGCCTGGAGGGAGACGAGCACCTCAGGACGGCGGTCGCCCAGGGCCGGGGCGTTCTCATCCTGACCGCCCACTACGGCAACTGGGAGCTCCTGGCCGCCGCTCACGGCCTGAGCGGTCTACCTCTGTCCATCGTGATCCGGCCACTCGACCACCCGCTGCTCGACGAGCTCGCGGCCCGGTTCAGGCGCCGCAGCGGAGCCGAGCTGATCATCAAGCGGCAGGCGGTTCGGGAGGTGTTGCAGGCGCTGCGCCGCCAGCGCATGGTCGGCATCCTCCTCGATCAGAACGCCACCCGCGAGGAAGGGGTGTTCGTGCCGTTCTTCGGCGTCCTCGCGTCCACGTCGAAGGGCCTGGCGGTCCTCGCCCTGCGGACAGGGGCTCCGGTGGTGCCGGTGGTCCTTCGTCGCGATCCTGACGGACGCCACTGCGTGGACGTCGGGGCGCCCATCCCGCCGCCCCCCGACCGGGACGTGGCCACCTACACCGCGAGGTTCAACCAGGTCCTCGAGGCCACCATCCGCCGCGCGCCGGAGCAGTGGCTCTGGATGCACGCCCGATGGCGCACTCGTCCGCGGGAGGCCGCGTCGTGAGGGTCATCCGAGCGGGCCGGACTGGCGTGGCGGTGGCCGGCCTGTTGCTCCTCACCGGATCTGGGCTGGCCGGCGAGGGAGATCTCACCGGGCTCGTCGACGGCTATCTCAGGGCCCGCGACACGCGCGCGGTGGGCACATTGACGGCGCGGGCCTACGCCGAGCCGACCCGCCCGAGCGCCGAGCCTGCACCGCAGCCGTCCGTGTCGGTCGTGCTGCTCCCATACTCCGCGGCGTTCGAAGCCGAGCTGGACGCCACGAAAGCCGGCCTCCGCGATTCGCTCGACGGCTACGTCCAGGCGGTAGCCCGGATCGAGGAGGCGCGCGTCGACTACGAACGTGCCCTGCTCGCTGCAGGCGGGGGAGAGCTGGTCCGGAACGAGATCACCGACGCCCAGGGCTCGGCCCGGCTCGGCGACATCCCGGTGGGAGAGTGGCTCCTCTTGGCCTGGCAGGAAGGCGGACACGTCTCCAAGCGCTTCCGGCTTCGGGAGCAGGAGGTGAAGGGCTATCCGAACGTCCCGACCAACGTGACCTATTCGATCGTGACCTACTGGAGGGCTCGAGTGACGGTCCGGCAGCGGGAGACGATCGAGGTCACGGTGACCGATCGCAACGTGTGGATGACGGCGGCTAGACAGGAGGGCGGGACCCCGGTGCCGCCACGACGATCTCCCGCAGGCGGGAGCCAGAAGCGCCGTTAGGGCGCCACCCCGGTATCGGTGGCGCCCTAAGTCCCGGCGGCTACTTCTTCTCGTCCTTCTTCTCCATCTTGTCGTCTTTCTTGTCCATCTTCTTGTCGTCTTTCTTGTCCATCTTCTTGTCGGCTTTCTTCTTCTCGCCCTTCTTTTCAGCCTTCTTCTCGCCCTTCTTCTCACCCTTCTTCTCTTCGGTCATCTCGCCCTTCTTCTCTTCCTTCGGGGCTTGGGCGAAGGTCTGCGGAACCGCGAGACCGATGCCGAGCGAGAACGCGATGCCTGCAACCAAGGCAATCAGCTTTTTCATAGTGGTGTCACCTCCTTTCGACCAAGATGGGTCGACTCTCAAAAAGACCTTTCACGAAAGCGACTTAAGATAGGTTGAGCCCTCAGGTGTGTCAAGAAGTAATTCAGCGTCGCGACGGAGCCCTAACCTCGGTTGACCCGAATATTTCCTCGTGATAAAAAGTTCATGCTTACCTGATGCCCTCCTCAATCCGGGTCTTCCTCATGGGCGCCGTGATCTTCTCGGCGGGCCACCTGGCAGCGCCAGGGACGGCCCGGGCGGAGCTCGAGCTGGCACCGGCCTGGATCGGAGAACCGAGCGTCGAGCCTGCTTCAGCCCTGCTACCCGAGGGAGCCGGCTCCGCGTTGACGCAGCAGCCTACCATCGGCGAGGACGGCGCCGACCCGGAGGTCGACCTCTGGGCCGAGTCCTTCGCGGCGACCGATCCCGGCACGCCGGGCAAGAGCGTGGCGGTGGGTCAGAGCTCCCCTCCGCTCCGTCCTGTCGCCTCCGGACCGGCCGCACCGAAGGCGACGTCGACCTATCAGATCCAGCAGAACGATCACGTCCAGCGCTTCCTCGAGCAATTCCAGACCGGCTATCGGCGCGCGGTCGTGGAACGCTGGCTCACCCGGTCCGGACGCTACCTGCCGATGATCCTCGACGTGTTCAAGCAGAAGGGGCTGCCGGAAGAGCTGGTCTTCATCTCTATGATCGAGAGCGGCTTCAACCCGGTGGCGGTCTCCCGCGCCGGGGCCAAGGGGCTCTGGCAGTTCATGGCCCCGACCGCTCGTCGCTACGGCCTTCGCGTGGACCGCTGGCTCGACGAGCGTCTGGACCCCGAGAAGTCGACGGTGGCTGCGGCCAACTATCTGAAGGATCTCTACACGATCTTCGGTTCCTGGGAGCTCTGCCAGGCCGCCTACAACGCGGGCGAGATGAAGGTGCTGCGCGCGATCCAGGGCACTGGCACCCGTGACTTCTGGAGCCTGACCCGAAGCCGGCTGCTCCGCGACGAGACCAAGAACTTCGTACCGGCCATCCACGCGGTCACCATCATCGGACAGGGGCCCGAGCAGTACGGCTTCGCGGTCACGCCGGAGGAGCCGCTCAGCTACGAGCAGATCACGGTGCCCAAGGCCACCAGCCTCAAGCACGTCGCGACCCTTTCGGGGATCCCGTTCGACGATTTGGTCCGTCTCAACTCCGAGCTCCGGCTGAAGCAGACCCCGCCCGACTCGCCCTATCACCTGAAGGTGCCGCTGGGTACCGCGGCGGCGTTGCAGGCCGGCCTCGACCGCGAGGTGGAAGTGCGGAAGAGCGCCGCGACCGCGCGGGCGTCGAATCGGAGTAAGCGTACGAGCCAGATCACCGCCCAGAAGGTGCCGGATCCCATCAGGGTGAAGCCCGGCGAGAGCCGCTCTCGCGTTTCGGAGCAGGGCGGACTCCGCTAGATCCGTGAAGGTGGAAGTGCACCTCACGGCGACTCTCCGAACGTACCTCCCCGTGGGCACGGCCGGCGACAACATCGTGCTCGACGTGCCCGAGGGCGCCACCGTCGATCAGGTGGTACACTCCCTCCGGATTCCATCCGAGCTGGAGCGTTTGACTGTCGTCAACGGCCGTGACGCCGCGCCCGATCAGCCGCTGTCCGAGGGCGACGTGCTGTCGCTGTTCCCGCCGCTGGCCGGCGGCCGCTAGCTCGCTCCCGCCGGATCCGTCATTCGCCCTCGAGGAGGCGTGCCATGCCCACGGTCCGGTTGCGCGACGCGTCCGAGTATCCCGAAGCCGCCCAGAGGCTCTTCGAGCTGTCGAAGGCCTGGTTCAACTACGATTTCGCGCAACCGCCGGCCATGAGCCGGGTGATGGCGTGGGACGCTGGGTTCGGCGCTCCCCATGGCCGCGCCATGAAGCGGGCCATGGCTCCGGGAGAGTTCACTCGGGCGGAGAAGGAGATGGTCGCCGCGGTGGTGAGCGGCGTCAACGCCTGCAACTACTGAGTGCGCGCTCACACTGCAGCCGGGAAGCTGCAGGGGATGAAGGAGGACGCGCTCTGGTACGAGGCGGCCCAGGTCGTAGGGGTCACCAACGCACTGAACGTGGTGGCCGACGCGCTCGGCGAGTCCGGCGGAGGGCTGGCCCCTGTCGACGCCGGGTCGGGTGAGGAGGAAACCCGCGCGCTGTTCGCAGGCATCCGCGCCTTCTATCGGTGCGCCGACGTCCCGCTCCCGTTCCGCCTGATCGCCCACGATCCGGGTTACGCGGCGGACGTCTGGGAGACGGTCGAGCACGCCTTCGGTGACAACCGCCTGAGCCGCCGGCTGAAGGAGTCGCTGGCGTTCGCGGTGTCGCTGACGTCCCGCTCGCGCTTCGGCACCAGCTTCCACCTGGCCGAGATGCGCCGGCTCGGCGTTGGCGAGCGGGGCGTCATGGAGGTGCTCGGCGTGACCCAGATGTTCTCGAGCTACACCAAGATCGCCGACACCCTTCAGCTCGAGCCCGACATGGGCGCTATTGCGCCGGTGGATCATTCGCCCGCGCCGGGCGGCGGTCAGGTCTCCGGTGGCCGTCACGTCAGGGGCACGTCGCGCGCGAAGATCGGGAAGGGCGAGCGTCGAGTCCCGTCCAGGGCCTCTCGGATCTCGGCCTCCCCCGCGCCGGCTCCGGTCGCGAGAAGAGTCTCGAAGAAGCCGGTGTAGAAGTGGTCGGGGTAGACGGTCACGGACACGCGTAGCGTGAGACCCGGACGATCCAGGGGCTGGTCGTAGCGGAGCACGAAGCGGCCTCCGGGTGGGATGCGCGTGTCGGCGATCTCACGAGAGAGATCGAGCGGTACCTGGCGCCCGATGATCCCCTCCTTGGCGGAGTCGGCGACCGGCTCGCCATCCGGTCCCACGAGGAGGGCGCGCACCACGACCTGCGGCGTGACGTAGGTCGGGAAGTAGTGTCCCACCTTCACGCTCGCTACCGTGACCGTCGCGCGGAGGCGCTGCCCGGGCCGGTAGCGGGTCCGCTCGAGCGCCAGCCTCACCCGCACGCCCGATTTCACCATTTCCGGATCGTGGATGCCCCGCCACCGATGGCGCCGGTCAGGCATATGGCAGTCCTGGCACTGCAGGCCGCGCCGCGCGGCGTGGCTGGTCCGCCACTCCGCGTAGGTGTTCTCCAGCGGTTTGCCGTTGAGGCTCACGCCGCCGGGCCCGAACTGATGGCACGCCGCGCAGAATTCCGCGCGGAGATACGCGGAGGTGTAGGTCGCGCCGTTATGCGGCAGCTCCCCGCGTGGGACGCGACGACCCTGAGCATCCCGCCGGGGCGGCGGGCCGAAGCGCTGATGCTGACGCACGTGGCAGCTCGCGCACACGACGCCCTCACGCTGGAGTCCCTCGTCGAAGGCCGGGTTGGCTTCGAACCCGGGCCGACCGCTCGTGATGGGTGATTGCTCGGCCAGCGGGGCGTGGCAGACGAGGCAGCCGCGTGCCCCGGCCGGATCTCGCCGGACGATCTCCACGAGCTGCCCGGCGACACCGGGTCCCAGGCTGCGGGCGTGGATGCTGCCCCGCCAGTCCTCGTACTGGGTCGGATGGCATGCGCCACAATCCCGGGGAGCGAGTGAGCGCTCGAGCGGCGCGAAGGAGGCGGGCGCCTCGCCCTGGGGTGGGATCGGCATGCGCCAGTGACGCTCCAGGAACTCCTGCTCCACGGCGGAGGGCGGGCGGCTGCCGGATCCGTCACCGAGCGCGAGCTGCCCGTCGGCCAGGAGCGGCACGACGAGGCACGCCACGAGTAGCCTCCGCCCGATCCGGCTCATCAGCCGAGGGTAGCACGCACCCCGCCGTGCCTGCCCGGTCCTGGCTGGGAGATCACGCGCTCGGTGGTACACTGAAATGCCCTGATTTCAGGCGCAGTTGTGGCATCGGAGGCGTATAGGATCCCGGTGGGCCTCCCGGACTTCAAATCCGGCGTCCGGCTCTAGACAAGTCGGAGGTGGGTTCGACTCCCACACGCTTCCGCCACCAGGCTTCGGAGGAGCGGGGATGGCGAAGGTCAGGAAGGGCCAGGGCGACAAGGCGGGGCCGACGCGCCGCTCGGCGGAGCGGCGCCGATGGTGGGCGATGGGGCTCACCATCGCCGTCGTGGCGGCCGCCGTCGTCTCGTACCTCGCCTACCGAGCGGTGGCCGACCTGCCCGGGGTCAAGCTCGCAGACCAGGGCAACGCCCACATCGAGATGGCCAGCGAGCCACACCCGCCCTACAACTCCGACCCGCCGACGTCCGGTCCGCATCTGCCCTACATCGCTCCCTGGGGTATCCACACCGCGCCCATCGCGAAGGAGCTGCAGGTCCACAATCTGGAGGACGGAGGCGTGATGGTCCAGTACCACTGCGCGACGCCCTGTCCCGATCTCGTGGACAAGCTGACCCAGATCGTGCGGCGTTACGAGACGCAGGTGATCCTGGCTCCGTATCCCGGGATGCCGACCCGCATCGCGCTGACCGCCTGGACCCGGCTCGAGGCCTTCGACGTCTTCGACGAGGCCCGTGTCGTCCGGTTCATCGGGGCCTACCGCGGGATCGACCATCACAAAGGGTAGAATGGTGGGCATGACGCAGCCCCGCGGGCGTCACGTCGCGGCGATCACCGCCGCCTGCGCTCTGGTCGCGCTCGGCGGGTGCGCGGGTCCGTTCATCTCGCCGATCGAGCCGCCGCCGGTTCGGGACGAGGCGCCCGCGAGCTACGACTCGACCTGGCGCGCGCTGGTGCGGGCGCTCGCGGGAGAGAACGTACCGCTGCGCGTGGTGGCCAAGGACTCGGGGGTGATCTCGTCTGACGACTTCATCTCCCCGATCGGGGTCTACGCCGACTGCGGTCGAATCGGGGAGGTCCTGCTCGAGGGCGAGGCCCTGGTGGCCTTCACCCTCTTCGTGCAGCCGGCGCGGGACGGGGTCACCGCGATCCAGGTCAACTCCAAGATGAGCACCCACGCCTACCGCCGCGGCGGCTCCGGCAAGCTCAAGACCGATCGCGTCTTCCAATGCGTCTCCACCGGCCGCTGGGAGGCGAACCTGCTCGACTACGTCCGACGGCTCGTCAAGGAGTAGCGCCCCCATGCCGCCTCGCCTCCCCGAGCTGATCAAGCGGGCCCGCCGCCTGGCGCACGAACGCGACCGTCTCGTGCAGGAGCTGGCGCGGGAGTGGAGCGCGGCGCTCCGCGGCCAGGGGTTCTCCCCGCGCGACCTGGATGAGCTCTGGGCCGGCCTCACCGAGGACGCGGTGCGGCGACTCCTGCACGCCCGCGCGGAGGGCGCCAGCCCCGAGGCCATCCGGCGCGAGGCTCACGAGGTCATCGCGCGGGTCAAGGAGCGCGTGGAGACCGAGCTTGCCGCGGGCGGGTAGGGGCGAGGGCGAGTCGAGCCGGGCCGCCGTGCAGGCGATGCTGCGCGCCCTGCCCTCGGTGGACGTCCTGATCGGCTCGCTCGTGGGAGCCCAGGCGCTCCGCGGCATCCCGCGCCCGCGCCTGGCCGCGGCGGTGCGGGACGTGCTTGCGGCGGAGCGACGTCGTCTGCTCGACGCGGGCGGGGCGGCCGCGGACGGCGACACGCTCGGCCATCAGGTCGTGGCGCAGCTCACCGCGGGCGGGCTTTTCTCGCTTGCCCGGGTCATCAACGCCACCGGGGTGGTCCTCCACACCAATCTCGGCCGGGCGTTGCTCTCGCCGCTCGCGCAGGAGCGGCTCCGCGAGGTCGCGGCGGCGTACTCGAACCTCGAGATGGACCTGTCCCGCAAGGAGCGCGGCTCGCGGTACGCGCACGTGGACGGTCTGCTGCGGCGGCTCTCCGGAGGGGAAGCCGCCCTCGTCGTGAACAACTGCGCCTCCGCGGTACTGCTCGCCCTGGAGAGCCTCGCGCGCGGCAAGGAAGTGATCGTGTCGCGCGGCGAGCTGATCGAGATCGGCGGCGAGTTCCGGATCCCCGACATCATGCGAAGATCCGGCGCCATTCTGCGAGAGGTCGGCACCACGAACCGGACGCATCTCAAGGACTACGCCAACGCCATCGGGCCGGAGACCGGGCTGATCCTCAAGGTCCACACCTCCAACTATCGCGTGGTCGGCTTCACGGCGGCGGTAGCTTCCCGGGAGCTGGCCGAGCTGGGGCGCGCCCGCGGCATTCCGGTGATGGAGGACCTGGGCTCCGGCTGTTTCGTGGACCTGACACGCTACGGTTTCCCCTACGAGCCCACGGTGCCCGAGGTGGTCGCCTCCGGTGTCGACCTGGTCTCGTTCTCCGGCGACAAGCTGCTGGGCGGCCCCCAGGCGGGCATCCTGGTCGGGCGAGCCGAGCTGATCGAGCGCCTGGTACGCAACCCGCTCAATCGGGCCCTGCGGATCGACAAGTTCACGGTCGCGGCCCTCGAGGCCACGCTTTATGCCTACGAGGCCGGCACCGCGCTTGAGACCATTCCGACCCTTCGGATGCTCACGGAGCCGATCGCGTCCATCCGGCGCCGCGCCCGCCGGGTCCTCGCGCGTGTGGCGGCCGGGACGCAGCGGGCACTGGGCGCGCACGTTGTCGAATCGCGCTCGCAGGTCGGCGGCGGTGCCCTCCCCACCGTGGAGCTGCCCACCGCCGCGGTCGCCCTCGGCACGCCCGGCCGCCCCGCCGAGGGGCTGGACGAGGCCTTGCGCTCCGGCCGGCCACCCGTGCTCGGCCACCTCCTCGACGACCACCTCCTTCTGGACTGCCGCACCGTCCTCCCCGGGGACGTCGCCGCCCTCGCCACCCGCCTCTCCTCCCTCTAGAACAATGAGGCGGAATGGCCGCGGCCTGGGGGAGTGCGGGGGCCATGTCGGGGCCCCCGCATTAGATAGAGGGGCGGGTCCGAGCGTCCGCACACAACGGGACGCGAGCCCGAATGTCCGCGGCCTGGGGGAGTGCGGGGGCCATGTCGGGGCCCCCGCATTAGATAGAGGGGCGGATCCGAGCGTCCGCACACAGCGGGACGCGAGCCCGAATGTCCGCGGCCTGGGGGAGTGCGGGGGCCATGTCGGGGCCCCCGCATTGGACAGAAAAGCGGATCCCGTTTCCGCAGCACACGCATGAGACATGTCGTAGCGGGCACGGCCGGTCATATCGACCATGGCAAGACGTCGCTCGTCAAAGCGCTGACCGGTACCGACACCGACCGCCTTCCGGAGGAAAAGGCCCGGGGCATCACCATCGACCTGGGGTTCGCCTTCCTCGAGGAGACCGACGGCCTCGTGATCGAAATCGTAGACGTCCCTGGGCACGAGCGGTTCGTCAAGAACATGCTCGCCGGCGCCGGGGGCATCGACCTGGCGCTCCTCGTGGTGGCGGCCGACGAGGGTGTCATGCCCCAGACGCGCGAGCACCTGGCCATCTGCCAGCTCCTGCACATCAAGTCCGGGCTCGTGGTCCTGAGCAAGGCGGATCTGGTCGAGCCCGATTGGATCGAGCTGGTCCGTGACGACGTGCGCCGCGCGGTGGGGGGCACCTTCCTCGAAGGCTGCGCGATCGTCCCGGTCTCCGTGAAGACCGGTGCCGGCCTGTCCGAGCTGCGCGCGACGCTGGCGGATCTGGGCCGCGCCGTACCGGCGAAGGACCCGGACCGCACCGCTCGCCTCCCGATCGATCGCGTGTTCACGGTGAAGGGTTTCGGCACCGTCGTCACGGGTACCCTGGTCGCCGGCCGCTTCGCGGTCGACGAGAAGGTCGAGGTATATCCGCGGGGGGTGCAGTCCAAGGTGCGTGGCCTTCAAGTGCACGGCCACTCGGTGGACCAGGCCTCGGCCGGCCAGCGCACGGCGGTGAACCTGCAGGGGGTGGAGCGGGCGGCCCTCGAGCGGGGCGACGTGCTGGCTCCGGCGGGTACCCTCGTGCCGACGCTGCTCCTGGACGGCACCCTGGAGCTCCTGGAGGACGCGCCGCGCCCCCTCAAGACGCGCGACCGCGTCCGGTTCCACGTCGGCACCCAGGAGGTCATGGCGCGGGTGTTGCCGGTCGACCCGCTCCAGATCGATCCGGGGCGATCCGGCCACGCTCGCTTCCGCCTCGAAGCGCCGGTGGTTGCCTTGCCGGGCGACCGCTTCGTCGTGCGCTCGTACTCGCCCATCGTCACCATCGGCGGCGGCACCCTTCTCGACATCGCCCCGCCGCGCTTCAGGCGAAAGGGCCCGGCGCTCGCGAGCCACCTGACGCTCCTGGCCACCGGCCAGCCCGCCGATGTGCTGGAGGAGCACCTCAAGCAGGCGGGGGCGGCGGGGGCCCGGGCGGCCGACCTCAGAGCGCGCACGCCCTTCGGGCCAGAACAGCTCCGGAGGCTCCTGGAGGCGCTCCAGCAGTCGGGGCGCATTCTGGCGGTTGACCGGGAGTGGTACCTTCATCGCGACGTGAGTGACCGCCTCCGCTCGCAGACCCTGGCCCTGCTGGCGGCCTTCCACGCCGAGCATCCGCTCCGCAGCGGCATCTCTCGGGAGGAGCTGCGCGGTCGCCTCGGCCACGCCCAGGAGCGCGTGTTTGCCCAGCTCCTGACCGCTCTCGAGGTCGAGGGGCTGGTCAAGAGCGAGCGGGACCAGGTGCGCCTGGCTTCCCACGCCATCCGCCTCAGCGCGGATCAGGAGCGTGTGGTCAAAGGCCTCGAGGCCGCCTTCCGGGGAGCCGGGGCCGCGCCCCCGAGCCCGGAGGAGGCCCTGGCTCGCCACGGCGTCAAGGGCAACGAGCGGCACGAGCTCTTCCAGGTGCTGGTGGCCGACCGGACCCTGGTCCGCGTGAAGGAGTCGCTCTTCTTTCACGCCCTGGCCCTCCGCACCGTGCAGGATCAGGTCGTGGGGCTCCTCCGCGAGAAGAAGGAGATCACTCCCGCCGACTTCAAGGACCTCTTCGGCATCAGCCGCAAGTACGCCATCCCCCTCATGGAGTATCTGGATACCCAGCGGGTGACGGTCCGCGTCGGTGAGCGTCGGGTGCTGCGCGAGGGCTACGGCCGCGAGGAGCCGGCGCGTTGACAACCCCGGACGGGGCGCGTACTGTAAGGGGGCGTCACGAAAAGGAAAGGAGTACCCGTCATGTTTGGTCTGGGATATCAGGAACTGCTGTTGATTCTCGTCATCGTGCTGATCCTGTTCGGCGCTCAGCGCCTGCCGGATCTGGCGCGCTCGCTCGGCGGCAGCATCAAGGAATTCAAGAAGGGCGTGGCCGAGGTGAAGGACGAGCCGACGGCGGCCGTGAAGAAGGACGACGAGAAGAAGGCATAACCCTGGCGGCCCAGTCGTCCGCGTAGCCACCCTCCTCCTCGACTCCGCTGACATCGCCCGCGTGACCGGCATCGGTATCGCCCCCGCTGATCACGTGAGGACTTTCGCGTGAAGATGCTCGCGCGGCTGGCCCCGAGCCGCGATCTGGCCCTGGCCGCGGGGCTCGCCGTGGTCACGCTGCTCTCACGCTGGCCCTACCGCGCGCGCATGCTCTACAACTGGGATGCGGTGCAGTTCGCCCTCGCGCTCAACGAGTTCGACATCGCCAAGCACCAGCCGCATCCACCCGGGTACCTCCTCTACGTCGGGCTGGGTCGGCTGCTCAACGCGTCGCTGAGCGATCCCACCCTGGCCTACGTGGCCCTTGCGATGCTCTTCAGCGCGGGCTCCACCTTCGTACTCTACGGGCTGGCGCGCCGTCTCTACGACCGGGCGACCGCGTTCGTCGCCGCGTCCCTGCTGGCGGTGAGCCCGCTGTGCTGGTTCTACGGCTCGGTGGGTCTCACCTACGCGGGCGAAGCGTTCGCCGCGTCGGCCGTCGCGTGGTTCGCCTACGCGACCCTCACCGGCAGCGTGCGGCACCTCTACTGGGGCGCGCTGGCCCTCGGCCTCACCGGCGGCATGCGCCAATCCGTGCTCCTGCTGCTCCTGCCTCTCTGGCTCGGCTGCGCGGCGCTCGGCATCCGGTCGCGCCGGCGCCTGGCAATCGCGGCCGGCATCCTGCTCGCCTCGGTGCTCACCTGGTTGCTCCCGATGATGTGGCTGACCGGCGGTCCCGCCGCCTACCTCGCCGCCTCGACGCAGCTCTACGGGTCCATGCTGGTTCCCACGTCGGTGCTCGGCGGCTCCTTGGAGATCACGCTCGCTCAGCTCCGCTATCTGCTGGAGTCGACGCTGGTGGGGCTCGGCCCACTCGGGCTCGTAGCGGCGGCCCTGCCCGCTTACGCTCGTCGCGAGGGCTGGCGCGCCCCGGAGTGGTTCCTGCTGGCCTGGGTGGTGCCGCCCGCCATCTTCTATACGCTGGTCCACTTCGGGCAGGCGGGCTACGTCCTGACGTTCCTGCCCGCCCTCGTGATCCTGCTGAGCCGCGTACTCGTCTGGGCGGTGGCGGTGGGCTCCGAGCGGCTGCGGCGTCCCAACTGGCGCTGGGCCCTGACCACCGGGGCGATGCTGCTGCTCGTGCTCATCAACACCGGCTTCTTCGTGAGCGCCCGCCCGCTGCCGCGGGAATTCAACAAGCGAGACGGCGACGGGTGGATGTGGCGGGCCCGTGACGAGTTCCACGACTGGATCATGAGCCGGACGGCGGCCGCGCTGCGTGAGCACGAGGCGGTGATCCGCACCTACGTCGAGACCATTCGCGCCGTCTACGATCCCTCCGACACCGCGCTCGTGACCGAGCTGGGCAATCCGCGCTCCTATCCCTGGCTGCGTCACGCCATGTTCTACATGCCGGAGTATCCGATCTACCAGGTGCAGATCGGCGCGATGCCCCTGGGCTTCTACGCCCCGCAATCCGCCGTCACCATGATCCTCACGCCCGGCGCACGCATCACGCTACCCGGCGCGATCCGACAGCTCGTCTGGTTCGTGGACCACTGGGATCCCGCCACCCGGCCCCCGGACGGGCTTCGGGAAGTCCAGCTGCCGTACGGCCGCTATCTCTACGTCCTGCCGCTCACCCGCAGACCCGCCGAGTACGCCGGCTACACCTTCGAGCGCGCCCCGCGGTGAGGGGACGGCCACTCGGTCTCGCTGCGTCCGCGGTCGCGCTCGCCCTCGCGGCCGGATGGTTCCTGCTGAGGACGCGGCAGATCGCCGGCTTCACCGGGGTCGCGGCGTTCCCGCTCGACGACTCGTGGATCCACATGCAATTCGCCCGCAACCTGGCCGAGGGGCGTGGCTTCGTCTACAACCCGGGCGTCCCCGTATCGGGCTCGACGGCCCCGCTCTGGACGCTCCTGCTCGGCGGCACCTTCGCCGTCTTCGGCAGCCAGCCCGCGCTCGCCAAGGTGCTGGGCCTCGCGGCCGCCCTCGCGACCGCCTGGCTGACCGGCCGGCTCGCGGAGGTCTGGACGGGAAGTCGTGAGCTCGGGCTGCTGGCCTCCGTGCTCACCGCGCTCGCGGGCCCGATGGTGTGGGGCGCGCTGTCGGGCATGGAGGTGTCGCTCGCCGCGCTGCTGGTGTGCGCGTCACTCCTGCTCGATGCGAGGGGAAGTCCGTGGACGGCGGCCGGGGCGCTCGGTCTTGCCGTGCTCGCGCGGCCGGAGGCCGTGCTCCTGCTGCCGCTCTTCTGGCTCTCCGGCCCGCTCACGTGGCGTCGCGGCCTCACTTGGCTCGCTCCCGTGGCGGCCTGTCTCGGCCCGTGGGTGGTCTTCAACTGGGCGACCACCCGGACCCCGCTGCCCGCTACCGCGGCGGCGAAGATCGAGGGCGGTCTCGTCGGGTTCCTGGCCGGGGTCCGCGAGCCCGTCGGCACGATCCTGTTTACGCGGCCGTGGCAGTTTGCGTCGGAATGGGCGCGGTGGCTGTGGCAGGTGGATGCGCTCGTGCCCATTCTGTTGCTGCCGGGCCTCTGGTGGCTCGGCCGCCGATTGGGCCGTGCCGCGCTGGCCCCGGCGTGCGTGCTGCTCGTCCATCCCGTCGCGATGGCCTTGCTCGCGCCGTACCGCGGCCCGGCATTCCAGGAGGGCCGCTACTCGATCCATTTGCTCCCGCTCGCCATCGTCGTGGCGATCGTCCCCATGTCCACCCTCTCCCCCAACGGGGGAGAGGGCAGAGTGAGGAGGGTGGGGGGATATGCCCAGTGGGCGGTCGGCCTCGCCCTCCTCGCGGGCGTGCTCGTCGCCCTCCCGCCCGCGGCGTCGCGCTATGGCTGGGCCGTCCAGAACGTCGAAGCCATGCAGGTCCATCTCGGCCGCTGGGTCGAGCGCCACACGCCGCCCACGGCGCGGCTCGCCCTGAACGACGTCGGCGCGATCACCTACTTCTCTCGCCGCGAGATCGTGGACGTCATGGGGCTGGTCACGCCCGCCATCATTCCATTCCGGCGGGACGGGGAAGCCGGCGTGCTCCGGTATCTTGAGCGGACCTGCCCCGACTATCTGATCGTGTTCCCGGCTTGGTTCCCGACCATCTCCGCGATGACCGATCACTTCGAGCCGGTGTACCGGGTGCGGCTTCCGCACAACACCGTCGCCGGCGCGGACGAGCTGGTGGTCTACGAGGCCCGCTGGAGCCGCTGGCGGGCCGACCGGAGGCCCTGTCCGGGCGCGCTGGCCCGGACGCCGCCCGCCCTCGGGAAGGCTCCCGGGGAAATCGGCCAGGATCGTATAATCGCCGTGTGGCGACCATGAAGGGCCTCCGCACCGTTCTCGCGGCCAGTGTCGCCCTCGGCAGCATCCTGTCGGGCGCCGCCACTCCGGTGTCGGCGCAGATCTACCGCTGGACCGACGAGCGGGGCGAAGTCCGCTACTCGCAGGGCATCCACAGCATCCCGCCGCAGTTCCGCGGGGGGGCGGTGATGATGAGCGGGCCGAGCCAGCCTGCGGCGCCGGCGCCGGCCGCCACCGAGCCGCCGGCGGCCAGCGGCGCTCCGGTGGGCACGACCCCGGCGGGGGGCGCCCGCATCCCCTTCACGCCCGGCCAGCCGATCATGGTGAGCGCCCGGATCAACGGCAGCGGCAACACCCAGCTCTTGCTCGACACGGGAGCGCAGGGCACGGTGATCAGCCCGACCGCCCTCGCCGCGCTCGGCATCAGCTATCGCAACGCGGTCCGCGGCTCCATCAAGGGCGTCACCGGGAACGCCGACGTCCTCGCGGTCCGGATCGAGAGCATCGAGGTCGAAGGGGCCCGGTTCGGCCCGTTGCTGGTCGTCTCCCACGACGTCGGCCTCGGCTCGGGGCGTGACGGTCTGCTCGGCCGCGACTTCCTCGACAACTTCGTCGTCACCATCGACAGCGCCAACCGCGTGGTCACGCTGACTCCCAAGAAGTAGCTCGCGGTCGCTCCCGGGTCGGCCCGCTCCTGCCGGGCCCCGTTCTTGCCGGAACCGGGGATGAGTGTTAGCGTTGGCCCTCTATGGATTACAAGGACACGCTGAACCTGCCGAAAACCGCCTTTCCCATGAAGGCCAACCTGCCCAAGCTGGAGCCGGAATGGCTCGAACGCTGGACGTCGATGGACATCTACGGGCGGATCCGGCAGGCCTCGGTGAACCGTCCGCTGTGGATCCTCCACGACGGGCCGCCCTATGCCAACGGCCACATTCACATGGGGACGGCGCTCAACAAGATCCTCAAGGATCTCGTGGTCAAGTCGCGCTCCATGCTCGGCCACAACGCGGTCTACGTGCCGGGATGGGACTGTCACGGGCTGCCGATCGAGCACCAGGTGGACAAGGAGCTGGGCCTCGACCAGGCCTCGGTGGATGTCCGCCAAGCGATGGATCCCATGGAGAAGCGGCGTCGCTGCCGCGAGTACGCGAGCAAGTTCATCGACATCCAGCGTGAGGAGTTTCGCCGGCTCGGCGTTTTCGGTGACTGGCAGAATCCCTACCGGACGATGGCACCCGCCTATCAGGCCATCATCGTGCGGGAGTTCGGCCGCTTCGTCGGGCGCGACCTCGTGCACAAGGGCCTCAAGCCGGTGCACTGGTGCATGCACTGCAAGACGGCCCTCGCGCAGGCCGAGATCGAGTACGAGGAGCAGACTACCCCCTCGGTCTACGTGAAGTTCCCGCTGAAGACGGCGCGCCCGGAGATCGGCTCCGCGCTCGGCGGGCGCCCGGCGTCCCTCGTCATCTGGACGACGACGCCCTGGACGCTGCCCGCGAACCTCGCCATCGCGGTGCATCCCGATGCGGCCTACACCGCGGTCGAGTGGGACGGGCAGGCCCTGATCGTGGCGCGGCCCCTCGTCGAGGCCTTCCTGCGCCTGCCGGGAGTGAAGGGCCGTGCGACGGCGCTGCCGCTCTCGGTACCGGGCCGGGCCCTGGAGGGCGCGATGGCCCGCCACCCGTGGATCGACCGCGACGTGCCGGTCCTGACCGCGGACTTCGTGGCCACGGACTCGGGCACCGGCCTCGTCCACATCGCGCCCGGCCACGGCGAGGAAGACTACGAGCTCGGCCGGAGGGCCGGCCTCAAGATCTACAACCCGGTGGACGACGACGGGCGCTTCATTCCGGAGGTGGCCCACTTCGCGGGATTGACGGTCTGGGAGGCCAATCCCCGCATCATCGAGCATCTGCGCGCGGTCGGCGCGCTGGTGTCCGAGGTGCCGCTCCGGCACACGTACCCGCACTGCTGGCGCTGCAAGAACCCGACCCTGTTCCGCGCCACCGAGCAATGGTTCATCGCGCTCGACCGCCACGGCCTGCGCCAGAAGGCGCTCGACGCGATCCGTCACGAGGTGACGTGGATCCCCGCCTGGGGCGAGGAGCGCATCTACAACATGGTGGCGCACCGGCCCGAGTGGGTCATCTCGCGTCAGCGCGTGTGGGGCGTGCCGATCGTCGCCTTCTACTGCACGGCCTGCGACGCGCTCCTGCTCGAGGAGGCGCTCGTCACCCACGTGGCCGCGATCATGCGCGACGGGGCGGGCGCGGATGAATGGTACACGCGCGACGCGGCAGAGCTGCTGCCGGCCGGCACGCGCTGCCCGCGCTGTGGTGGCGAGCACTTCCGCAAAGAGACCGATATCCTCGACGTGTGGTTCGACTCGGGCTGTAGCCACGCCGCCGTGCTCGAGCAGCGGCCCGAGCTGCGCTGGCCCGCCGAGATGTACCTCGAGGGCTCCGACCAGCACCGCGGCTGGTTTCACTCCTCCCTGCTCGAGGCGGTCGGCACGCGCGACAAGCCGCCCTACCGCGCCGTCCTCACCCACGGCTTCGTGGTGGACGGCGAGGGGCGCAAGATGTCGAAGTCGGTAGGCAACAACGTAACCCCCGACGAGCTGATCCCCAAGTACGGGGCGGAGGTCCTGCGCCTGTGGGTGGCCGCGGAGGATTCCACCGAAGACATCCGGCTGTCCCACGAGATCCTCAACCGGCTCGCCGACGCGTATCGGCGGATCCGGAACACCTCCCGGTTCCTGCTCGGCACGCTGGCCGACTTCGATCCGGAGCGCGACCGGGTCTCCTATGCGCAGATGGAGGAGCTGGACCGCTGGGCGCTCCTCCGCCTGGGGGGGCTCATCACGCGGGTGCGGAAGGCGTACGGGGAGTATCAGTTCCACGCCGCCTTCCACGCCATCCACAACTTCTGCGCGGTTGATCTCTCCTCGCTCTATCTCGACATCATCAAGGACCGACTCTACGTGTCGGCTCCCGACGATCCACGTCGGCGCGCCGCGCAGACCGTCTGCTTCGAGCTCCTGACCGCGTTGACGCGGCTGATGGCCCCGATCCTGACCTTCACCGCCGACGAGGTCTGGTCCTACATCCCGGGGCGCGGCAAGCCCGAGAGCGTGCACCTCGTCCTGTTCCCCGAGGAGCGCGGCGAATGGATGAACGAGCGCCTCGCCGCCGACTGGGAGCGGCTCCTCGAGGTGCGCGGGGAGGTCTCGCGGGCGCTCGAGGTGGCGCGCCAGCAGGGGAAGATTGGCAAGGGCATCGACGCGGTGCTCCACATCGCGAGCGCGCCCGAGGAGCAGTGGCTGTCGCTGCTCGAGGCCAAGGGGCAAGGCCTGCTCACGACCCTGTTCAATGTCTCGGGCACGCGGCTCAAGCAGCGGGCGGCACGCGAGGCGGTGCGCTACGAGAGCCAGGACATCCCCGGCCTCGTGCTCGAGGTGGTGCCCGCGCAGACCCTGGGCTGGAAGAAGTGCGAGCGCTGCTGGACCTGGAGCCCGCGGGTGGGGGAGCATCCTGCGCACCCGACGCTCTGCGAGCGCTGCACGCCCGTCGTGACGGCGCTCGCGCGTTGACCCCGGTCGCCGCCACCGCGCTCGCCGTCCTCATCCTCGACCAGCTCGCGAAGTACTGGGCGCTCCAGCGCCTGCCCCCCGGGCTCCCGCGGACCGTGATCGACGGCTTCTTCTCCCTCACCCTCGTCCTGAACCCTGGCCTCGCCTTCGGGATGCTCGCGGGCGTCCCCACCGCGTGGCGGTGGCTCGTGGCGCTCCTGTCGATCGGCGCGCTCGCGGTGCTCGCGACGGTGGGCCTGCGGATGCTACCGGGCGGTGGCCGGCTGACGCCGCTGGCCCTCGGCCTCATCTTCGGGGGGGCCGTCGGCAACCTGATCGATCGGGCGCGCTTCGGGGCGGTGGTCGACTTCCTCGACTTCTTCTGGCGCGGGTATCACTGGCCGGCGTTCAACGTGGCGGATTCCGCCATCACCGTCGGTGTCGCGTTACTTGCTCTCCGCATGCTTACGACGCCATCCTCGCCTTCGCGCTCAGCTTCTTGAGCGGAGCGGTTGCGGTTGAGGCGGGGGTCCCACTCCAGCGGTCGGCAGGGGGCCGCCCCGACGCCACCCGTCCGACGTCGCGCTCCCCGCTCGTAAGAAGGCACACCGGATGGAAGACAGCAGCCAAAAGACTCGCGAGTGGGCCGAAACCGTCGCTGCCGGTGAGGCGGGGAGGCGACTGGATCAGTGGCTTGCTGGGCGCTTGGCGGAGCTGTCGAGGATGCGGGTGAAGGGGTTGATCGAGGCGGGGAAGGTGTTGGTTGATCAGCGGGTGGTGAAGGCGGGGTATCGGGTGCGGGTGGGGGAGCGAGTGGTGGTGATGATTCCGCCGGCGCCGTCGGAAGGGCTGGCGGCGGAGGCCATCGCGCTCAGCGTGGTGTTCGAGGATGCCCATCTGCTGGTCGTGGACAAGCCCGCGGGCATGGTCACGCATCCCGGTGCGGGCCAACGCGGGGGAACGCTGGCCGCGGCCGCGCTGGCCCACGCCCCTCTGATGGCCTCAGTCGGGAGCCCGAAGCGCCCCGGTATCGTCCATCGCCTCGACAAAGGCACCTCCGGGCTGATCGTGCTGGCCAAGACCCAGCAGGCCTATGACGGGCTCACCGCGCAGCTCGGCCGACGCACGGTTAGCCGGCGCTACCTCTGCCTCGCCCAGGGATCGGTCCGGCGGGCCGAGGGGAAGATCGACGCGACGATCGGGCGCGACCCGCGCTCGCGGGTGCGCATGGCGGTGGTGAAGGAGGGCAGAGGCAAGCGGGCGGTCACCTACTTCCGGGTCCTCGAGCGCTTCGGGAGCGGCGCCTCCGCGGTCTCGTTCCTCGAGTGCCGGCTCGAGACGGGGCGGACCCATCAAATCCGTGTCCACCTGGCGTCCCTCGGCCATCCCCTCCTTGGCGACGATGCCTATCGGGGCCGCCGCGGTGGCCCCGCGCAAGATCCGGTGCTCGTCGAGCTCGTCGAGGGGCTCGGCGGCGTCGCGCTGCACGCCGCCTCGCTAGCCTTCGCCCATCCGGTGACGGGCGAGCCCATGAGCTTTTCGTGTCCTCCGCCCGACAGGATAGGGCGTCTCTTGTCTCATCTCCGCAACAGGCTTTGCTGATCCACATGGCGACCCGAGAACAAGAGTGCGTCGTGGCTGATGTTTCGCCGTGCTCGGGCGACGCCCGGTGTGTGGCACGCCGCGTGCTACCATGGTCGGTACCATGAATCAACTCACTGCCGTGATCCTTGCCGCCGGCGAAGCCAAGCGGATGCGGTCGGCACGCCCCAAGGTCCTGCATGCCCTCTGCGGTCGCCCGCTCATCGCCTATCCGGTGAGCACGGCGCGGGCCCTCGGGGCCCGGGTCGTGATCGTCGTCGGCCGGGCCGGGGACGAGGTGCGCGCGGCGGTCTCGCCCGACGCGGCGGCGGGCTTCGTGGAGCAGAAGGAGCGGCTCGGGACCGGCCACGCGGTCCTGCAAGCTCACGTCGCCTGCGGCGACGGTCCCGGCACCCTCCTGGTGCTCCCGGGGGACGTCCCGCTGCTCTCGGAGGCTACCCTCAAGCGCCTCGTCGATCACCACGTCGCGAGCGGCGCGGCGGCGACCCTCCTCACCGCCGAGGTGGAGGACGCCACCGGGTACGGCCGCGTAGTGAGGGCGCACGGCCGGCCGGTGGGCATCGTCGAGCATCGCGACGCGACCGCGGCCGAACGGCAGATCCGCGAGATCGGCACCAGCGTGTACTGCTTCGACGCGCAGCGTTTCTGGCCCGCGCTGGCCCAGGTGACGCCCGAGAACGAGCAGGGCGAGTACTACCTCACCGACGTCGTCGGAATCCTCCACCGCCAGGGTCTGCGCCTCGAGGCGGTCATTACCCAGGATCCGAGCGAGTGCCTGGGCGTCAACGACCGCAAGCAGATGGCCGAGCTCGGGGGCATCATGCGGCGCCGGATCCTCGACCGGCTGATGGCGGCGGGCGTGACCGTGATCGATCCCGCCAACACCTACGTGGACGACACCGTGGCCGTCGGGCCCGATACCGTGCTCCATCCCGGGGTGATCCTCGAAGGCCGGACGACCCTCGGCGCCGAGTGCGTCGTGAATACAGGCTGCCACCTGGCCGACGCCACGATCGGGGATCGGGTGCTGCTCAAGCCGTACTGCGTGCTCGCGGCGTCGACCGTGGAGGACGGCGCCCAGCTCGGCCCCTTCTGCCACCTGCGTCCGCAGAGCCACGTGGGGGCGAACGCCAAGATCGGTAACTTCGTGGAGCTGAAGAAGTCGCGTATCGGCCGCGGCTCCAAGGTGCCGCACCTGTCCTACGTGGGCGACACTCAGATGGGCGAGGGCGTCAACGTGGGGGCCGGCACCATCACCTGCAACTACGACGGCGCCGCCAAGCACGAGACCATCATCGGCGACCGCGTGTTCGTGGGGACGAACTCGAGCCTGGTGGCGCCGCTCACGATCGGCGAGGGCGCCTACGTGGCGGCGGGCTCGGTGATCACCAAGAACGTGCCGCCGGGCGCGCTGGCGGTGGCGCGCGGCCGGCAGGAGACGCGCGAGGGGTGGGTCGCACGCAAGCAGAAGGACAAGAAGCCCAAGCGCCAGGAGTAGGCTCATGTGCGGGATCGTCGGCTACGTCGGGGACAAGAGCGCGATCGACGTCGTGCTCGAGGGGCTGAAGCGGCTCGAGTACCGCGGCTACGACTCGGCGGGGGCCGCAGTGATCGGGCCCGCCGGTCTGCAAATCTGCCGCGCGGCGGGGCGCATCAAGGTGCTGGAGGGGCTGCTGCGCGAGCGACCCCTCGAGGGCCGCGTCGGGATCGGGCATACCCGCTGGGCCACCCACGGCCGGCCGACCGACGAGAACGCGCATCCCCACACCGACGGCTCCGGCGAGCTGGTGGTCGTGCACAACGGCATCATCGAGAACTATCTCCCGATCAAGGAACGCCTGCAGGCCGAGGGCCACGTCTTCAAGTCCGAGACGGACACCGAAGTCATCGCGCACCTGATCGAGCGGCATCTGAAGGACACCCCGCGCCTCGACGAGGCGGTGCGGCGAGCCCTGCGGGAGCTACGGGGCTCCTACGCCATCGTGGTGCTCCATCGCCAGATGCCCGACCGCCTGGTCGCGGCCAAGCTCGGGGCGGGCAGCGTGGTGGTGGGTCTCGGCGAGAACGAGACCTACCTGGCCTCCGACATCCCGGCCATTCTCTCCCACACCCGTGACGTGGTCGTCCTGGAGGACGAGGACGTGGCGGTGGTGACGCGACGCGGAGTCGAGATCACCCAGCTCGACGGAGCCCCGGTGCAGCGGGCGCCCAACCGGATCTTGTGGGATCCCATCCTCGCCGAGAAGGGCGGCTACCGGCATTTCATGCTCAAGGAGATCTACGAGCAGCCGCGGGCCGCCGCCGACACCATGCGAGGCCGCGTGCAGCCGGAAGGCGGCACGGTAGTGCTGCCCGACGTGCAGCTCGATCCCGACGTGGTCGCGGGCATTCAGAGAATCGTCCTGGTGGCGTGCGGGACGTCCTATCACGCCGCCATCGTCGGTCGCTTCATGATGGAGCGGCTGGCCGGTATCGCCGCCGAGGTCGACCTGGGCTCGGAGTTCCGTTATCGGGACGCGGTGCTGGGACCGGAGACCCTCGTGGTGGCGCTCTCGCAGTCGGGGGAGACCGCGGATACGCTCGGCGCGGTCAAGAGCGCGCGCGCCAAGGGCGCGCCTATCGTCGGCATCACCAACGTGGTCGGCTCCGCCCTGTCGCGCGAGGCCACCGGTACGCTCTACACCCACGCCGGACCCGAGATCGGCGTCGCGTCATCGAAGACGTTCACCGCGACGCTGGTCGCCTGCTACCTCCTGGCCCTCTGGCTCGGGCGCCGCCGCGGCATGCTGCTGGCCGAGGACGGAAGGAAGCACATCCAGGGCCTCCTCGAGCTGCCTCGGCTCATGGAGCGGACCCTCGAGATGGAGAACGCGGTGGCCGAGCTGGCCCGCGAGGTCTCGCGTCACAAGAATTTCCTCTTCCTCGGCCGCGGCATCAACTACCCGCTGGCCCTCGAAGGCGCGTTGAAGCTCAAGGAGCTGTCGTACGTGCACGCCGAGGGCTACCCGGCCGGCGAGATGAAGCACGGCCCCATCGCGCTCCTCGAGGACGGCTTCCCGGTCATCGCGCTGGCTCCGCGGGACGCTTCCTACGACCGCATGATGAGCAACCTGGAAGAGGTGCGTGCCCGCGACGGCCGGGTGATCGCCATCGGCCACGAGGGCGACCGCGAGCTCAGCGCGAAGGCCGACCTGATGCTGACGATTCCGCCCGCCGGCGACCTGCTCACCCCCATGCTGCTCTCGATTCCCATGCAGCTTCTCGCCTACCACATGGCGGTCCGCCTCGGTCGCGACGTCGACCAGCCGCGCAACCTCGCCAAGTCCGTTACCGTCGAGTAGGACGCAAGTAAGGCCGCCCCGGAACGAGCGTCCGGGGCAGTGGCTTGGCGAGGCGCAGCCGCAGGCGAGCCGAGCGGATATGTAAGGAAGCTTCCGGTTTCAACCTCGCCCCGGGTCGCCCGTCCGCCTGTGGTAACGTAAGTTCCCATGCCGCACCCCGCAGTGACCGCCGCGAGTCTTCTCGCGCCCCTCAATCCTCCCCAGCGTGAGGCGGTAACGACGACGAAGGGTCCGGTGCTGGTCCTGGCCGGCGCGGGCAGCGGGAAGACCCGCGTGATCGCCCACCGCATCGCCTACCTGCTCGCGGTGGAGGGCATCAGCCCGCGCCACGTCCTGGCCGTCACCTTCACCAACAAGGCGGCCGAGGAGATGCGGCACCGGGTCGAGAACCTGCTGCTGCCGGCGGGGATCCGCCCGCCGCTCATCGCCACCTTCCACTCCGCCTGCGTGCGCATCCTGAGAGAGCGCGCGGCTCAAGCGGGGCTCCCGCCGTCCTTTGTCATCTACGACGAGGACGACCGGCAGAGCCTCGTGAAGGAAGCGCTCCGCGAGCTCGACTTCGACGAGCGCACGCTGACTCCGAGCACGGTGGTGCACCGCATCAGCCACTGCAAGAACCAGATGCTGTCGCCCGCCGACGTCGAGCAGCTCGCCAAGAACCCGCGCGAGGAGCGGATCGCGTCGCTCTACCGGCTCTACGAGGAGAAGCTGCGGGCGGGCGGCGCCCTCGACTTCGACGACCTGCTGCTCCGGGTGGTACGGCTCCTCGAGACGGTGCCGGAGGCGCTCCGCTGGTACCGGACGGTGTGGACGCACGTGCTGGTGGACGAGTACCAGGACACCAACCGCGCGCAGTACCGCATCATTCAGCTCCTGACCGAGGAGCACCGGAACCTCTGCGTGGTGGGGGATCCCGACCAGTCCGTCTACCGCTGGCGGGGCGCCGACCTCCGCAACATCCTCGACTTCGAGAAGGACTATCCCGACTGCCGGGTGGTGGCGCTCGAGCAGAACTACCGATCCACCAAGCGCATCCTCGATATCGCCTCCGCGGTGATCGTCAACAACACCGCCCGCAAGGAGAAGCGCCTCTGGACCGAGAACCACGAGGGGGAGCGCGCGGAGGTCTACCGCGCGTGGGACGAGAACGAAGAGTCTGCCTTCGTGGCCCAGAGGATCCGCGCGGTCCACCGCGAAGGACGAGGATATCGGGAGATCGCGGTGTTCTACCGCACCAACGCCCAGTCCCGGGTCCTGGAAGACGCGCTGCGTCGCGCGGGCATCCCGCACCTGATCGTGGGCGGCGTGCGCTTCTACGAGCGCCGCGAGGTCAAGGACGTGGTGGCCTATCTCCGCCTCGTGTCGAATCCGTTGGACGATGTGGCTTTCCGCCGCGCGGTGGCCGCGCCCGCGCGGGGCATCGGCAAGGCCACCCTCGACCGTTTGGCCGACGGGGCCCGGGCGGCGGGCGCCTCGCTGCTGGCCTTGTGCGCCACCCTGCCCCCCGACATCGCGGGCAAGCCGCGCCGGGCGCTCGAGGAGTTCGCGCGCCTCGTCGCGCGCCTCGCGGAGCGCGGCACCGCCTCGACGGTGCCGGCTCTCATCGACGAGATCTGTGCCGCCTCCGGCTATCGCGACGCCCTCAAGGCGGAGCGCACCGCGGAGGCGGAGGCCCGGCTCGAGAACCTGGAAGAGCTGGTCGCCGCCTCCGAGGAGTTCATCGCCACCCAGCAGGCCGCGGGCGTCGAGCGGGTGACGCTCGAGGCCTTCCTCGATTCGATCGCGCTGGTGGCCGACACCGACGAGATCGACGAGGAGGCGGGCGGGGTGACCCTGATGACGCTGCACTCCGCCAAGGGCCTCGAGTTCCCGGTGGTCTTCCTCACCGGCCTCGAGGAGGGGGTGTTCCCGCACTCGCGGTCCATGCTGGAGCCGGAGGAGCTGGAGGAGGAGCGGCGGCTCTGCTACGTTGGCATCACGCGGGCCCGGGAGCGATTGCTGCTGTCCTATGCGCTCCACCGCCGCATCCAGGGCTACGGGGTGGCCGAGCCCTCGCGCTTCCTCCTCGAGATCCCGGAGGAGCAGCTGCACTTGATCAACGCCCGACGCCCGGAGCCGGTCCACCCGGCGGCGCCCGCGCCGGCGGAGGCGGACCCGGACTTCCCGTTCCGCCTGGGCGCCAAGCTCCGTCACGCCCGCTGGGGAGAAGGCCTGCTGGTGGGCATGGAGCGCGAGGGCGCCGACGTGATCGCCACCGTTCATTTCGCGAGCGTCGGCCGCAAGCGCCTGTCGCTCCAGTACGCGCACCTGGAAGAGATCTGACGGGATATGAGGGTGCCAGCAGCGGATAGCCCCGACCATCTCGCCCACGGTCAACATGGCTCAGCCATGTTGACGATGAAGGGAAGCTAACGGTGGCAACACAGAAGACGAAGATTTCGCTTCAGGAGGTCGAGCACGTCGCGCGCCTCGCGCGGCTCGAGCTGTCCGGGGCCGAGAAGGAGCGCATGCGCCGCGAGCTCGACGGCATCCTCTCCTACATCGACAAGCTCCGCGCGCTCGACACGACCGGCGTCGAGCCCACCTCGCACGCGGTTCCCCTCACCAACGTGCTGCGAGACGATGTCGAGAAGCCGTCGCTGCCGCGGGACGAGATGCTCGCCAACGCCCCCGACCGACACGGCGAGCTGTTCCGCGTCCCCCGGATCATCGAGGAGTAGCCGAGGTCGCGTCATGCTGACCGCGTTGACCGCTCACGAGCTGGGGGCCCGATACCGGAGCGGCGAGGCCACCCCGACGCAGGCGGTGACCGAATACCTGGCCCGCATCGACGCGCTCGACCCCCAGGTGCGCGCGTTCCTCACCGTGACGCGAGAGGAGGCCCTCCGACGGGCCGCCGACGCCGACGCGCGCTTTCGGGCGGGGTCGCTGCGCGGCCCTCTCGACGGCGTGCCGATTGCCCTCAAGGACGTGCTCTGCACGCGCGGCATCCGCTCCACCTGCGGCTCGAGGATCCTGGAGCGGTTCGTCCCGCCCTACGACGCGACGGTCGTCGCGCGGCTGTACGAGGCGGGCGCCGTCCTGCTCGGCAAGCTCAACATGGACGAGTTCGCCATGGGCTCGTCCACCGAGCACTCGGCCTTCTTCCCGACGCGTAACCCGTGGGATCTGGCGCGCGTGCCCGGCGGCTCCTCGGGGGGCGCCGCGGCGGCGGTGGCCGCGGACATGGCCGCCCTCACCCTCGGCACCGATACCGGTGGCTCCATCCGCCAGCCGGCCGCCTTCAGCGGCGTGCTCGGCATGAAGCCGACCTACGGCCGTGTCTCCCGGTACGGGCTCATCGCCTTCGCCTCCTCGCTGGACCAGATCGGCCCCTTCGCCAAGGACGTGGAGGACGCCGCCCTGATGCTGCAGGTGATCGCGGGCGCCGATCCGATGGACTCGACCTCGGTGGATGTTCCGGTCCCCGACTACCGGGCCGGACTCGACGAGGGGATCCAGGGCCTGAAGCTCGGCGTTCCAGCCGAGTACTTCATCGACGGCATGGACCCCGAGGTCGAGGAGGCCATCCGCGCGGCCATCGCCGCGCTGGAGAAGCTCGGCGCCCGCACCGAGCCGGTGTCGCTGCCCCACACCGAGTACGGGCTCGCCGCCTACTACGTCATCGCGCCCGCGGAGGCCTCGTCGAACCTGGCCCGCTACGACGGGGTGAAGTACGGGCTGCGGGCCCCGGGCGCGCGGGACCTGATCGACATGTACAGCAAGACGCGGGCGGCGGGCTTCGGCGCCGAGGTGAAGCGCCGGGTGATGCTCGGAACCTACGCGCTCTCCGCCGGCTACTACGACGCCTACTACGGGCAGGCGCAGAAGGTCCGGACGCTGGTGCGGCGCGACTTCGACCGGGCGTTCGAGCGGGTCGACCTGATCGTGGCGCCCACCGCGCCGGGGGTGGCGTTCAAGATGGGCGAGAAGGAAGACCCGCTCCAGATGTACCTGAACGACGTCCTGACGATCCCGGTAAACCTCGCCGGCCTCCCCGGCGTCTCCATCCCCGGCGGCTTCACCCAGAACGGCCTCCCGATCGGGCTCCAGCTCATCGGTCGGGCCTTCAACGAAGCCGCGCTCTTGCGCGCCGCCCACGCCTACCAGCAGGTCACCACGTGGCACAAGCGCAAGCCGCCGATGGACACGAGCCCCGTTGGGCCGACGCCCCGATGAGGGCCAAAGGCCCCGAAGAGGCCAAACCGCAAAACCAAAGTCATTCACATTAAAGCGCGATGAACAATTACGAGATAGTCATCGGCCTGGAAGTCCACGCGCAGCTCCTCACCGCGACGAAGATGTTCTGTGGCTGTCGGACCGCCTTCGGGGCGGCACCCAACACCCAGACCTGCCCGGTGTGCCAGGGAATGCCCGGCTCGCTCCCGGTGATCAATCGCCGGGCCATCGAGTTCGGCATCATGACCGCGCTGGCGATCGGCTGCCGGGTCAACGGGCTCAGCCGGTTCGCGCGCAAGCACTACTACTTCCCGGACATGCCCAAGAACTACCAGATCAGCCAGTACGAGGAGCCGCTGGCCGAGCACGGGCGCCTGGCCATCGAGGCGTCCGGCTCCATCCGGGAGATCGGGATCCAGCGCGTGCATCTGGAAGAGGACGCGGGCAAGCTGCTCCACGAGGGAGCACTTGAGACGGCGCAATCGAGCAGCGTGGACTTCAACCGGGCGGGCGTGCCCCTGATGGAGATCGTCTCGAAGCCGGACCTCCGGAGCCCCGAGGAGGCGGCCGCCTATCTGAAGGCGATGCGCGCCCTCCTCGTCTACCTGCGCGTGTGCGACGGCAACATGGAAGAGGGCTCACTCCGCTGCGACGCGAACATCTCCCTCCGGCCGCGCGGGCAGACCGAGTACGGCACCAAGGTCGAGATCAAGAACATGAACTCCTTCCGGAATGTCCGGGACGCGCTCGAGTACGAGATCCGGCGGCAGACGCGCGCCCTCGAGGCCTCCGAGCGAATCAGCCAGGAGACGCGGCTCTGGGATCCGGACCGAGCGGTGACGGTCTCGATGCGCTCGAAGGAGTTCGCCCACGACTACCGGTATTTCCCCGAGCCCGATCTGCCGCCGCTCGACCTGCAGCCGGCCTGGGTGGACGAGATGCGGGTCCGCCTGCCCGAGCTACCGGTCGCCCGCCGAGCGCGCTTCCAGAGCGCCTACGGCCTCTCCGCCTACGAGGCCCTGATCCTGACGCAGGGGCGTGGCCTCGCCGACTATTTCGAGGACGCCGCGCGGGAGTCGGGCAAGCCCAAGCGCGTCGCCAATTGGGTGCTCAACGAGCTGCTCCGCGAGCTGCCCGCGGACGACGACCGCGCGGTCGCCGCCTGCCCGATTCCACCCGGTAACCTGGTCGGTCTGCTCCGCCTGATGGACGACGGCACGATCAGCGGCAAGATCGCCAAGGACGTGTTCGAGAAGATGTATCGGTCGGGCGAGACCGCCCAAGCCATCGTGAGCCGTGAAGGCCTCACGCAGGTGGCCGACGAAGACGCGCTCGGCGCGGCCGTCGATGCCGTGCTGGCCGAACACGCCAAGGTTGTGGATGACTACAAGGCCGGAAAAAAGGCCGCGCTTGGCTTCTTGGTGGGCCAGGTGATGAAGGCCACGCTGGGCAAGGCGAATCCCGCCCTCGTGAACCGTCTCTTGGTGGAGAAACTACCGAAAGTTTGAATAGTTAGGTAAAATGGTGTGCAGCCCATGATTCGGCTGCAGCACGTGTCGAAGGTCTTCGGAGCGGGCCCCTCCCGGGTGGCCGCCCTCAACTCCGTTTCGTTCAGCATCGCCAAGGGAGAGTTCGTCGTCCTCTCGGGCGCCAGCGGCGCGGGCAAGACCACGCTGCTCCGGCTGCTCTACGGGGCCGAGCCGCCGTCGGAGGGCGACATCGAGGTGGCGGGCTTCGACGTCACGGAGCTCCGCCGCTCGGAGATCCCCCGCCTGCGGCGCTCCATCGGCATCGTGTTCCAGGATTCCAAGCTCCTGGCCGGCCGCACAGTCTTCGAGAACGTGGCCTTCGTGCTCCGCGTGCTCGGGACACCTCGGCGCGACATCACCCCCAAGGCCTTCGCGGCGCTCAAGGCGGTAGGGCTTTCGGCCCGCGCGCAGGCCTACCCGAACCAGCTCTCGCAGGGCGAGGCGCAGCGCGCGTCGCTGGCGCGAGCCATCGTCAAGTCGCCGGGTCTCCTCCTCGCGGATGAGCCCACCGGCAACCTGGACGAGGAGATGGCGGCCGAGATCCTGGGGCTTGTCAAGGACATCTGGAGCCGCGGCACCACCGTGCTCTTCGCCACGCACCAGGCCCGCCTCGTTCCCCAGCTCAAGCGCCGCACCCTGAGACTGGAAGGCGGCCGCCTCGTGAAGGACGAAGGATGACCCCATCGCCGCGGGTCGCCCCGACAGAGATGGCCCACGGTCAACATGGCTCAGCCATGTTGAAGATGAAGAGGGGTTAAGGGTTTTGCTCAGCTTCATCTTCAACGAGGCGATGCGCGACCTGAGGCGGGCGGGCCGGGTCGGGGTCAGCGCGATCTTGCTGATCGCGCTCTCGCTCACCGCCCTCGGCGGCTTCTGGCTGCTCTCGCTGAACCTCGGGCGCGCCATCGACCAGTGGGGCGACCGCGTGCGCGTCATCGTCTACCTGAAGGAGGAGCCGCCCGCCGCGAAGCTCGAGGAGGTCATGCAGCGGATCGAAACGGTGGGCGGCATCCAGCGCCTGCGCTACGTCTCCAAGGCCGAGGCGCTGCGGGCGCTCAAGCGCTCGCTCGGCAGCCAGGCCGACGTCGCCGATCAGCTTCCGCGCAATCCGCTGCCCGCCTCGGTCGAAGTGACACCCGACGCGGCCATCGCCACTCCGGAGGGCACCCGGGCGCTGGTCGCGCGGCTGGTCGCGCTGAACGAGGTGGAAGAGGTGCAGGGCGGCAGCCAGTGGGTGGAGGGCCTGGAGCAATTCCGACGCCTCTTCCAGGGCGTGGGTCTGGTGGTGGGGGCGGTGCTGGCGGTGGCCGCGATCCTCACGGTGACGACCGCGACCACCCTCGTTCTGCACCTGCGCCGCGACGAGATGGAGATCATGCGCCTCGTGGGGGCCACCGAGAACGTGATCCGCTGGCCTCGGCTGCTGCAGGGCATGGCCCAGGGCCTGGTGGCGGCGATCGTGGCGCTGGCCACGCTCGAGATCGCCTACGCGCTGGCGGTGCCGCGACTCGAGCCGCTGCTCCCGGTGACGATCGGGCTCGAGCGCGTCTTGTTCCTGTCTCCGCTCCAGGCCCTCGCGCTCATCGGCGCCGGCGCCATGCTGGGAGCGGTGGGTGGTCTCCTGGCTCGCGGACGGGTACCGGCATGAGGCGCGCCTGGCTGCTCGGACTCTCGCTGGCGATCGCGCCGGTCCTGATCGCCCCCGCCGCGGGCTGGGCCCAGTCGGCCAAGCGCGAGACCGCGGAGATCGGCGACAAGCAGCGCGATCTGCAGCAGACGCAGAAGCGGCTCAAGGAGGAGCGCCAGAAGGCGGCCGACGCGCGGAAGCGCGAGGCGAGCGTGCTGAGCGAGCTCGAGGCCATCGACCAGCGGCTCACCGAGAAGCGCAGGCAGGTCGCCACGATCGACGGGCGGATCAAAAAGGCGCAGGCCGACATCGGCGAGCTCCAGGGCGAGATCGGACGGCTCCAGATGCGGCGCTCCGGTCAGGAAGACGTCCTCGGGCGGAGGCTGCGCGCGCTCTACAAGCTGCAGGCTCAGGGTGGGGTGCTGCCCATCGTACTCTCGGGGGACGACCCGGTGGCGCAGGCGGTACAGCTCCGTCACCTGACCACCCTCGCCACGGTGGACGCGCGGCTCATTCGAGAGTATCGTGTGACCTCCGAGGTGCTGGCGGATCGGAAGAGCCGGGTCGAGGCGCGCGGGCGCGAGCTGGCGTCGCTGCGCTCCGAGGCCGAGCAGGAGCGGACCGAGTTCGACCAGGAAGCCGCGAAGCGGCGGGCCTTGCTGGCTCGAGTGAAAGACGAACGCGTCTACCACGATCGGATGGTCGGCGAGCTGTCGGAGGCGACCCGCCGGCTCGAAGCGTTCATCCACGATCTGCAGGAGAAGCAGCGGCGGGCGGTGGCGAAGGTGCCGCCGCCGGGCCGGCCGGCCCGGCCCGCGCCGGGAGACACCGCATCCGGCACGGGCTTCGCGGCCCTGCGCGGGCGACTCTCCTGGCCGGCGGACGGCCGTGTCGTCGCCGAGTACGGCCCGCAGGTCAACCCCCGGTTCGGGACGAAGACGTTCCGCAACGGGATCGACATCGAAGCCATCGAGGGCTCGAGCATCGCGGCCGTGTACCCGGGCCAGGTCGTATACACCGGGTGGTTCCGCGGCTATGGGAACCTGATCATCGTCGATCACGGGGGCGAGTACTACACGATCTATGCTCACGCGGCCGACATCCGGGTCACGGAGGGCGACGAGGTGAAGCAGGGGCAGATCATCGGCACCGTCGGGGATACCGGCTCGCTGCAGGGGCCGCGCCTGTATTTCGAAGTACGGCACGAGGGCAAGCCGCAGGATCCGACCCAGTGGCTGCGCCCCAAAGGCTAGTGAGCAGGCGCGCCGAAACGAATGCCCGGGGCACCGCGACGGGTGTCCGGGGGAGTTGCTTGGCGAGGTGCAGCCGAAGGCGAGCCGAGCGCATACAAGAGAGAGGCAAGGGGACTTAGCCCGATAGGGGAGTAAACACGGAGGCGTAAACGATGCGGCCCATCCGGCACATGAAGAAGGTGGTCATGATCTCTGCGCTGCTCCTCCTCCTCACCCTGTCGCTCGGCGGCGGGGTGGCGAGCAAGGGCAACGACACCGCGGCCACCTACGAGAACCTGCGCCTCTTCACCGAGGTGCTCTCGATCGTCCAGAGCCAATACGTGGACGAGGTCCCGCCCAAGGACATCATCTACAACGCGATCAAGGGCACGCTGCGGGGCCTCGACCCGCACTCCTCGTTCCTCGACCCCGAGATGTACCGGGAGATGCAGGTCGAGACGAGCGGCTCTTTCGGCGGCCTCGGCATCGAGATCACGCTGCGCGACGATGTGCTCACGGTGGTGGCGCCCATCGAGGGTACGCCGGCCTATCGCTCGGGCATCCAGCCCGGCGACCGCATCCTCAAGATCGAGGGGCTCTCCACCAAGGACATGCAGCTCGCCGACGCGGTCAAGCGCATGCGGGGCAAGCCGGGCAGCAAGATCACGATCACCATCGTGCGCGAGGGCTGGACCGAGCCGAAGGACTTCCTGATTACCCGCGAGCAGATCCGGGTGCAATCGGTGAAGGCTAATCAGCTCGATCCCGGCATCGAGTACATCCGGTTGCGCCAGTTCCAGGAGCAGACCGCGAACGACCTGGAGACCTCCCTCGAGAAGTACGCGAAGGAGGGCAAGATCCAGGGCCTGGTGCTCGACCTGCGCAACAACCCGGGCGGGCTCCTCACCTCGGCGGTCGAGGTCACCGAGAAGTTCCTGGAGCCGGGCAAGCTCATCGTCTACACCGAGGGTCGTGTACGCAACCAGAACATGCGGTTCTCCTCGAACGCGAAGCGGAGCTTCACCAACTTCCCCATCGTCGTGCTCGTCAACCAGGGCAGCGCCTCCGCCTCCGAGATCGTGGCGGGAGCGCTCCAGGATTTGGGACGGGCGGTGGTGCTCGGCACCCAGAGCTTCGGCAAGGGCTCGGTGCAGACCATCATCCCCCTCTCGGACGGCTCCGGGCTGCGGCTGACCACCGCCAAGTACTTCACGCCGAAGGGCCGCTCCATCCACGGCAAGGGCATCACCCCCGACATCCTGGTGGAGGGACCGAAGACGACAGCGGTGGTAACGGGCGGCGATGCGCCGACCCCGCCCCCCGTGACCGAGACGCCACAGGAGCAGCTCAAGCGTGATCCCCAGCTGCAGCGCGCCCTCGACCTGCTCAAGGCGATGAAGATCCTGGACAAGAGCCGGCCGGTGCCGGCGGGGCCGCAGGCCCAGGCTCGCTAGGGCGGGCCGGAGCAAACCGATGCCGGCGAGAGTGTGGCAGGCTCTCGCCGGCATCATCGTCTTGCTGCTGATCGCGGTGGTCGGGCTCGACCAGTGGCAGGCCCGGCGCGGTGAGGCAAGCCTGTTCGGGCCCGATCTCCTCGGGCTCGGGAGAGCGCGATCCGCCACCCCGACCCCTGCGGCCCTCCCACGCGGGAATCCCGGGGCGGAGCCGGCGCCGTCACCGCCCGGGGCACCGCGCGTGGCCGTCATCGTCGATGATCTCGGCGGCCGTCGTGACGTGTTCGACGTCCTGCGAGAGATCCGGCGGCCGCTGACCGCGGCGGTGATGCCGGCGCGGCCGCTCTCGGCCACGATCGCGCGGGACGCGGCCCGGGCGGGGATGGAGGTGCTGCTGGACCTGCCCATGGAGCCCTACCGGTATCCGGACCTCGATCCCGGCCCGGGCGCGCTGCTGATGTCCATGCCCCCGGCCGAGATCCAGCGGGCGGTGGGCGCGCACCTGGAAGCGGTGGCACCGGCGGTGGGGGTCATGAACCGGATGGGCTCGCGCCTCACCGAGGATCGAGCCCGGATGCGGGCGCTGCTCGAGGTGCTGGCCGCGCGGCGCCTGTTCCTGGTGGATGCGTACACGTCGAGCCAGTCGGTAGCCTTCGACGAGGCGCGGGACGTGGGAGTGCGCGCGGCTCGGCGGCAGATCCTGGTGGATCACGCCCGCGGGGAGGTCGGAGACCGTGCCCGCTGGGACGAGGTGGCGGGATGGGCCGAGCGGCGGGGCGAGGTGATCGTGGTGGCCCACGGCCATCCCTTGACCGTGAGGCTGCTCAAGGAGTACGTGCCCCGCTGGGAGGCTCGCGGGCTGCGCCTGGTACCCGTATCCCAGCTGGCGCGCTAAGCTATACCTCATGATCGTCCTCGGCATCGAGACCTCGTGCGACGAGACCGCGGCCGCCGTCGTGGACGGCGGCCGCAAGGTGCTCTCCAGCATCGTGGCCTCGCAGGACGACGTGCACGCGCCCTATGGGGGGGTGGTGCCCGAGCTGGCCTCCCGCCGTCATCTGGACGTGCTCATGCCGGTGGTGCGCCGCGCGCTCGAGGCGGCGGGCACCGCGCTCGATGACGTGGACGGCATCGCGGTGACGCACGGGCCCGGACTCGTGGGCTCCCTCCTGATCGGCTGCTCGGCGGCCAAGGCCCTGGCCTATGCGCGGCGGCGGCCCCTCGTGGGCGTGAATCACCTCGAGGGCCACATCTACGCGGCCTTCCTCGAGGGCGAGCCTCCGACTCACCCGTTCCTGGCCCTGGTCGTCTCGGGTGGCCATACCGCGCTCTACCTGGCCCACGAGCCACGGCGCTACGAGCGCATCGGCCAGACCCGCGACGACGCGGCCGGCGAGGCCTTCGACAAGGTGGCGAAGCTGCTCGGCCTGGGCTATCCGGGGGGCCCGGCCATCGAGCGGGTGGCGCGAGCGGGCGACCCGCGCGCCATCGTGTTCCCGACCGCGAACATGAGCGACGGTGCTCTCGACTTCTCGTTCAGCGGCATCAAGACGGCGGTCTCGCTTCACGTCCGGCGCGGGGGCCATCTCGATCCCGCGCGGGTGGCCGACGTCGCCGCTTCCTTCCAGGCCACCGCGGTCAAGATGCTGGTGCGCAAGACCACGAAGGCGGCGCTCCGCTTCGGGGTCCGGCGGATCGTGCTCACCGGCGGCGTGGCCGCCAACACCGCGCTGCGGGAGGCGCTCGAGGGTGAGTGTCGCGAGCAGGGGTGGACCCTGCACGTGCCTTCGCGCCGGCTCTGCACCGACAACGCGGCCATGATCGCGGCCGCCGGCCACGATCGCCTGGAGGCGGGCGAGCGGGCTTCGCTCACCCTCAACGCCGTGCCGGACCTGGCGCTCGCATGAGCGCGCGGTGGAGCTGAGCGGCTGCGTCATGCCCCGCCTCGACTACGAGACGCTGCTCGCCGGGCTACCCGACGCGGTGGTGGGTGTGGACGATTCCCTGCGGGTGATGCTCTGGAACCCCGCCGCCGAGGCGCTGCTGGGACGCTCGGCGCGCCGCACCATCGGCCGGGCTCTGAAGGAGGTCTTCCCGCCCGACACCTCGCTGGTGCGGCACCTGGGCGACACGCTGGCCACCGGCGAGAGCCGGTCGGAATCGGAGGCGGTCATCGAGAGCAGCGACGGCCGCTCGGTGCACGTGAGCATCGTCACCGCCCCGCTGGCGCGGAGCGGCGACGTCGAGGCCGCCGTCGCGGTGATTCGCGACATCACGCGCCTGCGCCAGCTCGAATCCGAGGTCCGGCGAGGCGAGACGCTGGCCGCGGCGGGCCAGATCGCGATGGGGCTGGCCCACGAGATCCGCAACCCCCTCGGGGCCATTCGCGGCGCCGTCCAGCTCATGCGCCGCGAGCTGGCCGACGACGTGCGGCTCGGCGAGTATACCGACGTGCTGCTCAAGGAAGTGGACCGGGTCAACCGCATCATCGAGATGCTGCTCGACATCGGCCGCCCGGTGACGCTGCGCCCGGTGCCGTTGAACGTCCACCAGCTCCTGGAGCGCGTGGCCTTGCTGTCCGAGGAGATGGCCGGTCAGCGAGGCGTCCAGATCTTCCGGCGCTACGACCCGAGCCTGCCGCCCATCCTGGCCGACGAGGACCGGATCCTGCAGGTCTTCCACAACCTGGTGCGCAACGCGGTCGAGGCCATGGCGTCCGGCGGGCGCCTGACGCTGGTCACACGGCTCAGCATGAATCCGCTCTTCGCCAAGGTGGACCTGGGGCATGGCCAGCGCAGCATGGCCGAGATCCAGGTGGTCGACGACGGCCATGGCATCCCCGAAGCCACCCGCGCCCGGCTCTTCACGCCGTTCTTCACCACCAAGGACAAGGGGCTCGGCCTCGGCCTGGCCCTCTGCCACCGGATCGTGGAAGAGCATCACGGCGCGATCCAGATCTCGAGCGAGTCCGGCAAGGGCACCGCCGTCTCCTGCTTCCTCCCCATCGCCCGATGACCGAAGCCAACGGGTGCAAGGAGCCAGGACGCCGAGGAATGCCCGGACCGCTGACGGTAGGTCAGGCGCCCCCGATGAGCGCTTGCGCGAAGAGGCCACGACGCCACGCGATGTCCGGCCCAGGGGAAGGCGGGCGCCCCCGATGAGCGCTTGCGCGAAGAGGCCACGACGCCACGCGATGTCCGGCCCAGGGGAAGGCGGGCGCCCCCGATGAGCGCTTGCGCGAAGAGGCCACGACGCCACGCGATGTCCTCCCCCACCAAGGACTAAGAATGACCGACGGCAGGATCCTGATCGCGGACGACGAGGACAGCCTGCGCTGGGTGCTCGAGAAGGGCTTCCGCGGCGCCGGCTACCAGGTCACCGCGGTCAAGGACGGCACCGCGGCCTTGAAGGAGGTCGAGGACGGACCCTTCGACCTCATCCTGCTCGACGTGCGCATGCCCGGCATCGACGGCCTGTCGCTGCTCAAGCGAGTGCGCGAGAAGCGCCCGGACGCACAGGTGGTCATCATGACGGCCCACGGCACCATGGAGACGGCCGTTGCCGCCATGCAGGACGGGGCCTACGACTACCTGGCCAAGCCCTTCGACCTGGACGAGGCGTTGCTGCTGACGGAGCGCGCGCTCACCGCGCGGCGCCTCACCCAGGAGGTCACCGCGCTGCGGTCCGGCCTCAAGGAGGTCTGGGAGTTCGGCGCCCTCGTGGGCCGCCACCCGACCATGCAGGAGGTCTACAAGGCGATCGGCCGGGTGGCGGCCAGCGACGTCAGCGTGCTGCTGCGCGGCGAATCCGGCACCGGCAAGGAAGTGGTGGCGCGGGCCCTGCACCACTACAGCCGGCGGGCCGGGCGGCCCTTCATGGGTATCTCGGCGGCGGCGATCCCGGTGACCCTGCTCGAGTCGGAGCTCTTCGGCCACGAGAAGGGCGCCTTCACCGACGCCAAGGAGCGCCGGCTGGGCAAGCTCGAGCTGGCCCACGGCGGCTCCGTCTTCTTCGACGAGATCGGCGACATGCCGGCCGAGCTGCAGGTGAAGCTGCTGCGCGCCCTGCAGGAACGCGCCTTCGAGCGGGTGGGCGGACACGAGCTGATCCGCATGGACGTGCGCGTGCTCGCGGCCACCCACCGCGACCTCGAGGGCATGATGAAGACGGAGCGCTTCCGGGAGGACCTGTTCTACCGCCTGAACGTCGTCACGCTCTCGCTGCCCCCTCTGCGGGACCGCCGCGGTGACATCCCGCTGCTCGCCGAGCACTTGCTGGCCAAGTACGCCGAGACGCTGGGCGAGCGAGTCGTCGCCTCGGATGCGATGGACCGTCTGGTCGGCTACGACTGGCCGGGCAACGTGCGCGAGCTGGAGAACGTCATCCAGCGGGCCATGGTCATGGCCTCGACCGGGGTGATCCTGCCCGAGCACCTGCCCATCGGCCCCGTGTCGGCGGCGGCCGCGGTCGGCACGGACGCCTCGCTCGAGGAGATCATCGAGCGGAAGATGCACGAGTGCGTGCGCGGTCTGCGCGGCCACGCCTCCGCCAACCTCCACGGCCTGATGGTCGGGCTGGTGGAGAAGCCGCTGCTGCGCGCGGTGATGCGCGAGACCAAGGGCAACCAGGTGCGCGCGGCCCAGCTCCTCGGCATCAACCGCAACACCCTGCGCAAGAAGCTCAAGGAGCACGGCATCGACCCCGACGCCGTGTAGGACTCGATGCCGACCCGCTGCGGGTGGGCCAACGGTGGCCCGCTCGAAATCGCCTATCACGACTCGGAGTGGGGCGTCCCCTCCCACGACGACCGGCATCTGTTCGAGATGTTGATCCTCGAGGGCGCCCAGGCCGGGCTCTCCTGGTCGACGATCCTGAAGAAGCGGGAGAACTACCGGAAGGCGTTCGCGCGCTTCGATCCCGCGAAGGTCGCCCGCTTCGACGGCCGCAAGCGGGCGGGCCTGATGCGCGACGCGGGTATCGTGAGGAACCGGCTGAAGATCGAGGCGACCGTCGTCAACGCTCGACTGGTCCTGGCCGTGCAGAACGAGCACGGTAGCCTCGCCGCCTATCTCTGGCAGTTCGTCGGGGGCGAGCCCATCCGGAACGCGTGGACCTCCCTCCGGCAGGTGCCGGCCGAGACCACCGAGTCGCGGGTGATGAGCAAGGAACTCGTCAAGCGCGGATTCCGTTTCGTCGGGCCCACCATCTGCTACGCGTTCATGCAGGCCACCGGCATGGTCAACGACCACATCACCACGTGTTTCCGCCATTCCAAACGGAGGAGTCGACCGGCATGAGGATCGGGATCATCGGCGCGGGCGCCATCGGCTGCGTGGTAGGCGGGCTCCTCACCAAGGCGGGACACGACGTGACCCTGGTGGACCAGTGGCCCGAGCACGTCGAGACCATGAAGCGCCGCGGGCTCAAGCTGAGCGGCACCTGCGGGGAGCACACCATCCCGGTGAAGGCGCTCCACATCCACGAGCTCCAGGGGGTCTCGACCTCGTTCGACGCCGTCTTCGTCTCGGTCAAGTCGTACGACACCGAATGGGCCGCCCAGATGGCACTGGCCTATCTCAAACAGCCCGACGGGGTGGTGGTGGACTTCCAGAACGGGGTCAACGACGAGCGCGTGGCCACGGTGGTGGGCAAGCCACGCTGCCTCGGGTGCGTGATCACGATCGGCGCCGGCATGTACGAGCCCGGGCACGCCATGCGCACCGATTCGGGCGCGATCGGCTTCAAGATCGGCGAGCAGGACGGCCGGGACACGCCGCGGGCCCGCGAGCTGGTCCGGATCATGAGCGACGTGGCCCCGACCAAGCTCACCACCAACCTCTGGGGTGAGCGCTGGTCCAAGCTGGCCATCAACTGCATGGCCAACCCGCTGGCCGGGCTGAGCGGGCTGGGCTCGGCCGAGGTGCGCACCGAGCCTACGCCCCGGCGCATCGCCATCCACGTGGCGGCGGAGGTCATCCAGGTCGGCCGCGCCTCCGGCCACGAGGTCGAGCCCATCTACGGCATCGAGGCGCAGCGCTTCGTGGACGCGGCCCAGGGCAGGGGCTGGAACGCGGTGGAGGCCGACATGGTCGCGAGTGTGAAGTTCCTGACCGGCGGGCGGCCGTCCATGCTCCAGGACGTCATGAAGGGGCGGCGTACCGAAATCGACTATCTGAACGGCTACGTGGGCCAGCAGGGCCGGCGCCTCGGCGTGCCCACACCCGTCAACGACGCGGTGGTGGCGGCGGTGCGTAGCCACGGCGTCGGCACGCTCAAGCCCGACCCGAAGAACCTCGATCCACTCCTGGCCGCGCTGCCGCGCTGAGTAGTCGGAGGGGGCCTACGAGGCAAGGGCCGGCTTGCGGGCGAACCAGGGGCGGGCGGTCTCGAGCTGGGCGCCGAGGCGGAAGAGGGTGGCCTCGTCGCCGTAGCGGGCGACGAGCTGGACCGCCACCGGTAGCCCGCTCGCGGAGTGACCGAGCGGGAGCATCATGGCGGGCTGGCCGGTCAGGTTGAACCAGACCGTGAACGGCGAGAAGGTGAACACCCGCCGCCAGTATTCCTCCACGTCGTCCATCATCATGTCGATCCAGCCGAGCTTGACGGGCAGCTGGCCGAGCCCCGGGGTCAGCAGCACGTCGTAGTGCGAGTGGAAGGCGGCCATCTGCCGGCCCAGCCGGTGCGCGGTCTGGGTGGCGCGCACGTAGTGGGCCGAGCTGGTCCGCTCGCCGATCCTGGCGGTGTTCCACGTGACCTTCTCGACCTCGCCCTCGACCGCGGGCCGGCCCGCGGTCGGATGGGTGGACAGGTTCACCACCGTGTTCACGGCGGCCAGGGTGATGAAGGTCGGGATGATCGCGCCCCGCTCCACCTCCGGGTTGGCCTCCTCGACCTGATGCCCGAGCTTGGCGCAGAGCTTGACCGTGTCGTGGAGCGTGGCGAAGCTCTCGGGGTCCACCGCGGCTCCGTTCGGGGTGACCGTGGTGTAGGCGATGCGCAGGGGGCGCACCGGCGCCGAGACCTCTTCGAGATACGGCCGCGCGGGCGGCGGGGCGGTGTAGGGATCGCCGGCTCCCGGGCCGCGCGTGGCGTCGAGCAGCGCCGCGCTGTCCCGCACGGTGAGGGTCACCGCGTGCTCGGTGGAGCAGCCTCCGAGACCCTCGCCGGTGACCGGCGCAAAGGTGTTGCGGCCGCGGGTGGGCTTGAGGCCGACCAGCCCGCAGCTCGCGGCGGGAGCCCGGATGGAGCCGAAGCCGTCGCTGGCGTGCGCCATCGGCAGCATTCGGGCCCCGACCGCCGCGGCGGCCCCGCCGCTCGAGCCGGAAGAGATCCGCGTGAGGTCCCAGGGATTGCGGGTGGGCCCGTAGAGCTGCGGCTCGCAGGTGAGCGAGAGGCCGACCTCGCAGCTGTTGGTGCGCCCGAAGATGACGAGGCCGGCCTTCTTGAGCCGGGCCACGTTCTCGCTGTCGAAGGTGGAGGGCGGGGTGTCGGCGAAGAAGCGACTGCCGCGCGTCATGGCGACCCCGGTGAGGGGGGCGCCGAGGTCTTTCAGCAGGAAGGGCACGCCGCGGAACGGCCCGTCGGGGAGCCCGTCGGCGATCGCGCGGCGGCCGTGGTCGTAGAGCGGCATGATCACCGCGTTGACCTTTGGATTGCGCGCTTCCACGCGCTCGATCGCCGCCTCGAGCAGCTGGGTGGCCGTCACCTTGCCCCGCTTGACCAGATCGGCCAGCCCGAGGGCATCGTATCGCTCGTAGTCGGCGAACGCGGCCATGCGGCTACTGTTTCACGTAGAGCTGCCCACCCGCCTTCTTGAACTCCGCCGCCTTCTCTCGGAGGCCCTGCACGACCGCCGCCGTCTCGTCTCCGATGCCATGCTTGGCCGCGTAGTCGCGCACGTCCTGGGTGATCTTCATCGAGCAGAAGTGCGGGCCGCACATGGAGCAGAAGTGCGCGACCTTCGCCCCCTCGGCGGGCAGCGTCTCGTCGTGGAAGGAGCGCGCGGTCTCCGGGTCGAGCGAGAGGTTGAACTGGTCCTCCCACCGGAACTCGAACCGGGCGCGGGAGAGCGCGTCGTCCCAGTCGCGGGCCCGCGGATGGCCCTTGGCGAGGTCGGCGGCGTGGGCGGCGATCTTGTAGGCGATGACGCCGTCCTTGACGTCCTGTTTGTCCGGCAGCCCCAGGTGCTCCTTGGGCGTCACGTAGCAGAGCATCGCGGTGCCGTACCAGCCGATCATGGCGGCGCCGATGGCCGAGGTGATGTGGTCGTAGCCCGGCGCGATGTCGGTGGTGAGCGGCCCCAGCGTGTAGAAGGGCGCCTCGTGGCAGACCGCGAGCTGCCGGTCCATGTTCTCCTTGATCAGGTGCATGGGCACATGCCCCGGCCCTTCGATCATCACCTGGCAGTCCTGCTCCCACGCCACCTTCGTGAGCTCCCCGAGCGTGTCGAGCTCCGCGAACTGGGCGTCGTCGTTGGCGTCGGCCTGACAGCCGGGCCGGAGGCCGTCACCCAGCGAGAAGGCCACGTCATAAGCGGCCATGATCTCGCAGATCTCGCGGAAGTAGGTATAGAGGAAGCTTTCCCGATGATGGGCCAGGCACCACTTGGCCATGATGGAGCCGCCCCGCGAGACGATGCCGGTGACGCGCTTGGCGGTGAGCGGGATGTAGCGCAGCAGCACCCCCGCGTGGATCGTGAAGTAGTCGACGCCCTGCTCCGCCTGCTCGACGAGGGTGTCGCGGTAGACCTCCCAGGTGAGCTCCTCGGCCTTCCCGTTGACCTTCTCGAGCGCCTGGTAGATCGGGACCGTGCCCACCGGCACCGGTGAGTTGCGCAGGATCCACTCCCGCGTCTCGTGGATGTTCTTGCCGGTGGAGAGATCCATGATGGTGTCGCCGCCCCAGCGGGTGGCCCAGGTCATCTTCTCGACTTCTTCCTCGATCGAGGAGGAGACCACCGAGTTGCCGATATTGGCGTTGATCTTCACCAGGAAGCGGCGGCCGATGATCATCGGCTCCGTCTCCGGGTGATTGATGTTGGCGGGGATGATCGCGCGGCCGCGAGCCACCTCGTCGCGCACGATCTCGGGACTCATGCCCTCTCGCAGGGCGGCAAACTCCATCTCGGGCGTGATCTTGCCGCGCCGCGCGTAGTGCAACTGGGTCACGCGATGCCCGGGCTTGGCGCGCAGCCCCCAGCGGCCGCCCGCTCCGGGCTCGACATCGTCGCGCGAGAGGATCCAGTGGCGCCGAAGGGGCGGCAAGCCCTGCTTCACGTCCGCGGTGTAGTCGGGATCGGTATAGGGTCCGCTCGTGTCGTAGAGACGAAGACGCTCGCCGGTGGTGAGCGTGACCTCGCGGAACGGAACGCGGACCGACGGGTTGGATGCGGAGAGATAGACTTTCATGCAGGGCCTCCCTTCGCTGGCATTACCCAGGTCAGGTTTCTAGCGGTCGGCAGCGTCCCCGCTGCCCTCTCAGCCCGGACCCCCGAGCTCCCGCGTGTGAACGGCTGCTCGAATGCTACGTCCAAAGCGCGGGGGGGTCAAGGCGGCGGCGAGGACCGCTCCGGCTCTGGCGCGGCCGCGGCGGGTGCGTTATAGTGCCGCGCATCACCGCGATCCGATGAATGAGCCACGTCCGCGGGAGCTGGACGTTCTCGCCGAGTCGAATCGGCTGCTCACCTCCACGCTCGATCTCACCGAGGTCCTCGACCGCTTGGCCGACATGGCCCGTACGCGGCTCGAGACGGACGTGGCGCGCATCTGGCTGCTGGACGAGGGCGGCGGGATGCTGTACCTCTCCGCTCACAAGGGTCGCATCCGATCGCCGCTGCCCGCCAAGGAGCAGGTGGCCACCCAGGCCTCGCTGGTGGGCTGGGTCTTCACCCACGGGAGCCCGCTCGTCCTGGCCGACGTGCAGCAGGATCCGCGGCTCGAGAACCGCGCCTGGTTCGCGGCCGAGGGCTTCGCCTCCCTTCTCTGTGTCCCGATCATCCTGGACGACGGCGTGATCGGGATCCTCTCGTGCATGACCCGGACCCGCCGCGAGTTCTCGCCCGCCGAGGTGGCCCTCGCCGAGGGCCTGACCGCCTCCGCGGCGGTGGCGGTCCGCAACGCACGCGTTCACGCGGACGCGCTGCGCCGCCTGGCCGAGATCCAGGCCTTCCAGCGCGTGGCGTCCGATACGCTGTCCTCGCCGGACCTGGTCACGGCTCTCGAAGCGGTGGTGCGCGAGATCCATGCGCTGCTCCGTTCAGACGCCGCCGCCTGCTCGCTGGTGGATCCGCGGACGACCGAGCTGAAGACGGTGACGACCGTGGGCACGCGCGTCCGCTCGCTCGAGCCGGCGCGCCTCGAGCCGGGCCACGGGTTGGCCGGCCTGGCCCTGCAGGAGAGGCGGCCGGTCCGCACCGACGACTACTTCGCCGACGCGCGCTTCACGCGCCCGACCGCCGTCGCGGAGTGGGCTCGCGCCGAGGGCGTGGTGAGCATGATCACGGTACCGGTCACCGACGCGCCCGGGGAGCTGATCGCGCTGCTCTGGGCCTTCAATCGCGCGCCGCGCCCGTTCACGGGGCGGGACGAGGCGACCCTCGCCGGCCTCGCCCGCCAGGCGGCACTCGCGATGGAGAACGCGCGGCTGGTGAGCGACCTGCGCCACACCCTCGACGACCTGAAGGCGGCGCAGGATACGCTGGTGCGAGGGGCCACTCTGCGCGCGGTCGGCGAGCTGGCCGCGGGCGCGGCGCACCATCTGAACAACCTCATGGCGGTCGTCCTCGGCCGCAGCCAGCTCCTGCTCCTGCGGAACCAGGATCCCGAGATTGGCTCGGTCCTCCGCACCATCGAGCGCGCCGCGCTCGACGCCGCCGACACCGTCCGCCGCATCCAGGCGTTCAGTCGCGCGGGAAATCGCGCGACCCCGACCGAGATCGACCTCAACGAGACGGTGCGGGAGGCCGTCGACTTCACCCGCTCCCGCTGGGAGCACGAGGCGCAAGCGCGCGGCACGCCGCTCGAGATGGAGTTCGAGCCGGGCGCCCTGCTGCCGGTGTCGGGCCGAAACGCCGAGCTGCGCGAGGTGCTGACCAACCTGATCCTCAACGCGGTGGACGCGCTGCCGGAGGGCGGACGCATCGTGATCAAGACGTGGGGGGAGCCGGGACGCGCGGTGGTCTCGGTCCGCGATTCCGGTGGAGGCATGGTGGAGGAGGTCCGCGACCGGGCCTTCGAGCCGTTCTTCACCACCAAGGGTGTCCGGCGCCTGGGGCTCGGCCTGGCGGTGGCCTACGGCCTCGTCAACGGCCACGGCGGGCAAATCGCGCTCGACGGCGGCGCGGGCAAGGGCACCACCGTCACCTTCTGGCTGCCCGCGATCGAGAAGGCTGAGGGCGCTCCGCCCGCGACGGCCCCCGCGGCGCCGGAGCGGCGAGGGCGCATCCTGGTGGTGGACGACGAGGCCGATGTGAGAGAGGTGCTGGCCGACGTGCTGACCTCTAGAGGACATACGGTGACGCTGGCCGGCGGCGGCCGCGAGGCGCTCCAATGCTTCGAGCGCGGTGACTACGACCTCGTGATCACCGACCTCGCCATGCCCGACCTGAACGGCTGGGAGGTCGCCCACGCGATCAAGGCCGCGCGGGCGCGGCTGCCGGTGCTGCTCCTGACCGGCTGGGCCGACGCGGTCGACTCGGCCGCCGGCCGTGTGGATGGAGTGATCAAGAAGCCCTTCGACATGACGAAGCTGGCCGCCGCGGTCAGCGCGGCACTGGCGAGGTGGGCGTGATGCGAATCAGGACGCTGGTCTTGGCGGCCAGTCCCTTCCGGATATAGCGGCCCATGAAGAGCGGCACGGTCAGCCAGTACTTCCGCCGGTAGTCGGCCAGCAGCGCCGTCTCCAGGTCCGTCCGGCCGTCCACCCACTCGGCGTGGCCCTCGAAGGCCGGGCCGTCCTTCTTGCCCACGTGCACGGTCACCCGCCCGTCGTTCCGAATGCGCCGGGCCTTGAGGCTGTCCCGCTTCGTGGTGAAGTAGATGTCGCCCGCGTGGGGCCAGAGCCAGGTGGGCACCGTCCCGGGCTTTCCCCCCTTGCTGTAGGTCGTCACGTACATGTACTGGGCCCGCACGAGCGCCGTCGCCATCGCGGAGGACGGGCTTCTTGCGTCCATGGTACGCAGAGCCTACCATGTGGGCGTTCGGCCTCCGGAGCCAAACCTCGAGCGTAGAGGAGACCACATGCCCCCGCATCGCCACGCCTATCGCCCAACGGTCATGGGCACTCGCGGCGCCGTTGCTTCCGCGCACCCCCTGGCCTCCATGGCCGGTATCCGCGTCCTGCTCGAAGGCGGCAACGCGGTGGACGCCGCGGTGGCGGTTGGATCCACCCTCAACGTCGTGGAACCGTTCATGTCGAGCGCGGCCGGCATCGGGCTCATGTTCATCTCCCGGGCGCGCACGCGGGAGCGCCACGTCCTCGACTTCATCGGGCCCGCCCCGCGCGCCGCCGATCCCGCCCGCTGCACCGAGGACGAGCTGGCCGGTGGGCCCAAGTCGTGCGCGACGCCCGGCAACCTCGGGGGCTGGCTGGCTGCGCTGGAGCGCTTCGGCTCGATGCCGCGTCAGCGGGTGCTGGCTCCGGCCATCGAGCTGGCCGAGAACGGGGTGCCGCTCACCTTCGCGAACGTGACGTTCTTCGAGCAGGCGCGGGCCACCCTCGGCCGCTCCGCGGAGGCGGGCCGCCTCTACCTCGGCAACGGCGGGCCGCGGCCGGGCAAGGTCGTCACCTACAAGGAGCTGGCCGCGACCCTCCGCCAGGTGGCGGAGGGCGGGGCCGAGGTCTTCTACCGCGGGCCGATCGCCCGGGCCATCGCCCGCGCGGTGACCGAGGCCGGCGGCTGGCTCTCCGAGGGGGATCTGGCCGCGTTCAAGCCCGAGTGGCGTCAGCCGCTCACCATCACGTATCGCGGGCGCGAGATCTGCTCGGTGCCCCCGCCGTTCTCCGCCTTCCAGATGCTGGAGACGCTCAACATCCTGGAGGGCTACGACGTGGCCGGCTGGGGACACAACTCGCCCGACTACCTGCATCACCTGATCGAGGCGATCAAGGTCGGCACTGCGGACCGGCTGGCCTACGCCTACTCGGGCGAGCCGCCGATCAAGGGGCTGACCTCGAAGGCCTACGCGGCCTCGCAGCGCGCGCGCATCGATGCGGCGCAGGCGGCGGTGAGCGAGGGCGAGCGCCACAACCCGGAGCGCCTGGCGGGCCAGATCAGCGAAGGCCACCCGGCCCGGTTCGAGAATGAGCAGACGACCCACTTCGCCTGCGCCGATGCAGAGGGTACGGTGGTCTCCGTCACCCAGACGCTCGGGGTGCCCTTCGGCTCGGGCTTCGCGGTGCCGGGCACCGGGCTCGTGCTGAACAACATCCTCAAGTGGATGGACCGCGATCCCGCGTCGCCCAACGTCGTGCGACCGGGACGCAAGGCCGGCACCATGATGTCGCCGACCCAGGTCTTCCAGGACGGTGCCTTCGCGCTCAGCATCGGCACGCCTGGCTCCTACGGCATCCTCCAGACCCAGCCGCAGATGCTGCTGAACTTCCTGGAGTTCGGGCTCAATCTCCAGGAGGCCATCGAGGCTCCGCGCCTCCGCGTCTATCGCGACCGGCTCGTGGACGCCGAGTCGCGCATCCCCGAGGGGACGCGCGCCGAGCTGGGCCGGCGCGGGCACCAGATCAACGTCATCGACGACTGGTCGTGGGTGGTGGGCGGCGGGCAGGGGCTCGCGCGCGATCCCGAATCGGGCGCACTCATGGCGGGCGCCGATCCCCGCCGCGACGGCTACGCCCTGGCCGTCTAGGCTGACCCCAAACGAGGGGGAATCGTGGAGCTGCACGACAAGGTAGCGGTGGTGACGGGGGCGGGCTCGGGCATCGGGCGCGGCATCGCCCAGGCGCTGGCGGCTCGCGGCGCGCGGGTGGCCGCGGTGGACCTCGACGGCGCCAGCGCGGCGGAGACGGCGCGGCTGCTGATGGGCGCGGGCGGCAAGGCGCTCGGCATCCAGGCCGACACGAGCGTGGCCGCCGACGTGGATCGGGCGGTCTCCAGCGCGGTGAGCCAGCTCGGGCCGCTCGACATCATGGTGAACAACGCGGGGATCCTCGACGGCTACTTCAACGTGGACGAGACCGACGACGCGGTGTGGGCGCGGGTGATCGGGATCAACCTCACCGGCGTCTTCCTCGGCTGCAAGCGCGCGCTCAAGGAGCTGCTGCCGCGCGGACGTGGGCGCATCATCAATATGGCCTCGGTGGCCGGGCTCAACGGCACCGGCGGCGGCGCGGCATACGTGGCCTCCAAGCACGGGGTGGTCGGGCTCACCCGCCAGATGGCGGTGACCTACTCGGGGCGCGGCATCACGATCAACGCGGTCTGCCCGGGGCCGATCCTGACCGGGCTGCGCGCCCACTCGCAGCAGATCCTGGGGCCCGGCGTGCCCGACATGAGCGGCCGCGGGATCGCGGTGGACGACGCCGCGGTGCGCGCGATCAACCCGACCGGTCGCCGGGGGACGGTCGAGGAGATCGCCTCGGCGGTCTGCTATCTCGCCTCGGAAGAGGCCGGGTACATCACCGGACACTCGATGGTGGTCGACGGAGGCTGGAGAGCCAAGTGATCACGAAGTTCTCGGTCCTCTACGTGGGGCAGATCGAGCTGGAGAACGTCGGCATGGGCGGCACGCCCTCGGACCAGCGTGCCTATCCGAACGAGCGGCTGGTCGAGGCGTTCCAGACCGCGAAGGAAACGGCGCAGCTCATGGACGAGCTCGGCTACTACTGCCTCTGGACGGCCGAGCACCACTTCCAGAAGGAAGGATACGAGGTCTTCCCCAACCTGGTCATGCTCTCTATGTGGCTCGCCACCCAGACGCGACGTCTCAAGCTCGGGTGCGCCTTCAACATCCTGCCCATGTGGCACCCGGTGCGGCTGGCCGAGGACTATGCCATGGCCGACGTCGTGACCAACGGGCGCGTCGTGATGGGCGTGGGCCGCGGCTATCACACGCGCGAGGTCGAATCCTTCGGGGCGCCGCTGCTGGACGCGGCGGCGAACCGGGAGCTCTTCGAGGAGCAGATGGAGGTGCTGCTCAAGTGCTTCAACGAGGAGTCGTGGAGCCACCGGGGCAAGCACTACGTCATCCCGCCCGACGTGGACTACCGCGGCTATCGGCTGCGCGAGGTGACCTGCGTGCCGCGTCCGATCCACCGGCCCGTCGAGATCTGGATGCCGATCGCGAGCGGCAAGACCATCGACTACATGGCCCGCATGGGCCTCAAGGCGATGGTGACGCTCAACGGGGAGAAGGTGCTCGACCAGGTCGCGCGGGCGTATCGCGACGCCTGCGTCCGGCACGGGCGCCCCAAGCAGCTCGGCGAAGATCTCTGCTGGGGCGTCGGCCTCTACCTGGCCGACTCGCGCGAGGAGGCGATCCGCCACCTCGAGCCCGCCCACGACGAGCGCTACAAGTGGTTCGCCCCCTTCGGCTTCGTGCGCTACGCCGACGAGCAGGGCCGGCCGTGGGGCACGCCCGGCGCGCCCGCCCGCGTGCCGACGCTACGCGAGGGCGTCGAGCAGAAGGCGTGGCTGGTCGGCCGGCCCGCCGAGGTGATCGAGACGATCCGCGAGATCGAGGCCCGCTATCCCGGCCTCGATCAGTGCATGATCCACTGGGCGGAGGGCATCCCGCCCGCCGAGTTCAAGGAGCAGCTCCGCTGGTTCGCGCGGGACGTGATGCCGGCCTTCGAGGGGCGGCGCTGAGGGCCCGGGGGACCCCCCGGGGGTATACCCCCACCGGGTAGTAATTCCCTCGTGGAGACCCCCTAGGGATTGTATTTTTCTCTTTTCTCTCCCTCGGAGTCCGTCCATAATACCCTCGGCCGTTTCGGGGGCGCCGGGCAGAACCCCCAATAACCTAACGAGGGAGGAATGGCGAATGGCCAAGAAGAAGCTGGCGTTTGGCGGCTACTCCATCAACTTCAAGGGTTGCAGCGATTCGCTGGAGTCGGTCATGGGCAAGAATCCCATCGGCCCCTCGGAGATGACGAAGAAGATCTGGGCCTACGTGAAGCGGAAGCGGCTGGCCAAGAAGTAGGAACCCGTCCGCAGCGCGCGGACCGTCCTGACCCCGCCCGGCGCCCCAGGACGCTCCGCCGCTCGAGAAAGACGGCCTAGAGTCCCAGTTCCTCGGGGATCGCGTCCAGCCGGTCCACCTCGTAGTCGGGGGTGACCTCGAGCTCCTCGGCGGGCGCGTTGCTGCGATTGCACCAGCAGGTCGTGAAGCCGAAGGTGGCGGCCCCGGCCACGTCCCACGCGTTCGAGGAGACGAAGACGATCTCGCCCGGCGCCACCCCGAGCGCACGCGGCGCCAGCTCGTAGACGAGCGGCGACGGCTTGTAGACCCGTACCGCGTCGACCGACAGCACGTGGGTGAAGGCGCCCGCGAGCCCGCTGGATCGCACCGCACGCTCCAGCATGAGCGGGGAGCCGTTCGAGAGAATGGCCGTCGGAATGCTCTGGAGCGCCCGGAGCGCCCCCGGCACCTCCGGGAACGCCTGGAGCGTGAGATAGGCGTTCATCAGCGCCTCGACCTGCGCCTCGCCAGCGGCGACGCCGAGCCGCCGCAGCGCGAAGCGCAGGGCCTGGCCCGTCACCACCCAGAAGTCTTCGTAGCGACCCATGAGCGAGCGCAGCCACGTGTACTCGAGCTGCTTCTGGCGCCAGAGGGTGGAGAGGACCTGCGGCTGAGAGGTGACCGCCCGCGCCGCTTCGATCACGGAGTGGACGTCGAAGAGCGTGCCGTAGGCGTCGAAGACGAAGGCCCGCGGCGCCGCCACGTCAGCCCGCTCCGGGCAGCGCGGCCTGGGAGCGGCGCTCGTTCTGGCGACGAGGCGGCAGCCGGGGCCGGACGGGGCGTCGTGCCGGCGGCTCGGGGGCGGACTCGAGGCCGGCCTCCAGGAAGCCGTAGCGGAGGACCGTCTTCGCGTCGCGGAACGAGAGGCTCCGGGTCTGGGAGCCCAGGATGATCACCAGGAATTGCTGGCCCGACTTCCACGCGGAGATGGCCAGGTTGTAGCCGGCCTCGCGCGTGAATCCGGTCTTGAGGGCCTGGACGCCGCCCGGATCCTGGAACAGCGGGATGCGGCGGCTGTAGACCCGCCCGCGATAGACGAAGGTCGCGCCGCCCAGTAGTGGGCGCGAGGCGGGATAGTCCTCGAGCAGCCGGAACGTCAGCTTGGCCAGATCCTCGGCGGTGCTGCGCTGGGCCGGGTCGGGCAGGCCGTGGGCGTTGGCGAAATGGGTGTGAGTCAACCCGAGCTCATCCGCCTTCGCGTTCATGGAGGCCACGAAGGCCTCCTCGGTTCCCCCGAGATGCTCGGCCACCGCGGTGGCCGCGTCGTTGGCGGAGGCGATGGCCACGCCCTCCAGCAGCGTCCGTAGCGGGACCGTCTCGCCGCTCTTGATCCCCATGCGATAGCGCGGGGTCAACGCGGCCCGGTGACTGACCAACACCGGCTCTTCCCACTGGGCGCGCCCGGCCTCCAGCGCCTCGCAGGCCAGATAAAGCGTCATGAGCTTGACGAGGCTGGCGGGGGCGTGGTCCTCCGCGGGATTCTTGGCGTAGAGCACTCGGCCCTGCGTGTCCAGGAGCAACACCGATTCGGCGCTCAGCCCGAGCGGGAGGGCACGGCTGCTGTTGGTCTGGGCTGCTGCCGGCGCTGCGATGAGCCAGAGGACGGCGCTGACGGCGAGGACGGAGATGGCGCGCACTGGCTCTATCTTACCCGGGCGGCGATTTTGCCGAGCACAGAAAATCCCTATCGGACCGCGCGCTTGAGCTCCTTCGAGGGCTTGAAGCGCGGCGTCCGCCCGCCCGCCACGTTCATGGGCTGCCCGGTGCGCGGGTTCTTGCCTTTGCGCGGCTTGCGACGGGAGACGGAGAAGGTGCCGAAGCCCACGAGCGTCACCGGCTGGCCGCGCTTGAGCGACGCGCGCACGGAGGCGAGGAAGGCGCGCAAGGCGCGGTCCGCGCCCGCCTTCGTCCATCCGCTGGCCGCGGCCATCGCGGCCACGAGGTCGACTCGGCTCATGGGTGCCGCACGGTCCGCGGATGCTAGCAAACGGGACGTTGGAGCGTCAAGGGCGAGATGATATCGTGGACGCCCCGGTGAAAAAGGCTCTCGTCTTCACGATGGAAGGCAATGTCGACGGCGAGGCCGCGCTCGCATTCTTCCAGGCGCGCGGGGTGGCGGTGGACGTGCGCGATGTCGGCAAGGACCCGCAGGCGAGCCAGGATCTCTTCGCCCGGGCGGGGCGCCTCGGCATTCCCACCGTCGTGCTCGGCGAGCGCGTCTTCGACGGCTTCGGTGCGCACCGCGAGGAGATCGAGGCCCTCCTCCGCGACTAGGCGGGCCCTCGCGCTCAACGCGCCGCGTTGACGGGCGCGGGGCGGCTGCGGTATAAACTCGCGTTGGGCTCGCGGCCGTCCGTGCCGTCCTGACCCACCCATCGAAACTGACCAACGAGGAGACTCGGACCATGGACATTCGGCACCTGCCCCGGCGCGCGCTCATGCCGCTCGCCTGGGTGCTGCTCGTCGTGAGCGTCTGCGCGCTGGGGCTGCCTCCGGCCGCGCAGGCGCAGTCCCCCGCCGCCCCCGCGGCGGCCGCGCCGGCGCCCGCGCCGCATCAGGGCGGGGGCGAGGCCTCGCTGAAGCTGCCCGACCTCGCCCAGGCGAGCTTCGTGGGGATGACCGGGCGCGCCCTCCTGCAGTGGGGGCTCCTGATCTGCCTCCTGGGCCTGGGGTTCGGCCTCGTGATCTACTCCCAGCTCAAGAACCTGCCGGTGCACCAGTCCATGAAGGACATCTCGGAGCTGATCTACGAGACGTGCAAGACCTACCTGATCACCCAGGGCAAGTTCCTCCTGATCCTGGAGCTGTTCATTGCGGTGATCATCGTCTTCTACTTCGGGATCTTGCAGCACCTGGAGGCCGTCAAAGTCTTCGTCATCCTGCTCTTCAGCGTGGTCGGCATCCTCGGCAGCTACGGGGTGGCGTGGTTCGGGATCCGCATCAACACCTTCGCCAATTCCCGGACCGCGTTCGCCAGCCTCCAGGGGAAGCCCTTCCCGGTGTACGCGATCCCGATCAAGGCGGGGATGAGCATCGGCATGCTGCTGGTCAGCGTCGAGCTGTTCATCATGCTCTTGATTCTCCTCTACATCCCGGGCGACTACGCGGGGCCGTGCTTCATCGGCTTCGCCATCGGGGAGTCGCTGGGCGCGGCCGCCTTGCGCATCGCGGGCGGCATCTTCACGAAGATCGCCGACATCGGCTCCGACCTGATGAAGATCGTCTTCAACATCAAGGAAGACGACGCCCGCAACCCGGGCGTCATCGCGGACTGCACGGGCGACAACGCGGGCGACTCGGTCGGCCCCACCGCCGACGGCTTCGAGACCTACGGGGTGACGGGGGTGGCCCTGATCACCTTCATCCTGCTCGCGGTGCCGAAGGAGATCGTGCAGGTACAGCTGCTGGTGTGGATCTTCGTGATGCGCATCATCATGATCGTGGCCAGCGGCGGCTCCTACCTCGTCAACGAGGTCCTCGCCAGGGCCCGCTACGGCTCGGCCATCAAGATGAGCTTCGAGGCCCCCCTGACGAGCCTGGTGTGGCTCACCTCCATCGTGTCGGTGGTGCTGACCTACGCGGTGTCCTGGGTGATGATCCCCACCCTTGGCGACGGCAGCCTCTGGTGGAAGCTCTCGACCGTCATCACCTGCGGCACCCTCGCGGGCGCCATCATCCCCGAGCTGGTCAAGATCTTCACCTCCACGAGCTCCGCCCACGTGCGCGAGGTGGTCACCTCGGCCCGCGAGGGCGGGGCCTCGCTCGGCATTCTCTCCGGCCTCGTGGCGGGCAACTTCAGCGCCTACTGGCTCGGCCTGACCATGGTGCTCCTCATGAGCATCGCCTACGGCGTGAGCACGCTGGGCCTCGGCGGCCTGATGGCGGCGCCGGCGGTGTTCGCCTTCGGCCTCGTGGCCTTCGGCTTCCTGGGGATGGGGCCGGTGACGATCGCGGTGGATTCCTACGGTCCGGTCACCGACAACGCGCAGTCGGTCTTCGAGCTGTCGGTGATCGAGCAGCTCCCGGGCATCAAGCAGCAGCTCAAGAAGGACCACGGCTTCGACGTCAACTTCGAGGCGGCCAAGCACCTGCTGGAGGAGAACGACGGAGCGGGCAATACGTTCAAGGCGACCGCCAAGCCGGTGCTGATCGGCACCGCGGTGGTGGGCGCCACCACGATGATCTTTTCCATCATCGTGCTGCTCACCGCCGGGCTCACCCAGAACCTGGACAAGCTCTCGCTGCTCCACGCCCCCTTCCTGCTCGGCCTCATCAGCGGGGGCGCCATCATCTTCTGGTTCACCGGCGCGTCCACCCAGGCGGTGACCACCGGCGCCTACCGGGCGGTGGAGTTCATCAAGGCCAATATCCGCCTCGAGGGCGCCACCAAGGCCTCGATCGCCGACAGCAAGCGGGTCGTGGAGATCTGCACCCAATACGCCCAGAAGGGCATGTTCAACATCTTCCTCGCCGTGTTCTTCGCCACGCTCGCCTTCGCCTTCGTGGAGCCCTACTTCTTCGTGGGTTACCTCATCTCGATCGCGCTGTTCGGCCTCTACCAGGCGATCTTCATGGCCAACGCGGGCGGCGCCTGGGACAACGCCAAGAAGGTGGTCGAGGTGGACCTGAAGGAGAAGGGCACGCCGCTGCATGCGGCCACCGTGGTGGGCGACACGGTGGGTGATCCGTTCAAGGACACCTCCTCGGTGGCGATGAACCCGATCATCAAGTTCACCACGCTCTTCGGCCTGCTCGCGGTGGAGCTGGCGGTCTCCCTCACCGCCGAGCGCGGGACCGGGTTCACCTCCGTGCTGGCCGCCCTGTTCTTCATCGTGTCGGTCATCTTCGTGTGGCGGTCGTTCTACGGCATGCGCATCAAGGTCGAGGGCGCGACCGCGGCGGCCCCCGCGATGGCCAAGCACTGAGAGGAGGCGGCCCATGAACCGTGCGACCGTACTCGGATCGCTGGTAGCCCTTCTGCTCGGCCTGGCCGTGGGCGCCGCCGCCCTCTCCTGGTGGGAGGGCGGCCGCCAGAGCGCCGAGATCGAAAACCTCAAGGTGCGCCTGGCCGACGAGCGCGGCCAGGTGCAAGCCAAGGTCAAGCAGCTCACCGACGAGCTCAACAGCGAGAAGCAGCGGCGCGAGGCGCTCGAGCAGGTGCAGAACACCAAGCGCCGGTAGGCCACGGGTGTGCAGCGCCCTACATGCCAGTGTCTCGGCGCACAGGAGTCAACATCACGGCAATCGCGAGAATCGGCGGCGCGAGTATTGGACGGACCGCGGTCGTTCCGTTCTTCAAGCGGCTGACGTCGTCCTCTTGGCAATTCCTGTCCGATCGCGTTCCCGATCGCATCATGCTGGCCCGCCGCTTCAAGCGCGAGTTCGGCCGCGCGCCGAACCTGAAGAATCCGCGGACCTTCAACGAGAAGCTGCTCTGGCTCATGCTGTACTACCGGACCCCCCTCGCGACGAGGCTCGCCGACAAGTACGAGGTCAGAGGCTATGTGGCCGAGCGCGTCGGACCCGCGCGGCTCAACGAGCTGTACGGCGTCTGGGATCGAGTCTCGGACATCGACTTCGACACGCTGCCCGACGCGTTCGTCTTGAAGGTCAACTGGGGCTGGGGGGCGAACGTGTTTTGCCGGCGGAGATCCGAGCTCGACGTGCCGAAGACGAAGGAGCAGCTGGCCGCGTGGATGCGCCGAAGTCACTATTGGTCGGCGCGGGAGTGGTGCTACAAGAACATCAAGCCGCGCATCGTCTGCGAGCGGCTCCTGACCGACGACCGGTGGGGGATTCCCCCGGACTACAAGTTCTTCTGCTTCGGAGGTGAGCCTCGCTTCGTGAAAGTTCACACCGATCGTTTCGGGCAGCATGGCCGGGGGCTCTTCGATCTGGACTGGCAGGTTCCTCCGTTCGGCTATGGACCGCCTTCCACCGGGCAAGCGATTCCCCGGCCGGACAACCTGGACGAGATGCTGCACTGCGCGCGCAGCCTGTCCCGTGGCTTGCCGTTCGTCCGCGTGGACCTCTATTCCGTCGCCGGGCATACCATCTTCGGCGAAATGACGTGGCAGCCGTCCGCGGGGATGGGGCGCTTCGTCCCGGACCGCTACAACGAGTACTGGGGCGACGCGCTGCCTTTGCCGGCCAAGACCCGCTCCCGGCTCTCGCGGGCCCGGGCCTGAGACGTTGACGGCAGAACGGGGGTTCAGTAGCATCGCAGAGTGCCGACCGAGCGCCGAGTAGCTCAGTGGCAGAGCAACTGATGGCCCTTTGCGAGAGGCCCACGCCAACGCGGTAGACTAGCGCCCACGATGGCCCTCAGCGCGAGGATCCTGGCCCTTATCCAGAAGATTGAAGCCGCTGACGCGGAGCACTTTGCCCGTCTCCGCGAGAGGGCCAAGAAGCAAGCCGACGCTCGTGCGAGGACGTTGGAGAAGAAGCGGGCGAACCTTCGTGTGGCGCGAGCAGCCCTAGCGCGCGCGGCCGAGAAGAAGCGCAGAACGCCGGAGTGCTAGCCAGGGAGGGGGCCGAGATGAAGAAGCCGGCGTCGTTTGTCGCTGCGATCGGGTTCTGGCTCATCGCCCTCGGCCAACTGCTTCGCGCCATCTTCCGAGTGCGAGTGACGGCAGGCGGCGTCGACATACCGTTCTGGCCGAGCGCCCTGGCCTTCGTCCTCCTCGGCGCGGTGGGAATTTGGCTCTGGCGCGAACGGAAGGAGTAGGGTCGCCTTACTGGCCCCGGCAGGCCGTCCGTTAGCCGAGATTCTCGCCTGCCCGAGGCCGAGCCGAATGCGATCGCTGGGCTCCGGCGCCGGGAGCG
>Ga0207684_10000399_pt1 | contig 57986 bp, 53 predicted proteins | sample KBSK5501metaG_FD_184342 | JGI IMG/M metagenome (GOLD analysis project Ga0207684, IMG submission 184342) | Corn, switchgrass and miscanthus rhizosphere microbial communities from Kellogg Biological Station, Michigan, USA - KBS K5-50-1 metaG... | ecosystem: Host-associated > Plants > Roots >... | reverse complement strand
TCGGCACCAAGAAGCCGATCCATCCCAACGACGACGTGAACCGCGGCCAATCCTCCAACGACGTGTTTCCGACCGTCATGCACGTGGCCACCGTGCAGGCGCTGACCGAGGCGCTGCTGCCCGCCGTCGGCGCGCTGCGGGACACGCTCGACGCCAAGGCGCGCGCCTACGCGGGCATCGTGATGATCGGCCGCACCCACCTTCAAGATGCGACGCCGCTGACGGTCGGTCAGATGATCTCCGGCTGGGTGGCCCAGCTCGACGAGACGATGGCCGGCGTGCGCGCCGCATTGCCCGGCCTGTACGCGCTCGCGCTGGGCGGCACCGCCGTCGGCACGGGGTTGAACGCGCATCCGGACTTCGGCGCGCGCGCGGCGGCGGAGATCGCGCGCGAGACCGGCCAGCGGTTCGTGCCGGCCGCCAACAAGTTCGCGGCGCTCGCCGCGCACGACGCGATGGTGGCGGCGAGCGGCGCCGTGCGCACGCTGGCCGGCGCGCTCATGAAGATCGCCAATGACGTGCGGTGGTACGCGTCGGGTCCGCGCGCGGGGCTGGGCGAGCTCACGATCCCCGAGAACGAGCCGGGCTCGTCGATCATGCCGGGCAAGATCAATCCGACACAGGCCGAAGCCCTGACGATGGTGGCCGTCCAGGTGTTCGGCAACGATCACGCGGTGGCCTTCGCCGGCTCGCAGGGCAACTTCCAGCTCAACGTCTACAAGCCGATCATCCTGCACGATGTCATCGAGTCGATCGAGCTGCTGAGCGAGGCGGTCCGCTCGTTCGACGAGCGCTGTGCCCGCGGGCTCGCCCCCGACGAGCGCGTGATCGCCGAGCACGTCGAGCGCTCGCTCATGCTGGTGACGGCGCTGGTGCCGCACATCGGCTACGAGAAGGCCGCGCGCATCTCGCTCACCGCGTACCGCGAGCACTTGTCGCTGCGCGAGGCGGCGCTCAAGCTCGGCTATGTGACCGGCGAGCAATTCGATCGGTGGGTGCGGCCGGAGGCCATGACGCGGCCGCTCGACGCGGGCAGCGCGTGACGCGCGACGCTACCGCGGAGCGCGCGGAATCAGGCGCAGGCGCACGCGGCCGCTCGGGTCGAGCAGCAGCAGCTTACCGTCGGCGAGCCTGAAGGCGCTGGCCGCGGCGAGGGCGTCGAGAAATCGGCGCTCCTGCTCCATGATGGGCGGCGGACACGCGATACGCGTCGTGCCGGTCGGCTTCAGCCGGATGGTGCCCTCGCCGAGCTCGAGCTCCCCGAAGTAACGGTTGCAGCCGGTGTTGCCGTTGATGCGCTGCGCGGTCTCGAACGTGAGCGTGGATTCGATCCGATCGACGGGGCGGCCGTCGATCTCCTCGGCGACCCAGGACGTTCCGAGCAGCGACACGGCGGGCGGAGGCGGCTCGACCGAGCGGCAGCCGAATGCGAGCGCGACGGCAGCCAGCGCGATGACCGAGACGCGTGCCGCCGACATCGACTCAGCGCACGCGCATCAGCTGAATCGGCCCCACGGGACCCCAGGCAAAGCTCGACTCGCCCATGCCGATGAGGCGGTCGGGTCCGTACGGCCGCAGCGTGAGCCGTTGCTGGCCGCTCGGCGAATCCGCGATGATTCGAAGCGTCGGCTCACCCTCGAGCCCGCCGAACCAGCCGTAGGCGTGCACCGACGTCTGCTCCTTGTCGATCTGCGACGTGAGGATCCCGGACACGCCCGGCCGCTGGTTGCCGAGCACCTGATAGTTGCCGACGTACAGCCCCGAGTAACCCGCCTGCGTCTCCTGATCGGTGATCAGGAGCGAAGCCGGAGCGCCACCCCACGTGCCGCGCCAGGAGCCGCGAATGTCGCTGGTCGTCACGCCGGCACCCGCCGGCGGGGGCTGGGGGAGGGGCGTCGTGCAGGCGGCGGTCAGCAGCATCACCATGACGAGACCAATGACGACGCGCATGACCGATTGTACAAGGCATGCGGCGTGCAGTCACCGACCGGCATGACCACGCTCACCGCGCTCTGCTGCGACGAAGCGACGGTCGTGCTGTGCAGCCGACTGCGCGACCAGGGCTTTTCCGTGTCGTGGTTGTACCTGGACGACCTGCGTCACGGTCGCATCGAGCCCGAGGCGCTGGCCGGCGGCGAGCCGCCGGACGTGATCCTCTACGACCTCGACGAGCCGGTGGACGAGAGCCTGCTGATGCTCACGCTGTTTCGCTCGCTCCCGGGGATGGCTGGCGTGCCGGTCGTCCTGCTGCGTACCGTGCAGACGCCGCTGCCGCCGCTCGACGTGCCGGGAGTCGCGGCCGTGCTCACGCGGCCATGCGAGCCCAGGCTGGCGCGCACGATCATCGAGGCGGCGCTGCGCGGCGGTCGCGGACTCGACGAGGCGGCCTGAGCGCGCTCAGTCAGCCCAGAAGCGCCATTCGATTCGAATGACGCGGCCGTCCCGGAAGAAGAATTCCACCGAGTTGGGAAAGCCGTCCGCATCCGGATAGAACCAGCGATCGTCGGTCGTCTCCAGTGCCTCGCCCAGCACCGCTTCCACGCGGGCGCGGAGTACTCCGACGTCGAGGCCGTGCGGCAGGGGCCGGCCCGCCGCGGACACGACGACGCCGGCCACGCGCGCCGAGCGCGACAGCGCCACCTCCAGCCCCGGCCACGACAGCGCCACGCCTTGGCCGCGCGGTCGCTCGCTGGCGGGGGCGCCGAGCCGGCGCTCGAGCTCGGCGCGCGTGCGACCGAACAGCGCCCGTGGCGCGTCGATGTAGTCGTCGACTCGCGGGATGTCGGTCGACCCGGCCAGAGCCGGCAGGGGTACCACGGCGAGCAGGAGCAGCCCGATGGCGAGCGCGCGCACGTCCCGAGTCTAGCGCCGCAGAAAAAGCTACGGAATTGCCGGGTGCCCCGGCTATGGTGAGATGTGATCACGCGCCGATTTTTCGCGGCGGTGGCGCTGCTGCTCGTCGGCGCGACTCCCGTCGGCGCGGGCGAGCCCACCGATCGGCTGCGGACCTTCTTCGAGCGCGCCAATCACGTGATCCTCGCCCCGGAGTCGGAGGGCGGCGATTTCGAGGAGCGTCTGAGCGCCGTGCGCGCGCTGGTCAACGAGGTCATCGACTTCGAGGGGGCGGCGGCCCTGGCGTTGGGCCGCCACTGGGAGACGTTGTCACCGCCGGCGCGCGCGTCGTTCACCCGGCTCTACGCCGATGTCGTCGAGCGCGCGTACCTGTCATGGGTGGGCTCGAAGGCCCGTATGGGCGAGGGCGGCGTCAGCATCCGGTGGATCGACGAGTCCGTCCAGGGCGACGCCGCCGTGGTTACGAGCGAGCTGCTGGCGCGCACGGGCCGCGAGATGCCGATCGAGTATCGGATGGTGCGCCGGCCCGCAGGCTGGCTCATCCGCGACGTCGTCGTGGACGGTGTCAGCCTCGCCGCGAACTACCACGTGCAGTTCGAGCGGGTCATGCAGTTGGGCTCCTACGACGAGCTGCTCGAGCGGCTGCGCGAGAAGGCGGGCCCGGCGGCACGCGCGCAGGCGTCGGCCGCGAGCGCGGCCCTCGCCCGCGCGTCGGTGGCGGCACGGCCGCCTCTCGGCAGGCCGGCGGCCGCGCCGGCGACGACGATTACGGCGGAGCCGTCGGCCACGCGGCGTGCGCTGCCCACCGCGACGCCGGGCGGCATCGTTGTCGCCCAATTGCGTGACGCGCCGGCCGCGATTGCCATCGACGTCGCGCCCGTCGCCATTGCCCGGCCCGCGCCAAGCTCGCACGTCGACGCCGTCGCGGTGCCCACGGTCGCGACGCCGCCCACCGTGAAAACCGTTCCCACCGCCGCGGCGCCTCCGCGCGTGGTGGTCACACCGGCGGCCCGCCGAGAATTCTGGGTGCAGGTGGGCGCCTTCCGCACAACCGACGCCGCCGCGCGGCTGGTTCAACGGCTGCGTCACCACGCGGTGACGATCGCGACGGGTGGCGACCGCCTCACGCCGGTCTTGCGCGTGCTCGTCGGGCCGTTCGCCGAGCGTACGGCGGCGGCGGCCGCGGCGCGGAGCCTGCAGGCCGGGGGCATCGCCGCGTTCGTTCCGGACACCGCCGAGTAATCCCCCGCGCACGAGGCGTATCATCGGCGCGATGAGCCCGCGCCGCGAAGTCGCCGCGTACTTCACGCGACTGGGCATCGTCGCCTTCGGCGGACCGGCGGCGCACATCGCGATGATGCGCGAGGAGGTCGTCCGCCGCCGACACTGGGTGAGCGACGAGCAATTCCTCGATCTGCTCGGCATCACCAATCTGATCCCCGGGCCGAATTCCACCGAGATGGCCATCCATCTGGGCTACACGCGGGCGGGGGCGTGGGGTCTCGTCCTCGGCGGTGTGTGCTTCATCGCGCCCGCGATGCTCATCGTGCTGGCCCTCGCCTGGGTGTATGTGCGCTGGGGTGCCTTGCCCATCGCGACGTCGCTTCTCTATGGCGTCAAGCCCGTGATCATCGCGATCGTCGTGCAGGCCATGTGGGGGCTCGCGCGCACCGCCATCCGCGGTCCGCTGCTGGCGGGCGCGTTCGTGGCGGCGACGGCGCTGGCGCTGGCTGGCGTGCACGAGCTGGCGATCCTCTTCGGCGCCGGCGGCCTCGCGGCCCTCCTGACGGCACGCCCGCGCGCCGTCGCCGGCGTCCTCGTGCTGGCGGCATGGGCGGCGCCGGCGCGCGCGCTTGCCGCGGCCACGGCGGCCGGCGGCGTGGCGCTCGGCACGATGACGCTGGTGTTCCTGAAGATCGGCGCGGTGCTCTACGGCAGCGGCTACGTGCTGCTGGCGTTTCTGCGCGCGGACTTCGTGGAACGCCTGGGCTGGTTGACCGATCGCCAGCTGCTCGACGCCGTCGCGGTGGGGCAGGTGACGCCCGGCCCGGTGTTCACGACCGCCACCTTCATCGGCTTTCTGCTCGCGGGCGTTCCCGGCGCGCTGCTGGCGACGGTGGCGATCTTCCTGCCCTCGTTCGTGTTCGTGGCGGTGAGCCGGCCATGGCTGCCGCGTCTGCGCGCCTCACCTCGCGCGGCCGGCTTCCTCGACGGCGTGAACGTGGCGGCGCTCGGCCTCATGGCCGCCGTCGCCTGGCAGCTCGGCCGCGCGGCCATCGTCGATCCGCTCACGGCCGGGCTGGCGCTCGGCGCCGTGGCGCTGCTGCTCGCGACGCGGATCAATTCCGTGTGGCTCATCGCAGCCGGCGGCATCGTCGGCATCGCGTGGCGGGTGCTGCAGGTGTGAGGTATAGTCCAGCGCCCAGAGGAGGGTCCTCAATGAATCAGCGTCGCCGCACGTTTCTCGCGACATCCGTGCTCGGCACCGCCGTGGCCGCCGCCGGGCTGCGTCCCAATTTCGGGCCCCGCGAGGCGGCCGCCGCGACGTCGAGCGAGCCGCTGCCGCGCGGGCTGACGTTCGTCACGATTCGAACGAACGGCGAGTCGAGCCTCGGCATCAAGACCGACAAGGGCATCGTCGACGTGCGCGCGGCGGAGGCGGCGTTCAAGCTGCGGGCGCCGACCACGATCGACGCCGTCCTGCACGGCCGCGGTGACGTCAAGGCGCTGCCGCGTCTGGTCGGGCGCGCGGCCGGCCGCCCCGGGCTCGTGCTGGCCGAGGACACGGTCAAGTTCGGCCCGTGCGTCACGAATCCCGAGAAGATCATCTGCGTCGGGCTGAACTATCGCAAGCACGCGGCGGAGACCGGCAACCCCGTGCCGAAGACGCCGATCCTCTTCAACAAGTACAACAACGCGCTGGCCGGGCACCGCAGCGTCATCCGCGTCTCGGAGGAGCCGACCGAGCGGGTCGACTACGAGGTCGAGCTCGTCATCGTGATGGGGCGCACCGCGCGCAACGTGAGCGAGGCCGACGCGCTCGCGCACGTGTTCGGCTACTGCGTCGGCAACGACCTGTCGGCGCGAGATCTCCAATCGCGCACCAGCCAGTGGATGATCGGCAAGAGTCTCGACGGCTTCGCCCCGATCGGACCGTATCTCGTCACCGCCGACCAGGTGCCGGATCCCAACGCGCTCGCGCTGGACACGAAGGTCAACGGGGAGGTGCGGCAGTCGTCCAACACCGCCGACATGGTCTTCAACTGCAAGGAGCTCATCGCGTACGCGTCGAAGATGTTCACGCTACGGCCCGGTGATCTCATCTTCACGGGCACGCCCGAGGGCGTCATCGCGGGCTATCCGAAAGACAAGCAGGTCTGGCTGAAGCCGGGCGATCGGCTGACGAACAAGATCGACACCCTCGGCGAGCTGGCGTTCACGCTGGGGTAGGCGAGGCGCACGCGGGGCGGCGGCGCCGATGGATCGCCTGTTCTTCGGGCTCGGCTGTGCGTCGGCGCTGATCGCCGTCGCGCTCGGCGCCTTCGGCGCGCACGGGCTCCGGTCGCGCCTCGTGCCCGACATGCTGCTCACCTTCGAGGTCGGCGTGCGCTATCAGATGTATCACGCGCTCGCGCTCCTCGCCGTCGGCGCCGTGGCCGGCCGTCTCCCGGGCGGCGCCGTCGCCGCGGCCGGGTGGCTGTTCGTCGCCGGCACCGTGGTGTTCTCGGGCAGTCTCTACGTCTTAGCACTGACGGGCCACCGCTGGCTCGGCGCCGTGACGCCGCTCGGCGGCGTGGCGTTCCTCGCCGGCTGGGCGGTGCTGGCGTGGGCGGCGTGGTCGCGCCTGTGACGCCGCGCCGGTGCTCGTGGGCGACCAGCACACCGGCGATGCTCCGCTATCACGATCGCGAGTGGGGCGTGCCGGTGCACAATGATCGCCGCCTGTTCGAATTCCTCATCCTCGAGGGCGCGCAGGCCGGCCTGTCGTGGTCCACGATCCTCGCCAAGCGCGCGGCCTACCGCCGCGCGTTCGCGCGCTTCGATCCGGGTACCGTGGCGCGCTTCACCGGAGCGCGTGTGCGCGCGCTGCTACGCGACGAGGGGATCGTGCGCAACCGCGCGAAGATCGCGGCCACGATCGTCAACGCGCGCGCGTTCCTGGCCGTGCAGCGCGAGGAGGGCTCCTTCGACGCCTGGCTGTGGCGCCACGTCGGCGGCCGGCCCGTGCAGAACCGCTGGCGCGCGCCGCGGCAGGTGCCGGCGGCGACCGACGCCGCGCACGCGCTCAGCCGCGATCTCAAGGCGCGCGGCTTCGCCTTTGTGGGGCCAACCATCTGCTACGCGTTCATGCAAGCCACCGGGATGGTGAACGACCATCTCGTCGGCTGCTTTCGCCGTGGCGAGATCGAGCGGCTGGCGGAGTCGTGATAGGCTCCGCGTATGCCAAACATCACCGTGCAGTGGTACGCAGGACGCACCGAGCAGCAGAAGCGCGAGCTGACGCGGGCCATCACCGAGGCGATGGTGAAGATCGGCAAGACCACCGCCGATCAGGTGCACATCGTCTTCCAGGACGTCGAGAAGTCGAACTGGGGCTACAACGGCAAGCTCGCGAGCGACTGAGGCGGGAGAGCGCACGCCGCGTGCCGTCAGCTGACGGCGCGACTACCAGTGGACCGACTGACCGGGCGAGAGGAGCGCGATCTCCTCCTCGAGACCGTCCGCCAGCGCGGCCTTCATCAGGCGCGCCGGTGGCTCGGCAAACGGCTCACGGTTCATGTCGAAGGTGCCGAAGTGAATCGGCACGAAGAGACGGCCGCCGATGTCCTCGAAGAGCTGCAGGGCCTCCTCGGGATTGACGTGATTGGGATGGCGCTTGTCCCACGAGCTGTAGCCGCCGATCGGGATCGCGGCGAGATCGAACGGTCCCAGGCGCTTGCCGATGTCCGCCAGCGACTTGGTGTAGCCGGTGTCGCCGGCGAAGAAGAAACGTTTGCCGCCGCCCGTCACCACCCACGACGACCACAGCCGCAAATTCTGATCGCGCAGCGTGCGGCCCGACGAGTGCTGGGCGGGCGTGCACGTGAAGGTCAGGCCGCGAAACTGTTGGCTCTCCCACCAGTCCATCTCGACGACGTTGGTGATGCCGAGGTCACCCATCCACGCCTTCAACCCGAGCGGAACGAAGAAGCGCGGATGGAACGTCCGGTCCAGGCGCGTGACCGAGTCCACGTCGAGGTGATCGTAGTGATCGTGCGAGATCACGACCGCGTGGATGGGCGGCAGGTCTTCGAAGCGCATCCCCGGCGGCACCAGGCGCCGCGGCCCTGCGAAGCCCACCGGGCTTGCGCGCTGGCCCCAGTGTGGGTCCGTCAGGATGTTGACGCCGGCCAGTTGCACCAGCAGCGTCGAATGCCCGATCCAGGTGACGGTCGGCGTCGTGCCGTTGGCGCGAAGGCCCGCGCCATTGTTGGGCAGCACCACCGGCACCGCGCCGCGGTTCGGCAAGCGTTCGAACAAGACGTGCTGGACGAAGCGTTCCGCACGCTCGGTCATCGTGTAGCGGTACGTCGTGTCGAGGTTGCGGAAGCCCTGGGTGAGGTGGTGGGCGGGAACCTGCTTGGACGGCGTCTCGGCGCGAGGGGAAACCACCCCGGCGATGAGCACGCTCACCGCGACCACCAGGAAGGCGAGCGCGATGGATTTTCGGACCAAGCGGGGAGGCGCCACCGGTCGTACGATACCACGGCTCGGGGCAGACGCCTAGTGTGTGTCCCGCCGGTTCGACCCGACTAGCTCGCAGGCCTCAGGCCTCCAGCACGCAGACGGCTTCCGGCGTCACCGTCTGGGCCGCGATCGTTTCGACGCAGAACAGGTGCACCGCCTCGCGGTCGTGCAGCCGGTAGCCGGCCGCCAGATCGCCACCGACCGTGAGGACGAAGTCGTCGCCGCGCGTGGAGAACACCGCCCCGGCCGCGAGGATTACCGGCGAGCGATGCACGGCGGCCAGGACATCGCGCAGCTGCCGCGCCGCGGGATAGCCGGCTTCGTCGGTGGCCTGCAGATACGCGTAGTAGCGTGCGGTCGACAGCACGGCCTCGTAGGGCCCCGGGATGCCGCGCTCGTCGAGCTTTTCCACGGCGTGCACGAGATCGGCGACGATCGTGCCCCGCCCCGTCCAGTCCTGCACGCGCAGCCGCGGGCTTTCCTTGCCCGTGAGCAGTCCGTTGCCGACCGGATCGCCGTAGAACACGAGGCGATCCTCGGCCAGCGCCGCTTCGCGCGCCGCGGCCTCGGCGGCATCGGTGTCGAGCACGGGCGCGCCGCGTTCGAAGACTTCGATCGAGGACCACGGCAGGCTGAACTCCGCGCGGATCTCGGAGAGCAGCACCACGTTGGGCATGCACACGACGGCGCGGCCGTCGGCGCCTCCACACGGCGTCATCGTGCCCAGCCGCGCCGCGACGTGATCCCAGCCGTGCGGGCCGTCGAAGGTGGCGACGCGTCGCGCGGCGAGCACGTGACGGGCCGCCTGCGCGACGGCCTCGTCGAGCGCGTGCCAGACACGCTCGGAGACGGGGGCGGTGTGTCGTCGCAGATAATCCATCAGCGGCCTCCCCGGAGCGAGCCGATACTGCGCGGGGCCCGGCTGCCGTTGCTCTCGCCCGCGCCGCGCTCGGCGGCCTCGGCGACGGTTTCGCGCTCGACGATCGAGCCCTCGGTGAAGAGATAGGTCTTCAGCTGGGCCGCGAAGTCGGCGTCGTGGCGCCGAATCCACTCGAGCACCATCGCGGCGTGCTCGACTTCTTCGGCGCGGTTGTGCTTGAGGATCTCGCGCAGCGTGTCGTCCTCGGTGGCATCCACGCGCTGCTGATACCAGTCGATGGCCTCCAGCTCTTCCTGCAGACTGACGAGGGCGCGGTGCAGATCGCGGGTGTGAGGCGACAGCCGTGCCTCGGCCTCGTGGAAGGTGGTCGAACCTTGTGGCATCGCGTCCTCCTTGGGCGGGCGCCCGTCGCGGCCGGACCCTCGGGGGTGTTGCATCAAAAACCGGGCCGTCGGCTGCGCCTTGACACGGCGCGCCGGCGCGGCTACGAGATGCACATGGCAAACGACGGCTGGGTTCGCGTGGTGGGGACGGGAGAGATTGCCCCGGGCGAGGGGCGCGTGGTGGAGGCGGCCGGCCGCACGCTCGCGGTCTTCAATGTGGATGGCACCTACTACGCGATCGACAACACGTGCAGCCATCGCGGCGGGCCGCTGGGCGATGGCGATCTCGACGGCACCGTCGTGACGTGTCCGTGGCATGCCTGGCGCTGGGACGTGACGTCGGGGGCCAACGTCAACAACCCCGCGGTGCGTGTCGCGTGCTTTCCCGCACGCGTGCAGGACGGCGCCGTCTTCGTGCACGTGGCCAACTGAGCGATCGCGAACTTGCTATACTCCCCGCCGTTTCTATCCTCCCGCAGGAGGTGCCGCATGCATCGCTGGGTAATCATGGTGACGGTGATCGGGGTTCTGGCCACGGCGGTCGTGGGTGTGGCTGACGCGTTTCAGTGTCCCAAGCTGGTCAGCCAGGTGAACGCGGCGGCCGGCAATCGGTTCGACGCGGCGGCCTCGGAGGCGCGCTCGAAGGCCACCCAGGCCGATCAGCTGCACAAGGAAGGCAAGCACGCCGAGTCGGAGAAGGTCGCCAAGGAGGCGCTCGACCGCCTCGGAATCAAGAGCTAGCGCGAGGGCAGGGGGGCCGGCGCCCACCTGGGGCGCCGGCGCTCGCGACTACCGCCGAGTCAAGGAGGTGAGACGCTGTCGCCCGGCGCGAAGGGCTTCTTCCGGCGATTCGTAGGCCATCCATTCGCGGGTCCAGCTGCTGTCGACGACCTCGTCTCGCTCACGATCGCGAATGTCCCAGCGCCAGAGGCAGGGCTCGTCCATCAACTGCACCTCCACGCTGAGATGATGCTTCCCATGAATGCTCTTCATGCCCTATCCTCCTGAACTGGCTGGGAAGAAAAGTGCAAGGCATATGCCTGCACAGCTCAGGACTTTGGACGCGCGAAGTGCGCGTGGTGGTTACACGCGACGTGGCGCCGACACGCGCCGAGGGTAGGCGCGTTCCAGAATCTTCCCCGAAATCTGAAGAACCGGCTAGCATGGGGAGCCGTGGACGTTCCGTGGCCGGTCGTCGGCGCCGCGATCCTCGCGGGGCTAGGACTCGCCTGGGGCCGGCGCCACTACCAGCGCTGTCCGCACTGTGGTCGGCTCGCGCCCCGCGTGTATGCGGGGTGGAAGCGCTGCCGGCACTGCGGCCGGCAATACCGGAAGGGACTGCGATTGCGATGAGACGCTTGCTCGCATTCTTCGGTCTCGACACCGGCGGGTTCGGTGTCGACGGACGCTCGGCCCACGACTCGCCGTCGACGATCGGCGTGGGGATGACGGTGAAGGGCGAGGTGCGCGGCGAGGGATCGCTGACCGTGCTCGGCCAGTTCGAGGGCGATATCGTGCTCGACGGCACGCTGCACGTCGGGCCCGAGGGCCGCGTGGACGCCAACATCACGGCGCGCGCCATCGTCGTGGGCGGAATCGTGCGCGGCAATCTCTCGGCGGACACGCGCGTGGAGATCTTGGAGAGCGGCGCCCTGACCGGCTCCGTCAAGAGCAGCAGCTTCTCGGCCGCCGATGGCGCCAGCGTCAAGAGCGAGATCTGGCTCGAGCGGCCGCAGGCGGAGTCGCGCGCGCCGGAGCCGCGTGGATGAACCTGACGCTGCCGTCCGTTCGCGTGCTCGCGCTCAGCGCCGTCGTCGCCGTGGTCGTGCTGGCGGCCGCGGCTGGCGGCTGGTACTGGTACGACAGCCAGCAGCGTCGCGTCACGGCGAGGTTCGCGGAGGTCATGACGCGCGTCTACGCGGCGCAGAGTCCGCAGGCCCCGGCCGAGGCGCGCGCCCGCGCCCAGCAAGAGCTCGAACAGCTCCTCACGCAATATCCCTCGGCCACGCCGGTCGCCGAGGCTGCCTACGAGCTCGGCAACCTGCGCTACGCCGCGCGCCAGTGGGCGCCGGCCCGCAGCGCCTACGAAATCGCGCTGGCGCGCGGGCGCAGCGCGACCGTGCGCACGCTGGCGCGCACCTCGATCGGCTACACGTGGGAGGCGGAGCGCGACTGGGGCAAGGCCGTCGACGCCTACGGGACGCTGGCTCGTGATCTCAGTCCGAAAGACTTCCTTTTCGATGACGTCCAGTTCGCTCTCGCGCGGGCCCAGGAGCTCGGCGGCAAGCCTGCGGACGCGGTCGCGACCTATGAGCGGCTGCTCAAGGACGAGCCCCATGGCGTGCGCGTCGAGGAGGCCAAGCAGCAGCTGATGCGGTTGGGCGGTAGGGCTTCGAAGTAGCGCAGTTAGGCGCCACGAGCTCGCGTGGCGTCTGATCGTCTCGGACGTTCTGGTTCGCGACCCCGATCGCTCTTTAAACACTGATCGACGCCGCGGGTAGCTTCCGATAAGTGACATTATGTTAAGTTCTGCACGCGCCGTGGCCCCCAGCGGATCGGGCGTGGCGGAGGCTCAGCGGGATCGACCGCTCAGCCGGGAATCTGCGCTTCTTCGGGCAGCTGCTCCCAGACAGGCTTCCAGACCGGCACGCGCAGCCCGACCTTCTCACACAGGCCCGCCACCTCGGTGGCAAAGGCCTGGCGCACCTCGTCGTTGTCACGCGTCTTGAGCCGGTAGCGCCGATAGAGCGCGTTCTTGGGCGAGCCCGGACGGCCGAAGATGTTCATCGTGCGGATGTACCACTTGGCGAAGGTCGTCTGCGCCTCCTCGCGCGTGGCCGGGTCCTCGGCCAGGCGTTTGACCCAGTGCTCGCCGTGGCGGATGTGAAACTTCTCTTCCTTGAAGATGCCGTCGATGGCGCGGACCCACGGCCCGTAGGAGCAGCCGCGCACGTCCTCGAGCTGATGGCCCGCGCCGCGATCCATGCAGAAGTTGAAGAAGATGAAGTCCTGCCACGTGTCGATCGGATAGTAGAAGATGTTCACGCGCTTGTCGGAGGTGATGCGCTTGGTGCCGATGTCGGCGTCGGCCTCGATGCGCATCGTGAAGATCTGGTCGTGCCCGCGCACGTGCGTGTCGACGTCGAAGCCGAGATCGCCGAGCAGGCCGTACATGACGGCGGCGTGGCGCAGCTCGTCCTTGACGATCTGCGCGACGACGTGTTTTTCCTCGACGCTCGGCGCCTTCTGGATCCACGGCACGTAGCCATAGCCGCCGGCCAGCTCGGAGTCCGCCTGCATGGTCATGAGGTGCACCAGCGCCTCGCGATACTCGGCGGTCATCTCGTCGGCCGACTCCAGGCGCTCGCCCCGCTCGATCTTGTCCATCATCTGGGCCTGCTCGCTCATGAGGCGCCTCCTGCCTTCAGTCTACCGCGGTCGGTCCGCGTTTCTCGATCACGCGCACGGCCTTGCCCTCCGAGCGCGGCAGGGTGCGCGGCGGCACGAGCGTCACCTCGGCCGTGAGGCCGATCGCCTTGGCCAGCTGCTCGCCGATCCGGCGACGCAAGTCGGCCAGCGTAGGATGCGCGGCGTCGAAGCCGCCGCAGCCCGCGACGAGCGCGGCGGCCGGCTCCACCTGCACCTCCAGCCGGGCGAGCGTGCGGGTGCGGTCCACGATCAGCTGGTAATGCGGCAGCAGCTCGTGCATACCGAGCAGCGTGCTCTCGACCTCCGAGGGATAGAGGTTGACGCCCTTGACGATGAGCATGTCATCGGCGCGGCCCTTGATCCGCGCGATGCGGGCGCTGGTGCGGCCGCAGGCGCACGCCGTCTCGCTCAGCGTCGTGATGTCGCCGGTGCGATAGCGGATCATCGGCAGCGCGCGCTTGGTGAGCGTGGTCAGCACCAGCTCGCCCTCCTGGCCGGCCGGCAGCCCCGCGCCGGTGGCGGGATCGATGATCTCCGGCAGGAAGTGGTCGTCGGCCAGATGCAGCCCCTCGCGCCGCTCGCACTCGCCCGCCACCCCAGGGCCCACGATCTCCGACAGGCCATAGACGTCGTAGGCCGGACATCCAAAGGCGCGCTCGAGGGCGCTGCGCAGCCCCTCGGTCCACGGCTCGGCGCCGTAGACGCCGTAGCGCAGGCCGAGGGCGCACGGATCGCCGCCCTGCTCGCTGAGCGTCTCGGCGATGTGCAACGCAAAGGACGGCGTGGCGCACAGGCCCGAAGGTCGGAAATCTTGCAGGAGCAGGATCTGTCGCGCCGTGTTGCCCGAGGCGACGGGCACGACGCACAGGCCGACGCGCTCAGCGCCGTCGTGAAAGCCCAGGCCGCCCGTGAAGAGCCCGTAGCCGAAGGCGTTGTGCAGGGTGTCGCCGGCGCGCGCGCCGGCGGCGACGAGGACACGCGCCATCACCTCGCGCCACACGTCGAGATCGCCCGCGGTGTAGCCGACGACCGTCGGCTTGCCTTTCGTACCCGACGACGCGTGTAGGCGCGCGAGCTCGGTGCGCGGCACGGCGAACAGGCCGAACGGATAGGCCTCGCGCAGGTCGCTCTTGCGCGTGAACGGCAGCGCGGCCAGGTCGGCCCGCCCGCGGCCCGCACGGCCGCCGAGCCGGTCGGCATAGAACGGCACCCGCTCGATGGCCCAGTCGAGCGTGGCGCGCAGCCGCTCGGTCTGCAGCGTCTCGCGCGCCGCGCGCGTCATGCACTCGGCGGCGGGATTCCAGATCATCGCCCGGCGCTCACGTCAGCCGGCGGGCCGGCCGCGGGAACTGCGCCTCCACGTCGCGGTGGTGGCGCAGCCCGACCGCCTCGCGCTGGATGACCAGCGTCTGGCGCGCCGTGTCGGCGAGGCGCCAGGTGTGCTCGTACTCGGCGGCGAGCTGCGCGCGCTCGGCGTCGTCGCGGGCGCGGGCGTGCGCGACGGCGAGGGCGGCCAGCGTCGCCAGCGCGGCCTCCAACCGCTCGCCGGCCCGGCCGAGCGTCACCGCTTTTTCCTGCACGATCTCGCGGGTGATCCGCGCGTGCGTCTGCGTCGCGCGCTCGCGTGAGCTCACGGAATCACTCCACGGCCACGGAGGTCACCAGCCACTGCTGGCGCTCGAGAAAGCGCGCCACCGCCTCGAGCGTGCGCGGGTCGGCCGTGGCCTCGAGGCTGATGCGATCGGGCAGGATGTGGCGCACGTCGGGATAGGAGATGAGCACGCGCCGCAGCGTGCGCGCGCGCGGATCGGCGGTCAGCAGGCCCTGCCCCTCGGGCGTCGCGAACTCGCCGCGGCAGCGGACGCGGATCGCGCGGGGGTCGGCCATTCAGCGGCCGCGCGCGGCGCGCGCCGCGGCGTAGACGGCCAGCGTGCGATCGATCTGCAGGCGCACGTCGAACTCGCGCTCGGCGACGGCGCGGGCGCGCACGCCCATCGCGGCGCGCCGCTCGTCGTCGAGCAGCAGGCCGAGTGCCGCCTCCGCCAGCGCGGTGGGCTCCGGCTTGGCCAGCACGCCGGTGACGCCGTCACGCACGACCTCGTCGCAGCCGGGCGCGGTCACCGCCACCGCGGCCAGCCCGCACGCGGCGGCCTCCGCGAGCACGAGCCCCTGGGTCTCCGTCTCCGAGGCGAACAGGAAGACGTCGGCGGCCTGATAACACACGGCCAGGCTGTCGTGGGCCCGGGCGCCGAGGAACACGATGCGCGAGGCGCACGGCAGCCGTGCGGCCAGCGCGCGCAGGCTCGCCGCCTCCTTGCCCTGCCCGACCAGCGCCAGGCGCGCGCGCGGCAGCGTGCCGACCACGTGGTCGAAGGCGCGCAGCACGCGATCGACGGATTTTTCGCGATCGAGCCGGCCGACGTAGAGACAGAGCGGCTCGTCGACGGGCAGCCCGAGCGCCCGCCGTGCCGCGCCACGCTCGCCCGGCCGAAAGCCGGCGAGGTCGACGCCGGTGGGGACGACCGCGATGGGGGCCTGCACGCCCTGGCGCTGCAGCTCGTCGCGCACGCGCGCCGAGGGCGCGATCACCGCGTCGGCGCGCCGCGCGAAGCGCGTGCTCAGCGCGACGGCGGCGCGCTCCACCACCGTGCGCGAGAGCGGCACGTAGTGCGCGTACTTTTCGTAGCGCGTGTGATACGTGAACACGAGCGGCCGATCCTGCCGATGCGCCAGGCGGGCGGCCGCCGGCCCGAGCAGGAAGGGATGATGCGCGTGGAAGACGTCGACGTCGAGGTCGCGCACGCGCGCGGCGATGCGGCGGGCAAACGGAATCGCCAGCGGAAACTCCGGATAGGTGGCGGCGGGCACCGAGGGATAGCGCAGCACGCGCGGTAGATCGTCGACCACCCCGGGAAAGCGCGGGGCGAGGACCCAGGCCTCGTGGCCCCGCGCCTCGAGGCCGCGGCGCAGCGTCTCGACCGAGACGGTGACGCCGCCGCAGAACGGCACATAGTTGTTCGTGTAGAGCGCGACGCGCATGGCCGCGGTCACGCCTTGTTGTACTTCTCGAAGTCCTCCGGCTTGATGTTCTGCAGCCACTCGCGCAGCTGCTCCGGATCGTCGGTCTTGACCGGCTCCGCCGGCTCCTTCGCGACCTCCATCTTGCCCGCCTTGGGGAAGACTTCCTCCTCCACGAAGATCGGCGCGGCCACACGCAGGGCCAGCGCGATGGCGTCGGAGGGGCGGGAGTCGACGGTGTACTCCGTATCGCCGAGCTTGAGATGCAGGACGGCGAAGAAGGTGTTGTCCTTCAGATCGGTCACGACGATCTTGAGCACCTGGGCCTCGAGCGACTCGAGGATGTTCTTGATGAGATCGTGCGTCATCGGCCGTGGCGTGGGGATCTTTTCGAGCTCCAGGGCGATGGCGTTGGCCTCGAAGATGCCGACCCAGATGGGCAGCGAGCGTTTGTCGTCTTCGTCGCGCAGGATGATGATTGGCATGTTCGATACGGGATCGAGCGCGAGCCCGCGCACTTTCATCTCGACGAGCATACGGCCTCCTCGGGTGCCGGCTGGAGCGCGGCCCGCAGGCTGTGCGGCAGCACCTCGGTCACCCGGGCCTGGACGACGTCGCCCACGCGGACCCGGCCGAGGCCGTCGAAGTTCACGACACGGTTGCAGCGCGTACGGCCCGAGAGCTCCCCCGCATTGCGGCGGGAGACGCCGTCGACGAGCACCTCGACCACCTGCCCCGCCAGTCGCGCCGCGCGCGCGCCCGCGACCCGCTGGACGACGTCGAGCAGCCGACGGTTGCGGTCGGCCTTCACGGCCTCGGGCACCTGGTCGGGCATGACCGCGGCCGGGGTGCCGGGCCGCCGCGAATAACGGAAGACGAAGACGTTGTCGTAGCCGACGCGCTCGACCATCGCGAGCGTCGCGTCGAACTCGTCGTCGGTCTCGCCCGGGAAGCCGACGATGAGGTCGGTCGAGAGCGCGATATCCGGCACCGCGTCGCGCAGGTCGGCGATCAGCTCCAGGTAACGCGCGCGCGTGTAGCCGCGGTTCATCCGCTCCAGCACCCGGTCGCTGCCCGACTGCAGCGGCAGGTGGAACCACTCGCAGACCTTGGCCACCTCCCGCATGGCCGCGACCATCCGCGGCGTCAGGTTGTATGGATTGGACGTCGTGAAGCGGATCCGTGCGAGCCCGTCGATGTCGTTCACGCGGCTCAGCAGCTCGGGCAGATCCGTCGGCGGCGTGAGGTCCCGGCCGTACGCGTTGACCGTCTGGCCGAGCAGCGTCACCTCGCGGCAGCCCTCGGCCACGAGCCCGCGCACCTCCGCCACGATGGCCTCCGGCGGATGGCTGCGCTCGCGGCCGCGCGTGCGCGGCACGACGCAGAACGTGCAGTGCTTCTCGCAGCCCTCCATCACCGTCACGTACGCGCGCACGCGGTCGGCCGACGGCGGCCGCGCGGTGATCTTCACGAGCGGGGCCTCGCCGGTGTCGAGCACGTGGCGGCGCTCGGTGCGCGCGCGCTCGACCAGCTCCCCCACGCGTGACACGGCCGCGGAGCCGAAGACGAGATCGACGTACGGGGCGCGCCGCTGGACGGTCGCCTGCTGCAGCTGCGCCATGCAGCCCATGACGCCGAGCACGAGCGTCGGTTTGCGCTCCTTCAGCGCGCGCAGCTCGCCGAGCTTGGAGAAGACCTTCTCCTCGGCCTTCTCGCGGATCGCGCAGGTGTTGACGAGGATGAGATCGGCCTCGTGTTCACTGTCGGTGAGCTCGTACCGATGCTCGCGAAGCAGGCCGGCGACCCGCTCGGAGTCGTACTCGTTCATCTGACAGCCGTAGGTGATGACGTGTAGCTTCGCCATGCGCGGATCCAGGAAACTCTTGTTTGACGCTGGCTTGAACCGTAACACCCGCCCCCAGGCAAGTCAAACAACAGACGTCGGGGGGAGCGAATCGCCGAGTGGGACCGAAGGGGCTACGCCCCCTCGGTCTCCCCGGCCGACACCCCACCGGTCACGCGCGAGGCGGGATTACCGAAGTGGCGCCGGCAAAGCCGGCGCTCGAAGCTGCTCGCGCACTGCGCTAGTCGATTTCCTCGGGCCGGCCGGTGCCGCGGGCTGACGCCGGCGCGGGCTTGGCGCTGCCGTGGCCGTTGGTGCCGTTGTCGGTGAAGCTCAGCGGCGGCTTCACCTCGAACAGGCCCTCCAGGCGCGCGCGCCGCTCCTTCCAGCCCTCCTGGTACTCCAGTTCGTCCTCGTGCAGCGTCGCCGGCTGCTTGACGCCGTGCGCGTGCCGGAACTGGATGGCCAGCTTCGACGCGGTCCGCCGTACCTCGTCCCACGGGGTGCCGAGCGCGAATTGATCGGAGATCGCGCCGATGCGGCCCGTGTGGATGTTGCACGACAGCGTGACGGCCGACAGGATCGGTCCCGACCAGTACGACGTCTGCGAGTTGATCGGCATCGGCAGGATGTGCAGGTTGTGGCTGCCGCGGCAATCGCCGGCCACCATCGGCGCCGTCGCCCACGGCGAGGTGATCTCGCCGGGCGCCGGCCAGTCGCCCTGCGCGAAGGCGAGCAGGACCGGATCGTCCTTGCCGCCGTAGGTGAAGCCCTTCTTGGTCTTGATGTTGTGCAGCCGCTCGGCGGAGCAGATGTAGCCGAGCTGGTCGCGCTCGCCCTTCTCGTTGCGGCTCCAGACGCGCGCGATGACGAAGCGCGACGAGCGCGTCAGCCCCTCGATGTCATAGAGGTCTTCGGGCGCGCGCAGCGTGATGACCTTTTCTTGAAGCCCCTTCGCCAGCTCTTCCATCTTGCCGTCGAGCGCCTTGGGATCCCGCGGATGGGCGCCCGCCTCGATGGCCTGCGCCTTCGTGTCGAGGTCGACGATCTCGAAGAGGTAGCCGCGCTTCATCTTGGAGGAGGCGATGATGAGCCCCGTGTTGAATCGCGGCAGCATGTAGGCACCGGTCGCGTAGTGGTTGAACGCCATCGGCTCCGTCTTGTCGGCAAAGGAGACGAGCACGGTCTGCGACGGGTTGTCCTTGCGCACGGGGAACGGCAGGGCCACCGTGGCCGGGCCGGCGCCCCGCAGATTGCCCGTGAAGGCATCGGCCACGAGGTCCTGCCCGGGGCCATAGAGGCCGAGCTCCGCGGCTTTGGCGGCGCCCTCCTGCAACGCGTCCCACATCAGCTCATCGACCACCGACATGTCCACCGACTCGGCCATGATGCCGGTCACCGCGCAGTCGTCGCCCGTGTGCGTGACCATCAGCGAGGTGAAGATCGGCTCGCCGCGATAGCCGTTGTTGTCGAGCACGAACTTGGCGATGACGGACTTCACCTCGTCGGCGGCCACCACGTGGCCACCGACGCCGCCCACGTCGGCCTTGGTGGCCTTGATGAAGCGTCGCACGAGCGCCGGGTTCTTGGCGAAGACGTACGCGCGGTACGAAAAGATGTTCGGCGTGTTCGTGACGGGAATCTTCTCCGTGACCGTGACCGGCAGGCCGTCGAGCTCGTTCTTGGATTGATGGTAGGCGTCCATCGCCACTGACTTGCCGTCGCCGTACCGTCGTGCGGCCATTGCTCGCCTCCTGTGACGTGTGACGGGGGTGGGATTTCCGCTGTCGGAGGGAAGGATATCGGGGTAGACTTTGCCCGTCAAGCAAGAACTTGACGACCATGAAATTAATTTCTCAGCCGTCCCGCGAAATCCGGCAGATGGTCCAGTGCCTGGAGCTCTACTACAAGCAGAGCCGGAGCCAGAAGGACATCGCGGTCGCCCTCGGCGTGTCGGCGGCCACGGTGTCGCGTCTGCTCAAGCGTGCGATGGACGAGGGGCTCGTGCGCGTCGAGCTCGACCTGCCGCGCACCGAGGAGCTCGAGTCCGGCCTCGTGCAGATGTACGGGCTGCGGGAGGCGGTGGTGGTGGCGTCGGGCGGGCGCGGCGACTTGCGTGCGGAGCTCGGCGCGGCGGCGGCCGCCTATTTCGAAAAAGTGGCGGCCAACGGCATGCGCGTGGGGCTCTCGTGCGGGCTCACGCTCTACCACACGATTCACTCGCTGCGTGAGCGCCGCTTCCGCGATCTCGTGCTCTATCCCCTGTCCGGCGAGAGCACACTCAAGCTCGTCGACATCTTCTCCAACACCCTCGTGGGCATGATGGCCGCGAAGTACCGGCCGCACGTGCGCGCCTACGCGCTGCCCGTGCAGCACCTGCTCTCCCTCACGGAGATCGAGCGCGAGCGCCGGCGTCTGCTGCGCGATCCCGAGGTGCGCTCGATCTACGACGCCGCGCAGGACGTCGACATCGCGCTGGTCGGCGTCGGCGTGATCGCCGAGCAGACGCCCGGCTTCTGCTCACTTGCCGAGTCCTACGGGGTGAGCGTCAAGCGCCTGCGGCAGCTCGGCGTGGTGGGCGAGATCAACTACCAGCCGTTCGACGCCGACGGCCGCGTGGTCGATCGCCCGGAGCTGCGCGCGCTGTCGCGGCGCCTGTTGTCCGTGGAAGGCGATCGGTTGCAGGCGCTCTCGCGCCGCGACGGCCGGTACGTGGTCGCCGTCTCCGGCGGGCGCGCGAAGGTGGACGCGCTCCGCGGCGCGCTCGCGGGCCGGTTCCTGAACGTCCTCGTCACCGACGAGGACGCCGCCATCGCGCTGCTGCGCCGCTAGCCTCCGCGACGGCCGTACGCCGAGACGATGGCGAAGCGGCGTGGCCACCACCCGTCACATCGCGCAGCGAACCATTCCTCGGGCCAGCGAAGTACGTTCACTCCCTGCCGCCCTATGGTCGACGAGAGAATCGCGAGGAATGTGGTGGGACCGGCGTGCGCGTGCGGGCGTCGTGTGAGCGCCGTATGGCGAGCCGTGTCGCCGCGCGATGCGCAGGGCGCAGGGAGCGCGCCGCCGCGGGACGACAGCTCGCCAACCAACCCCTTTGGGGATGGGGGTGGCGCGAGCCCCGCCCGAGCGAGCAGCGGCGTACAGGCGAGCCATCCTCGGCGCGAACGCGGCGCCCACGCGCGCACGTGAGCCCCACGAGATTCGAGGCGCCTCCCTAGCGCGCGGTGCCGGGCACGGAGGCTTCCTCGAAGACGCCCATGCGACGGAACTTCTCGTAGCGCTCGGTGATCAGCGCCTCGCGCGACTTGCCTTTCAGATCGGCCAGCTGCTCACGCAGCGCCGCGCGCAAGCTCGCGGCGGCGCCGTCCCAGTCGCGATGCGCGCCGCCGACGGGCTCGGGGACGATGCCGTCGATGACACCGAGGCGCAGCAGCTCGGGCGCCGTCGTGCGCATCGCCTCCGCGGCGTCCGGCGCGCGGGCGGCATCGCCCCAGAGAATCGCCGCGCAGCCCTCCGGAGAGATCACCGAGTAGACGGCGTGCTCGAGCATCAGCACGCGATTGCCCATGCCGATGGCGAGGGCGCCGCCGCTGCCTCCCTCCCCCGTCACCACGGCCACGATCGGCGTGGGCAGCGAGGCCATGCGGCGCAAGTTGCGCGCGATGGCCTCGGCCTGGCCGCGCTCCTCGGCGCCGAGACCGGGATAGGCGCCCGGGGTATCGATCAACGTCACGATGGGCTTGCCGAACTTCGCGGCCAGCTCCATGAGGCGCAGCGCCTTGCGATAGCCCTCGGGATGCGGCATGCCGAAGTTGCGCGCGATCTTCTCGCGCGTGTCTCGGCCCTTCTGGTGGCCGATGACGACGATCGACTGCCCTTCGAAGCGGGCGAGGCCGCCGACGATGGCCGGATCGTCGCGAAAGAGGCGATCGCCGTGCAGCTCGGTGAATTCCTCGAGCAACAGCTTGCACCAGTCGCGGGTGTGGGGCCGCTTAGGGTGCCGGGCGAGCTGGGTGCGCTGCCACGGCGTGAGGCTCGCGTAGGTGCGCTGCCGCTGCCGCTCGAGTCGCTCTTGCAGCCGCGCGATCTCCTCGGCCTGCGTCGGATCGTCGGTGGCCTGCAGCGCCGCGATCCGGATCTCGAGCTCGAGGAGCGGCTGCTCGAAATCGAGACCGTCAGGCATAGTCGATCGTCATGGTTCCGCGGCCGAGCAGCGCCTCGACCTCGCTCGTGAGCTCGGGCGTGGCGTCGACCGAGACGCCGCGCGAGCGGACCACGACCTCCTGTCCGCCGAGCACCACGTGCACGAACACCGGCACGCCGCCTGGGTGCGCCTCGCAGATCTTCCGCAGCGCGACGAGCCGGGACTCGGGATCGCCGTTGGCGACGATCCGAATGCGGCACGCGCCGGGCTCGCCGCCGGTCGCGCGCGGGCGCACGGCGCTGCCGAGCGCCTGCTCGAGCAGCCGCACGTCCTCGGCGAGAATCACGCGCCCCTTGTCCCCGTCGTCGACGCGGCCCCGCACGACGAGCGGCTCGCGCGAGCGCAGATACGGCGCGGCCGCCTTGAACGGCTCGGGAAAGACCGTGACCTCGACGGCGCCGGCCATGTCCTCCAGCGTGATGAACGCCATCCGGTTGCCGCTCTTGGTCGCCGTCTCCTTGAGCGCGGCCACGTGGCCGAGCAGCGTGACGCGCGCGCCGTGACTGCGCGTGGCGAGATCGCCCGAGGTCGTGACGCCGAGCGACTCGATGACCGAGGCATATTGCGCGAGCGGATGGCCCGAGACGTAAAAGCCGAGGACTTCCTTCTCGTAAGCGAGCCGCTGGTCGTCGGGCCACTCGGCGACGATTTCGGCGGGCTCGAGGCGCGCGGGGGCCGCCGCGGGGGGCAGCAGCGCGTCGAAGAACGACGCCTGGCCCTCGCTGCGGTCGCGCTGCAGGCGCTGACCTTGCTCGAGGGCGGCATCGGTTTGCGACAGCAGATGAGCGCGGGGCAGGCCGAACGTATCGAAGGCGCCCGCCTTGATGAGCGACTCGATCACGCGCCGGTTGACCAGCCGCAGATCGACGCGCCCGCAGAAGTCGTCGAGCGTCTTGAACGCGCCCTCGGCGGCGCGCGTGGCGAGAATCGATTCCATGGCCGCCTCGCCGACGTTCTTGATGGCCGCCAGGCCGAAGCGAATGGTGTCGCCCGCGACGCTGAACTGCACGGCGGAGACGTTGACGTCGGGCGGCGATACCGTGAGGCCCATGGCGCGGCACTCCTCGATGTACTTCACGATCTTGTCGGTATCGCCCATTTCCGACGTGAGCAGCGCCGCCATGAACTCGACCGGGTAGTTCGCCTTGAAGTACGCCGTCTGGTACGCGACGAGCGCATAGGCGCCGGCGTGCGAGTTGTGCACCGCGATGCCGTTGGCGATGAAGCTGTGGGCGCCGGGCACCTCGAAGTCGTAGGTGGGCTCGCGACCCTCCAGGACGTATGACGTCGGCGCCGACCACGCCATCGGGGTCTTGTCGCGCGTGGCGTCCTGTCCGCCGCGGCGGCGGAGGGCCACGCGCTCGAAGGCCGCCGCCACCGAGTCGAAGATCGCCACGGCGTCGTCGGGCGCGAGCTTCTCGGCGTTGACCCAGCCGCGCTGCGTGAAGAGGGGGTGATCGGGCGTGCAGCGTACGGTCTGGCCGTTGGCGAGGGTGAGGCGACCCACCGGCCGCACGCCGCTCGGCCGCACGCCGCCGGCGGGCCGCGGACCGTCCTTGGTGGCCACCACGTCGCCGTCGCGGATGGCCGTGATCGGCTTGCGCGTGCCGTCCGCCATCTCGATCCAGGTGTCGGCGGCCAGGCACTTGTTGAACCCATACCCGGCGAACTTTTCCATCAGCTCCCACACGCGCTCGGCCTTGGCCGCGCTCGTGCCGCGATCCGCGCAGCCGGCGATGAACTTGTCGCGCTGCTTCGCCATGAGATCGCGGTCCTTCTTGCCCATGGCGCGGCGGAGCGTGTCCGCCTCGCCCATGGTGAAGCCCGCCATCTCGGAGGCGATCTGCATGATCTGCTCCTGGTACACCATGATCCCGTACGTCTCTCGCGTGAACGTCTCCATCGCGGGATGCTCGTAGGTGATCTTGGCCCGGCCGTGCTTACGCGCGATGAAGTCGGGGATCAGGTCCATCGGCCCCGGCCGGTAGAGCGAGACCATCGCGATCACGTCCTCGAGCCGCTCGGGCTTCAAGCCGCGCAGCGCCTCGCGCATGCCCGAGGACTCCAGCTGGAACACGCCGAACGTCTTGGCCTCACTCAGCAGCGCGTAGGCCTTCGGGTCGTCGAGCGGCAGCGCATCGAAGTCGATGTCGATCCCGCGCGACTGCTTGAGCAGCTTCGCCGTGTTGGCGAGCACCGTCAGCGTGCGCAGGCCGAGGAAGTCCATCTTGAGCAGGCCGAGCTTCTCGATCGGCCCCATCGCGTAGCCGGTGATCAGCTCCGGCCGCTTGGGATCCTTGTAGAGCGGCACGTGCTCGTCGAGGGGCTCGTCGGAGATCACCACGGCCGAGGCGTGGACGGAGGCGTGGCGCGTGCAGCCCTCGAGGGTGCGCGCGATCGCCCACAGCTCGGCCACGCTCTCCTGCCCCTTCACCATGTCGGCCAGCGGCGGCGATTTCTGATAGGCGTCGTCGAGCGTGATGTTGAGCGGGAAGTTGGGCACGAGCTTGGCGATGCGGTCGACCTCGGTGTACGTCATGCCGAGCACGCGCCCGACGTCCCGGATCGCCGCCTTGGCGCCCAGGGTGCCGAACGTGATGATGTGTGCGACCCGGTCCCGCCCATACTTGTCCGCCACGTAGCGGATGACTTCGTCGCGCCGGTCGTCGGCGAAGTCGATGTCCATGTCCGGCATCGAGATCCGCTCGGGGTTCAAGAATCGCTCGAAGAGCAGGCCGTAACGCATCGGATCGATGTTCGTGATCCCAAGACAGTAGGCGACCAGCGAGCCCGCCGACGACCCGCGTCCCGGCCCCACCGCGATGCCGTGCTCGCGCGCGTAGTGGATGAAGTCCCAGACGACGAGGAAGTACCCGGCGAAGCCCATCTTCTCGATGACGGCGAGCTCGTGCGCCAGGCGGGCTTCGATCGCGTCGCCGGGGCTCGCCCCGTATCGGCGGCGCAGTCCCTCTCGCGCCAGTTGCTGCAGATAGGTCTCGAGCGTATGGCCGTCGGGGACCACGTACTTGGGCAGGTGGAACCGGCCAAAGTCGAGCGTCAGGTTGCAGCGCTCGGCCACCGCCAGGGTATTGCGGCACGCCTCGGGAATCTCGGCGAAGACCAGCGCCATCTCCTCGGCCGACTTGACGTAGAACTCCTCCGTCGAGAACTTCCAGCGATTCGGATCGGCGAGCGTCGAGCCGGTCTGAATGCAGAGCAGCGCCTCGTGCGCGCGCCCGTGCCCGGACTCGAGGTAGTGCGAGTCGTTGGTGCCCGCGACCGGCGCGCCGATCGCGCGCGCGATCTGCAGCGTCTCCGCGGTGACACGCGCCTGCTCCGGGATGCCGTGGGCCTGGATCTCCATGTAGTAGTTGTCACGCCCGAAGACTTCCTGGTACCAGCCCGCGGTCTGGCGCGCGCGTGGAACGTCGCCGGCCGACAGCGCCCGCGAGACTTCGGAGTTCAGACACCCCGACAGCACGAGCAGGCCATCGGCGTGCTTGGCCAAGAGGTCGCGGTCCACGCGCGGCTTGTAGTAGAAACCGTCGAGGTACGCACGCGAAACGAGCTTGATGAGGTTCTTGTAGCCGGTGAGATCGCGCACGAGCACTGTGAGATGGTTCGCGCCCTCGTAGCCGCCGTCCTGCGAGCCGCGCTCGGTGTGCTTGCCCGGCGCCACGTAGAGCTCGCAGCCCAGGATCGGCTTGATGCCGGCCTTCTGCGCCGCGAGGTAGAAATCGATCCCCCCAAAGAGGTTGCCGTGGTCGGTGAGCGCGATCGCGGGGAACTTGAGGTCCTTGGCCTTCTTGACGAGCTTCTCCAGCTGGGCGGCCCCGTCGAGAAGGCTGTACTCCGAGTGGACGTGCAGGTGGACGAACTCGGCGTGCTGCACGACGCGATGTTACTCGAGCTCGATGGTGGCGGGGGGCTTGTTCGTCACGTCGTAGAGCACCGCGTCCACGCCATCGAGCGCGCCGAGCGCCTGCGCCAGCTCCGCGACCACCGGCGCCGGCAGGCGGGCGAAGTCCGCGGTCATCCCGTCGCGAGAGTTCACCGGTCGCAGCACGATCGTCTCTCGCCCCGCGGCGGCGCCCAGGGGCAGCATCGCCACCGGCATCTGCCAGATCGCGTCGTAGAGCCCGCGAGCTCGCACGAGGCGCGTGACCAGAGCGTCCGCGGCGCGCAGCAGCGCGATGCGCTCCGGCGTGAGCGTCGCCGGATGTATGGCGAGGCGGCCGAAGGGCGCGCCCGCGCGTTGGAACACCACGCTCGCGACACGGTTGATCGCGCGGTGCTCGTTCGTCACGCGACGCGCCAGCGCCCCCGCCGCCTCGACATCGGGCTGCCCTGCCACGGCCAGCAGCTGCGAGTAGCTCCGCTCATCGCCCTGCACGCCGACCGTACGGACGGGCACGATCCACCCCTCGACGCCGGCCGGCATCGGAATCGTCGCGGGCTCGATGGTCGCGTGGGCCTCGGCGGCCAGGCAGCGCACGGCCAGCCCGGGGCCCGGAAACGGATGGCGCCAGACGACGTCGTGCGGCAGGCCCAGCTCCTCGCCGAGCACGCGCACCTCATCCTTGTAGAAGTCGACGAGCGGCTCGATGACGCGGCCCGCGTCGATCAGCGCCTGGATGCGCTCGACACGGTTGTGGTGCGTCTTGATCTTCGCGGCGTGGCGCGCGCCCCCCGATTCGATCGTGTCGGGATAGATCGTCCCCTGCCCGAGCAGCCACTCGCCCTCCCGCAGCCCGAGCCGGGCGAACTCGTCCTCTTGCACGGCGACGAACGTCTCGCCGATGATCGCGCGCTTGTCCTCGGGGTGGGTCACGCCGCGCAGCCGGCCGAAGAAGTCGGCGCGGCGATCGGCCAGGCGCACCGCACGCTCGCCGATGGTGCTCGCGAGATAGCGCATGGCCTCGGCGTCGCCCTCGCGCATGAACCCGGTGTCGACGTAGAGCCCGAGCACCCGTTCTGGGCCCAGTGCCCGCGCACACAACGAAAAGGCGACCGTCGAGTCCACCCCGCCGCTGATGAGGAAGAATACGTGGCGCTCGCCGGCAATGCGCTTGATGTCGGCCATGACCTGCTCGACGCGCGCGCGCGGATCCCAGTCTTGATGGCAGCCGCACACGTCGAAGACGAAGGTGCGGTAGATCTCGGTGCCGTGCTCGGTGTGCACGACCTCGGGATGGAACTGCAGCCCGAAGAAGCGGCGGCCGGCATCCTCCATCGCCGCGACCTTGCAGTCGTCCGTCTCACCGGTGATCACGAAGCCCGGCGGCACGTCGACGACGGTGTCGCCGTGACTCATCCACACCGTGAACTTGCGTGTCGGCAGATCGCGAAAGAGTCGACTCTCGCCGGCGTGCAGCGCGGCGTGGCCGTACTCCTTGGTGGTGCCGGGCTCGACGCGGCCCGCGAGATCACGCGCCAGCAGCTGATGGCCGTAGCAGATGCCGAGGATCGGCACGCCGAGCTCGTAGATGGCGCGATCGACCGCGGGGCTCGTCGCCTCGGTGACGCTCGCCGGACCACCCGAGATGATGATGCCGCGCGCATCGCGGAAATCGACGGCCGGCCGGTGAACGTCCGCGACGACGGCGTGGACGCCGAGCTCGCGGATGCGGCGGGCGATGAGGTGGCAGTACTGGCCGCCCGCGTTGAGGACGACGATCTGGTTCACGGGCGGCGCGGCCCTAGCGTGGACGCCCCAGCTTCTGCGCCTGCTGGAAGACCTTGCCCTCGGTCTTGATGGTGGGCGCGATGATGAGCTCCGTCTGTTGCAGCTCGCGGATCGACTGCGCGCCGACCGAGCCCATGCAGGTGCGGATCGCCCCGACGAGATTGAGCGTGCCGTCCTCGGTGAACGCGGGCCCGAAGAGGATCTGCTCGAGCGAGCCCGCGATGCCCACGCGGATCCGCGTGCCGCGCGGCAGATTCGCGTGCGGCGTCGCCATACCCCAGTGATAGCCGCGGCCCGGCGCCTCGACCGCGCGCGCGAACGCCGAGCCGATCATGACCGCGTCGGCGCCCGAGGCGAAGGCCTTGCACACGTCGCCGCCCGTCGTCATGCCGCCGTCGGTGATGACCGGGATGTAGCGGCCCGTCTTCTTGTAGTGGAAATCGCGCGCGGCGGCCGCGTCGGCCGTCGCCGTCACTTGCGGCACGCCCAGGCCGAGCACCTCACGGCTCGTGCACGCCGCGCCCGGACCCACCCCGATGAGCAGCGCGTCGGCGCCGACCTCCATCAGCTCGAGACAGGCCTCGTAGGTGACGACGTTGCCGATGACGAGCGGGATGGCGAGCGACTTCTTGAGCTTGCGCAAATCGACCGGCGTGTATTCGGTGGCGACGTGCCGCGCGGTGGTGACCGTGGACTGCACGACGAAGATATCGGCGCCGGCCTCCTGCGCGATCTGACCGAAGCGCTCGGCGCGCTGCGGGATGGAGGAGACGACGGCGGGTCCGCCGCCCTTCTTGATGGCCCGGATTCGCTGGTGGATGAGCTCTTCCTTGATCGGCTCGCTGTAGATCGACTGGATGATCTTGGTTGCTTCTTCCTGGCTGGCCGAGACGATCCGGTCCAGCACTTCCTCAGGATTGGCGTAGCGCGAGAAGACGCCCTCGAGATTGAGGACGGCGAGCCCGCCGAGGCGTCCCATCTCGACCGCGAGCTTGGGGCCGACGACGCCGTCCATGGCGGCGGCGATGATCGGGATGCCGTAGCGCTGGCCGCACAGCTCCCAGGAGATGTCGACTTCGTTGGGGTTGACGGTGAGACTGCCCGGGACGAGCGCGATATCGTCGAAGCCGTATGCCGCTCTCGCCTTGCGTCCCCTCCCCACCCACATCCCCATATCGATCCTCCCCGGCTATCAGCATTGCCGCCGGGTGGAATCCCCAAATATAGGGGCACCCGGCCGATCGATCACTAGATTTGGTGCAGTATAACGGCGGGCCTCGAGACTTGTCAACGAACGCGCCGCGTCAGCGCCCTCGCGCGCGTGTCCATAGAATGCGTAATCCTTCGAGGCCCAGGTCGTCGTTCACCTGGTCGATGCAGCGTGCCACCCCGGCGATCAGGCGCGCGTTGCCGCCGGTCGCGATGACCTTGGGCTGGCCGGCCATCTCGGCCTTCATGCGGTCCACGAGCCCATCCACGAGCCCCGCGTAGCCGTAGACGACGCCCGACTGGATGTTCGTGACCGTGTTGCGCCCGATGGCCTCCTTGGGCCGCACCAGCTCCACGCGGAACAACCGGGCCGCCCGGGCGACGAGCGCCTCGGTGGAGATGGCGATGCCCGGGGCGATGGCGCCGCCGATGAATTCGCCCGCCGCGCTCACGCAGTCGAAGCGCGTCGTGGTGCCGAGATCCACCACGATGAGGGGCGGCCCGTACAACGCCACGGCGGCGACACACATCGTCACGCGATCGGCTCCGACCTCTCGCGGATGATCCACGGCGAGCGGCATCGCGGGAGTCACGCCGGGCTCCACGCAGAACGGGCTCACGTTGAAGTACTGTTCGCACATCCATTCGAGCGTTTGCTGGATGGGCGGCACGACGTTCGAGATCGCGACCCCCTCGATCTGCCGCGGCTCGATCGCGCGGGAGCGGAGCAGCGTCTCGATGAACATGCCGTATTCATCGGCCGTCTGTTCGCGACGGGTCGTCAGCCGCCACGACACCCGGAGGCGCTCGCCGTCGTACACGCCGACTTTCGTGTTGGTGTTGCCGACCTCGACGACGAGCAGCATCCCTAAAAGACTCCGACCTCGCCGGCCACGACGCGATGGCGGCGCTCACCGTCCTGCAGCACCAGCGCGCCGTCGGCGTCGAGATCCACCGCGACCCCGGTGATGCCGTCCACGGAGACACGCCGCCCGATCGTGTCGGCCACGGCCAGCCAGCGCGCGCGGATCGGTGCGAGGCCCTCGCCCTCGAGCTGCGCGCGCCAGTGGTCGAAGGCATCGAGCGTTGCCTCGAGCACGCCATCACGCTCAACGTCGCGTCCGATCTCGAGCCATACCGACGTCGCGCGGGCGGCGAGACCCGCGGGAAACGCGCGCTGGCCGAGATTGATGCCGATGCCGACGGCGATGACGCCGGCGCTGCCTGTCGGCCCCGCGCGGTTGGCGGCGGCCGGCATTCGGCTCTCGAGGAGAATGCCGGCAATCTTGCGGCCGCCGATGAGAACGTCGTTCGGCCATTTCAGGCGTGCGCCGAGACCGGCCACCTGCGCGAGCGCGTCGGCGACGGCCAGCGCGCTGACGAGCGAATATCCCCCCCAGCACTCGGGCGTGCCGCGCGGCCGTACGAGCACCGACATCAACAGGCTGGTGCCGGTCGGCGCATCCCACGCGCGGCCGCGACGTCCGCGGCCGGCCGCCTGGTAATCGGCGACCACGACGGTGCGATCGGCGGCGCCCTGCGCGGCCAGATCGAAGATCGTGCCCTGGGTCGAGTCCACGCGCGGCAGACGCACGATCGTCATCCCACCCACTCCAGGCTCGCCACCAGCTTGTCCCGGAGCGCCTCCTGCGCGGCGACCTTCTCGCGCTCCTTCTCCACGATCTCCGCCGGCGCGCGCTCGGCGAACTCCGGTCGCGAGAGCTTGGCGCGGCCGAAGGCGATGGCCTCCTCCGCCCGCCGGATTTCCTTCTCCAGTCGCTGGCGCTCCGCGGCGAGATCCACGACGCCCTCCAGCGACACGTACAGCTCGGTCCCCCCCACGACGCCGAGCGCCGAGTTCCGCGGACGGCCCGCGCGAGGATCCACGGTCAGCGTCGCCCGCGCCAGCGCCTGCACGAGCGGCGCATGCGCGCGAAGCAGCGGCGTGTGAGCCGCGGACGACTTCGCCGTGGCCGCGAGCGTCATGCCCGGTGGTACGCGCATCTCGCCGCGGATGTTGCGAATGGCCGTCACGGCCCCCATGACGACCGACATGTCGCGCTCGGCGGCCGCGTCGAGCTGACGCCGCGTGGCCGTGGGATACGGCGCGATCATGACCGAGTCGCCGTCGTGAGGCAGCCGCTGCCAGAGCTCCTCGGTGATGAACGGCATGAACGGATGCAGCAGGCGCAGGGTCGTCTCGAGCGTGGTCACGAGCGTGTGCTGCGTGGCCAGGCGCCGGCCGGCGTCGTCGGTGCGGTAGAGGTCGAGCTTGGCGATCTCGAGATACCAGTCGCACAGCTCACTCCACACGAACTGGTAGAGCGCCGCCGTCGCGTCGCTGAAGCGATAGCTCGCGAGCGCGGCGCGAACGTCCATCGTGGTCGCGGCCAGACGGCTCGATATCCATCGCCCTGCCACGTCCGGCCGCGCGCGGCGCGCCGCGCGGGCGTCGTAACCTTCGAGGTTCGAGAGCACGAGCCGCGAGGCGTTCCAGAGCTTGTTGGCGAAGTTGCGTGAGGCCTCGAGCCGATCCTCACTGATGCGGACGTCACGCACGCTGGGCGCGGCGAGGCCGCCCATCGTGAAGCGGAGCGCGTCGGTCCCGAACTTGTCCATGAGGACAAGCGGATCCACGACGTTGCCCTTCGTCTTCGACATCTTCTGGCCTTCGGGGTCGCGCACGAGCGTGTGGATGTAGACGTCGCGGAAGGGCACCCGCCGCATGACGTGGACGCCGAACATCGCCATGCGCGCGACCCAGAAGAAGAGGATGTCGTAGCCGGTGACCAGCAGTGACGTCGGATAAAACGTCTTCAGCTCGGGCGTCTTGTCGGGCCAGCCGAGCGTCGAGAACGGCCAGAGGCCCGACGAGAACCACGTGTCGAGAACATCGGGATCCTGGCGCACCGGACCCTTGCACTTCGGACAGGCCGTGAGATCCGTGCGTGACACGTGCACCGAGCCGTCGCGCTCGCAGTACCAGGCCGGGACGCGATGACCCCACCACAGCTGTCGCGAGATGCACCACGGCCGGATGTTGGTCATCCAGTGGTAGTACGTCTTCGTCCAGCTGCGCGGGATGATCCTGATCTTGCCCGTGCGGACCGCCGACACCGCTTTCCGCGCGAGCGGCTTGACGTTGACGTACCACTGCTTGGAGACGAGCGGCTCGACGACAGTCTTGCAGCGATAACAGACGCCCACGGCATGACGATAGGGCTCGATCCGCTCGATCAGTCCCAGCGCCTGCATATCCTCGACGATTTTTTTGCGCGTCTCGAAGCGGTCGAGGCCCGCGTACTTGCCCGCGGCGGCCGTCATCTTGCCGTCGAAGCCGATCACGGTGCGGATCGGCAGCTTGTGCCGCCGTCCGATCTCGAAGTCGACGGGGTCGTGGCCCGGCGTCACCTTGATCACGCCGGTGCCGAACTTCGGATCGACGGCGGCGTCGGCGACGACCTTCACGCGGATGGAGCCGTCCACGGAGGGGATGTCGAGCGTCTTGCCCACGTACTTCTTGTAGCGCTTGTCCTTGGGGTGCACGGCAAGGCCGGTGTCGCCTAGCTTGGTCTCCGGTCGCACCGTGCCGAGCGTGAGCGGACCATACTTGATGTACACGAACTCGGCGTCGCGCTCTTCGCGCTCGACCTCGAGATCGGAGAGCACCGTCTGGCAGCGCGGACACCAGTTCACGATGTAGTCGTCGCGGTAAATGAGCTTTTCGTCGTAGAGACGCACGAAGACTTCGCGCACGGCGCGCGAGAGCCCCGCATCCATGGTGAAGCGCTCGCGAGACCAGTCGCACGAGGCACCCAGACGCTTCAGCTGGTGGACGATCGCGCCGCCCGACTCTTCTTTCCATTGCCAGACGCGGCCCAGGAACGCTTCACGACCGACGTCGTTCTTCGTTTTGCCCTCGGCCGCCAGCTGTCGCTCCACCACGACCTGCGTCGCGATCCCCGCGTGGTCCGTGCCCGGCTGCCACAATGTGTTGAACCCGTCCATCCGCTTCATGCGGGTCATCACGTCCTGCAGGGTCATATCGAGCGCGTGTCCCATGTGGAGTGAGCCGGTGACGTTCGGCGGTGGCATGACGATGGAGAACGGCTTCTTCTTCGACGGGACCTCCGACCGGAAGTAGCCGTGCTTTTCCCAGATCGGATACCACCGCGCCTCGACGGCGGTGGGCTCGTAGCGATCGGGGATGGGAGCCGTGTCGCGAAGTTGCTCGTTTTGCTCGTCGTTCATGCGCGGTGCGTCATTGTATCGGAGCGCAAGCCCGGCGCCAACCGTGGGTGGCCTGTTCGCGATGGGCGCGGCTGCGCGGTAACGGAGCGCAAGCCCGGCGCCAACCGTGGGTGGCCTGTTCGCGATGGGCGCGGCTGCGCGGTAACGGAGCGCAAGCCCGGCGCCAACCGTGGGTGGCCTGTTCGCGATGGGCGCGGCTGCGCGGTAACGGAGCGCAAGCCCGGCGCCAACCGTGGGTGATCTAAAAGGCCCGTGCTCCGATCAAACCGCGCATCGCTCAACGGCGCGGAAGGACGTGGGTTGTCATCATTGCAGCACCGGCGCGGCCGCGGCGAGGCGCCAGCGAGCGCCCGCGCGGCGAAACGTGAGCGTCCACGGACGGCGATCAGCGGTCGTCGCGGCGATCGACACGGTCTCGCGCACACCGTCGGCAGCATCACAGGCCGGCTCGGGGACCAGCGTCGGCAGCCGCGAACGCAACGCCGCGTCGGGCACCACGGTGGCGAGGGTCGGCTCGTCGCCCTCGGCCAGCGCGGTGAACAGCCGCGTGACCGAGACGTGCAGCTCGCGGTGCCATGCATTGTGCTGCTGCCGGCTCACCCGCGTGAGCGTGCCCTGGCCGGGCGCCAGCCGGTACACGTCCTCCTGCTCCGTCTGTCCCTCGCATCCCGGCGTCCATCCCGGGTAGTGAAGCTCGTAGCGCAGGCGAACCTCGCTGGCGCGCACCACCCAGGCTCGCGCATAGAGGCCCTGGGGAAACAACGTCGCCGTGGACCACGTGACGAGCACGGAGTCGGCGTGCGCCTGGACGAGGTCGACGCGCAGCGGCCGCGTGCCGCGCCCGGACGCCGGCCCCTCCCACGTGGCGAGAAACTGCGGCTCGCCGGAACCGGCGAGCGGCGTCACGCTCGGTCGGCCATCGCGGTAGAGCGCGGCCAGCAACGCCGCCTCGTCGCGCAACGGGCCATACACGCGCACGCTGTTGCCGCTGCCCGCGTCGGTCAGCCGGAAGGCGCCGATCACTAGACGGCCGAGCCGCGTGAGCTTGAAGTGCGCGCCGCCCCAGGCATCCCCAAACGCGTCGAGGCGATCCTGGAGGAACTCGGACGACGCGAAGACACCGCCCGAGGCAAGGCTCTCGACGACCTCGTCGTCGAGGAGCGCGTAGATGTCGCGGTAGGTCTCGGCGGGATTGTCGGGATCGAGATCGCCGAGGGCCAGGCGCGAGGACGCCAGCTCGCGGAAACGATCGAGACGATCGGACGCGCCCCCCAGCCGGGCGCGCGTCGCCGCCGGCGTGGACGTCATGCCGATCGTCAGCAGGAGGACGGCGAGGACGAGCTGCGTCCGGCGCCGAAGTCGCGTCACGAGGGGTATGGTACAACAGTCGGGTGAAGTGGCCATCAGCGGTGCGGGTCCTCGACCGCTATCTGATCGCCGAGCTGATCTCTCCCTTCTGCTTCGGCCTCGCGTTGTTCACGTTCTTCCTCATCATCGATCGCATCTATCACCTGACCGAGCTGGTCATCACCAAGGGTGTGCCGTTTCACCTGGTCCTGCAGCTCCTCGTGTTCATGATGCCGTCGTTCCTCGCCCACACCCTGCCGATGGCGCTGCTGGTCGCCGTGCTGCTGGCGGGCGGGCGCCTGGCGGGCGACCTCGAAATCATCGCGTTCAAGGCGGCCGGCGTCAGCGTGCTGCGCCTGTTCCGCCCGGTGGTGGCGGCCGCCGTTCTGGTGATGGGAACCACCGCGCTGCTCACCCTGTTCGTGAACCCGCTCGCCAACGAGGAATTCCAGCGACAGCTCTTCCGCATTTTCCAGACCCGCGCCGTCAGCGGCCTGCAGGAGCGGGTCTTCAACGCGACCTTCGGCGACGTCATCATCTACGTCGAGGACGTGAGCGCCTCGCAGGTCGCGCTGCGCGGGCTGCTCGTCTCCGACGAGCGCGATCCGAAGATCTCGCGCATCATCACCGCGCGCGAGGGACGGCTGCTCACCGACGAGACCAACCGCCGCATCACGCTGCGGCTCATGAACGGCGCCGTGAACGAGGCCGACGTGCTGCCGGCCTCGCCGCCGCGGCTGCCCGGCGTCGAGCAGAACCCGACGGGTGGCGCGGCGGCGCCCTCGCGTTATCGCTATACGAACTTCGCGATCTACGACATGAGCCTGTCCGTGGACACGCCCCTCAAGACCGCGACGCGCACGGAGAAGCCGGAGAAGGACCTGCGGCTCATCCCGCTGCTCGCGCGCATCGAGGAGCTGTCCCAGGAGACGTACGGTCGCGTCCCCTATGAGGTCGAGCTGCACAAGCGCTTCGCGTTTCCGGCGGCCGCGCTCGTCTTCGCGCTGGTGGCCTTCCCCCTCGCCGTGCGCTCGCATCGCGGCGGCCGCTCGATCGCGCTCGCCGCGAGTCTCGTGATTCTCGTCTCTTACTACATGGTGATGACCTCGCTCGAGGGCTTCGCACTGGGCCAGCGCATTCCGGCTTGGGTAGCGATCTGGACGCCGAACATCGTGTTCGCGGCCATCGGCCTCACCCTGCTCGTGGTGACGACACTCGAATGGCGGGCGCCGCGCCTTACCCGTGTCTGGCGCAGCATCGATAGGCTCCGCGCGCTGCTGCCCGGCGCCCGCGCGGAGCCCGAGTCCGCGCGCGTCGGCCGCGGATCTACCGATTCGACGCACATCCTCGACCGCTACCTCATGCGCGAGTTCCTCGCCTTCGCGGGAATCGGTCTCGCGGTGGCGGCGGCGCTCTACGTGATCGTCGACCTCGGCGACACGCTCAATCGATTCCTCCGCGTGAAGCCGCCGCTCACCTACATCCTCGAGCACTTCCTCTATCGGCTGCCGGCGGCCCTGCACCAGGGGCTGCCCGTGATCATGCTGGTGGCGACGATCTTCCTCTTCCTCTCGTTGAGCCGCTTCCACGAGCTCACCGCGATGAAGGCGGCCGGCATTAGCCTCTATCGCGTGAGCGCCCCCGTGCTGCTGATGGGCCTGTCGGTGGCCGTCAGCGCGATGCTCTTTCAGGAGCTCTTCCTGCCGCGCCTCAACGAGCTCGGCGAGGAGGTGGACCGCGTGAAGATCCGCGGTCAGCTGCCGCGCCACCTGCAGTCGCGCCAGCGGCTGTGGGTGCGCAGCGCGGACAGTCGCTTCTACCGTGTCGAGCTCCTGAGCCCGCAGACGAGCGACCTCTATGGCGTCACGATCCTCGAAGTGGACCGTCAGTTCCGGCTCCTCAACCGGCTGGATGCGCGGCAGGCGCACTGGACGGAAGCGGGCTGGGAGCTGCGCGACGGCGCGTTTCGCGAGATCGAGCCGGCCGGCACGGTCCAGACGGTGCCGTTCACGCTCACTGCGCTCGAGCTCACCGAGGACATCGAGGAGTTCACGCGGATCCACAAGGATTTCGAGTCGATGAGCTACTGGGAGCTTCGCGACTACGTCGCGCGGCTGGAGGCGGCGGGCTTCCAGGCCAAGAAGTATCTGGTGGCGTTGTACTCGAAGCTGTCCTTCCCGCTCGTGAACCTCGTGATGGTGCTCGTCGCCATTCCGTTCGCGCTGCAGTCGCCGCGCGGCGGCCGGCTGTTCGGTGTCGGGCTCGCGATCGCGATCATGGCCGGCTATCTCGTCGTGCACTACGTCGCGCTGGCCTTCGCGCGCGCCGACCTCTTGCCGCCGTTCGTGGCCGCGTGGACGGCGAACGTCATCTTCTTCGGCATCGGCACGTCGCTGTTTCTGCGCGCACGAACCTAGCGAGCCCGGCGCGGCCGGGTCAGCGCCCACGCGACGGCCGCCACGAGCGCCGACGGCACCCACACCCACCTGGCCTCACTCGCGAGCACCGCGACGCCGCGGGCCGTGAGGAAGCGCTGCAGGCCCAGCGGCGACACGGCGATCGGGCGCCACGGCAGGTAGTAGCGCGCGGCATCGAACGGTGCGAAGAACGCGATCCCGATGCCACCGTCGGTCATCGCGTCGAGCACGCCGTGCGACGCCGTCGCGAGGAACAGGTAGAGCCACAGCCGCGCCCGCGTGCCGCTCGGGACCAGCAGGCGCGCGACGACCGCGGCGACGGCGGCCGCGAAGGCCAGCGAGTGAGTGAGGCCGCGGTGGCCGAGCATGGAGCCGAGCGGCACGCCGAGGAAGAAGCCCAGCACGTCGGCATCCGGCGCGACGGCGCAAAGGGCTCCCGCCCACCAGACGCGTGGTGGCCAGCCAGCGCAGCGAAAGGCCGGGCCGAGCGCCAGCGCCGCCACCGCGTGCGACATGACCGTGGGCATCGCCCGGCGGGGACGGTCAGCGCGTGCCGGCGAGCGTGCGCAACGCCTCTTCGAGGCGGCGTTGCTCGGCGCCGTAGGCCGCCCAGTCGCCGCGCCGGAGCGCCTCCTGCGAGCGTGTCCACGCGTCCCACGCGCGTTGCGCCATGGCGCGATCGATGGCGCCGGTCGCCGCCGGCGGACCGGGCGCGGCGCCGGCGGGTGCCGCCGGCGCGGCCACGCCGGGCGGCACGCGCCCGGCGAAGATGCGGGACAGCGACTGCTCGAGCGTCGGCTCCATCGCGATCTGGTTGCCGTACGCGACGATCACGCGCCGCAGCTCGGGGAGCGCGCCCTGCTCGGCGGCGAGATAGAGTGGCTGGACGTAGATCAGCGACTGCTCGATGGGAATCGCGAGCAGCGAGCCGCGGATCACCGTCGAGCCGCGCTGGTTCCACAGCGACAGCTGCTGCGAGATGACGGGGTCCTGATCGATGCGCGCGTCGATCAGTCGCGGCCCGTAGACGTTCTTCTGCTTGGGGAAGTTGTAGACGATGAGGCGGCCATACTGCGCCGGATCGGAGCGCGCGGCCAGCCAGGCGATCATGTTGTCGCGGCGGCTTGGATTGAAGAGCGTCAGGAGAATGAATTCCTCCTTGGCCTCGCCGGGCAGCCGCATGATCGTGAAGTACGGCTCCATCTCGCGCTCGCGGCCGTCGATGGTGCGCCGCGGAATGGCCCAGAGGTCTTCCTTGTTGTAGAAGACCTGGGGATTCTCCATGTGGTAGACGGCGTACTTGCGCGCCTGGATCGCGAAGAAATCCTCGGGATAGCGGATGTGCCGGCGCAGGTCCGCGGGCATCGTGTCGAGCGGCTGCAGCAAGCCGGGAAAGGCCGCGGCATACGCGCGCACGATCGGGTCGCTCGCGTCGGCGATGTAGAAGCGCACGCTGCCGTGGTAGGCGTCCACGGTCACTTTCACCGAGTTGCGCATGTAGTTGCCGATGCCGCGCACGGGGTCGGAGTAGGGATAGCGGTCGGTGGTGGTGTAGCCGTCGAGCATCCACACGAGCTGCCCGTCGTCGCTCACCACCATGTAGGGATCGCGGTCGAAGCGGAAGAACGGCGCGATGAGCCGAACGCGCTCGCCCACGGTCCGATAGATCAGGATCCGGCTCTCGGCCGTGAGGTCATCCGAGAGGACGATTTTGGGCTCCCCGAAGCGCGCGGCGAAGAGCAGGCGTCGTCCCAACGAGCCGATCGGAATACCGCCCTCGCCGTGATAGCGCGTGTAGACGTTCTGGTCGCCGGCGGGGTAATCAAGCTCCTGTGAGCGCGTGCGCACCAGCGCATAGTCGTTCGACGACTCCGCGTAGTAGATCTCCGGCCGCGAAATCTTGGGGAACCCGTCGGAGGAGCGCGGTGGGATGTCCTTCACGAAGAACTCGGGCAAACCCTCCGGGGTGATGCGGTTCACGGGCCCGACGACGACGCCGTAGCCGTGGGTGTACGTCAGGTGCTCGTTGATCCAGTTGCGGCCGCCCTGCAGGTGCGGGTGCGACAGCTCGCGCGGCGACAGCATGAGCTGGCGGTACTCGCCGTTCACGGTGTAGCGGTCGTTGTCGATGTCCTGAAACTTGTAGTAGGTCCGGATCTCCTGCAGCTGCGCGAACGTGCGCAGCAGCGGACGGTAGTCCCAGAGCCGGATGTTCTTGAGGGTCGCCTCGTTGCGCGCCAGCGCACGCGCGTCAAGCGTCTCGTCGGCCGGAAACTCCTTTTCCTGGATGCGGTCGAGGCCGTAGGCCGCGCGGGTCATCCGGATGTTGTGCTCGAGATAGGGCCGCTCGGCGGCGAGCTCGTTGGGCGCCACGCGAAGCCGCTGCAGGAAGGCCGGGTACATGCCGAGGCCGACGACCCACACCACCAGCAAGACGGCGCCGGCGCCCGCCACGAGCCGGAGACCGGGCCGCATGACCTGCGCGGCGCACGCAACGGCAGCCAGTGCCGCGAGCACCGCGAGCGCGCCGAGCATCGGGAGCGTGGCGTGCACGTCGGTATAGGAAGCGCCGAACACGATGCCGCGCGGCGAGAAGACGATCTCGTAGCGGTCGAGCCAGAAGCCGACGGCCTTGAGGGCGAGCAAGGTCGCGCCGAGCAGCAGCAGATGCGTGCGCGCGCCACCAGCCAGCCGCGGCCCGCGCGTGGTGAGCACGAAGCTTCGCTGCAGCACGTAGACGGTCAGCGTCAGCACCGCGGTCCCCGCCACCAGCGCCATCGCCCACGCGTGCACGAGCCGCCAGAACGGCAGGAAGAACACGAAGAATCCGATATCGAAATCGAACACCGGATCCTTGACCCCGAACGGCGGTCCGTTGAGGTATCCGAGCACCGTTTCCCAGTAGGCACTCGCGCGCAGGCCCGACACGATGGCGATCAAGAGCATGACGATGGGCAGGAAGCGCCGGATGAGCGGCTCGATCACCACGCGTCCCGGCAGGCCGAGCTGGTCTTCGAGCTCCCAGAGCACGTCCGGGGCGGCCGTGCGGGCGGCGAGCGTCAGGTTTGCCCACAAGAAGAGCGCGACGACGAGCGCGACGGCGCCGAAGAGGGTGCCGCGCAGCGACAGCGTGGTCAGGAAGACCTGGCTGTAGCCGACCTCCTGGAACCACAGCCAGTCCGTGTAGAGCGGCACGAGCTGCAGCAGCACCGCCAGCACCACCAGCGCGAGGACGAAGAACGCCAGCGGCTGGGGAGAGCGCATCGGCCGCGCCCCGCGGGCGGCGCTACGTCCCGTGCCGCCACGAGGCGAGGTACGACTCCTGTTCGGCGGTGAGATCGTCGATCTCGACGCCCATCGACGCCAGCTTGAGCCGCGCGATCTCCAGGTCGATCTCGCGTGGCACCACGTACACCTTGCGCGCGAGGGTGGCCGATTTCTTCGCCATGAACTCCGCGGAGAGCGCCTGGTTGGCGAAGCTCATGTCCATGACCGCGGCGGGATGCCCTTCCGCGGAGGCGAGGTTGATGAGCCGGCCTTCGCCGAGCACGTACACGCGCCGACCGCCGCCGAGCGCGAACTCCTCGACGAACGGCCGGACCGCCCGGCGCCCCTGCGCCATCTTCGCGAGGCCGTCGAGGTCGATCTCGACGTTGAAGTGCCCCGAGTTGCACAGGATCGTGCCGTCCTTCATCCGGGCAAAGTGCTCCTTGCGGATGACCGACGTATTGCCGGTCACGGTGACGAAGATGTCGCCAACCGCCGCCGCATCCGGCATCTTCATCACCGAGAAGCCGTCCATCACCGCTTCGAGCGCGCGCATCGGCTCGACCTCGGTCACGATGACGTGCGCGCCCATGCCCTTGGCCCGCGTGGCCACGCCGCGTCCGCACATGCCATAGCCGGCCACCACCACGGTCTTGCCGGCGAGCAGGACGTTCGTGGCGCGCAGGATCCCGTCGATCGTCGACTGGCCGGTGCCGTAGCGATTGTCGAACAGATGCTTGGTGTCCGCGTCGTTCACCGCGATGACGGGGAAGGCCAGGACGCCTTCCTTCTCCATCGCACGCAGACGGATGACGCCCGTCGTGGTCTCCTCGGTGCCGCCGATGACCTCGCGCACGAGATCGCGGCCGAGGTTGCTCTCGCCGTGCAGTTGCGAGATGAGATCGGCACCGTCGTCCATCGTGATCTGCGGCCGCGTCTTCAGGACGGCCTCCAGGTGCCGATAGTACGTTGTGTTGTCCTCACCCTTGTGGGCATAGACCGGGATGTCGTACTCCTTCACGAGGGCCGCCGCCGTGTCGTCCTGCGTGGAGAGCGGGTTGGACGCGCACAGCGAGACCTGCGCGCCGCCGGCCTTGAGCGTGAGCATCAGCACCGCCGTCTCGGTGGTCACGTGCAGGCAGGCGCCCAGGCGGAGGCCCTTGAGGGGTTGCTCCTTCGCAAAGCGCTCGCGCACCTGCCGCAGCACGGGCATCGACTGCTCGGCCCATTCGATCTTGAGCCGTCCCTCCGGGGCGAGCCCGAGATTCTTGACGTCGTGGTCGACCATGATGATCGTGATCCTTTCCGAGACGGAGAAACGGGCCGGGACGCGTTCGCGCCCGGCCCGTTCGCCGTCAGTCCTGAGCGGGGCCTAGATCCGGGCGTCGTCCCGGAGGTCCTTCACGCGGTCGGTGCGCTCCCAGCTGAAATCGGGCTCCGTGCGCCCGAAATGTCCGTAGGCCGCCGTCTTCTTGTAGATGGGGCGTCTGAGGTTCAGGTACTTGATGATGCCGGCCGGCGTGAAATCGAAGTGCCGACGGATCAGCTCCTCGAGGCGGCTGTTCGGCACCTTGCCCGTGCCGAACGTCTCGACCATGATCGAGACCGGATCGGCGACGCCGATCGCGTAGGCCACCTGCACCTGCGCGCGGTCAGCGAGCCCCGCCGCCACGATGTTCTTGGCCACGTGACGCGCCATGTAGCAGGCGGAGCGGTCCACCTTCGTCGGGTCCTTGCCGGAAAACGCGCCGCCGCCGTGCGGGCAGGAGCCGCCGTAGGTGTCGACGATGATCTTGCGCCCGGTGAGGCCCGTGTCGCCCATCGGCCCGCCGGTCACGAAGCGTCCGGTCGGGTTGATGTGGAAGGTGCACGTCTTGGCGTCGATCAACTCCGCGGGAATGGTCGGCAGGATCACCTGCTCGATCATGTCCTTGCGGATGCGCTCGGCCGTGGCCTCCTGCGCGTGCTGCGTCGAGATGACGACCGTCTCCACCGAGACCGGCTTGCCATCGACGTAGCGCACGCTGACCTGCGACTTGCCGTCGGGGCGCAGATAGTCGATGGCGCCCGCTTTGCGCCGCTCCGAGAGCCGCATGACGAGCTTGTGGGCGAGCATGATCGGCAGCGGCATGAGCTCCGGCGTCTCGTTACACGCGTAGCCGAACATGAGGCCCTGGTCGCCGGCGCCGAGGTTGTCGACGCCCATCGCGATATCGGACGACTGCTCGTCGATCGCGGCGATGACGCCGCACGTCTCGAAATCGAAGCCGTACTTGGCGCGCGTGTAGCCGATCTCGCGGATCGTCTCACGCGCGACGCGCGGGATGTCGACGTAACAATTGGTCGTGATCTCGCCCGCGACCACGACGAGGCCGGTGGTCAGTAGCGTCTCGCAGGCGACCCGGCCGGTGGGATCCTGGCGGATGATCGCGTCCAGCACCGCGTCGGAGATCTGGTCGGCGATCTTGTCGGGATGACCCTCGGTCACCGACTCCGACGTGAAGAGATGCTCATCGCGCGCCATCGGCAAAGCCTCCTGAAGGCTGTTTCGCGCCACTGTAGCACGCTTTGTCGCGGGCTCTCAAGGCAGAGGCCCGCGCATGCGGCGTTTGAGCTCGTCGAGGATCGGCACCGTCCACGGGTCGCGCTCGCGCAACACGCCCAGGTAATAGGACGTCCACTGCCCGAGGTACGTGAGCGTCAGCAGCCGCGCGAGTCGGCCCGCGCCGTGCCCACGCGCTTCGCTCACGCCGCCCGCGCTGGACGTGATGAGCTCGCGCACGATCCCGAAACGCCGCGCGATCTCGGGCGCCTCCGTCGCGTCGCGGAGGAAGATCGCGTGCATGTCCTTGGCGGCGGGGGGCTGCCATGCCTCGATTTCGTTGTGGTTCATTTCCGGCAGCGCGCCGGCCAGCGCGAAGGTCTTGGCGTTTTCCTCGATGTCGGTCTTCCAGCGATAGGCGACGGTGGCGGTGCCGGGTCCGCCGTAGATCGCGGGCAGCCTGTCGCCGATCGCCAACGCCAGCCGTTTGGCCTCGTTGGTGGCGGCCGGCCGCTCGGGCGCCAGCTCGGGCGCGAGTGCCTCGACGGCGGCGATCGCCTCGTCCACGTCGGCCGGCGTCGCCACCGCCACGCCCGCGTCGGCGAGCAGCGCGACGGCCGGCAGGAACAGGTAGCCGAGGGCCATGCGCGGCATCAGCCCTCCCGGCAGCGCGACCCGCGGCAACCGGCGCGCGGCGGCCCGCTCGGCCAGCGCACCGCCGGCGGTGAGCGCGACGGCGGGTACGCGACGGGCCACCGCGGCGTCGAAGGCCGAGAGCGCTTCGGCCGTGTCGCCCGAGTACGAGGCGACGAGGACGAGGGCGTCGGGGCCGGCGACGGCGGGCAGTCCGTAACCGCGGTGCACGAGGATCGGAACGTCGACCACGTCGCTCGCGCAGGCGGCCAGCAGGTCGCCGCCGGCCGCGGAACCGCCCATCCCGGCCACGATCACGACGCGAGGCCGGCGCACGGCGAGGGCAGGCGTGGCGGACAGTGTCCGCGCTCGGCGGCACTGCGCGGGGAACTCGGCGAGCACGCGGCGCGCGTCGTGGGGGTCGACCCGCGCGAGCGCGCGGAGATCGTCGAGGTTCACGCGCCGATCACTCGCGATCGATGTCGCGGTGGACCACCGTCGGCGTCAGGCCGAGCCCCTCGATCGAGGGGCGCAGCTCCTCGACGAGGGCGACGGAGCGGTGACGGCCGCCCGTGCAGCCGACCGCGATCGTCAGGTAGGCCTTGCCCTCCCGCTGATAGGCGGGCAGGACGAAGCGCAGGAAATCCTCGATGCGACGCAGCAGCTCACGGCTCTCCTCGTGCCGCATCACGAACTCGCGCACCTCGCGCTCGCGGCCGTCGAGCGGGCGGAGTTTTTCGACGAAGTGCGGATTGGGAAGGAAGCGGACGTCGAAGACGAGGTCGGCGTCGAACGGCACGCCGTGCTTGAAGCCGAAGGACACGAGCGAGACGGCGAGGCCCGGGCGGTCCTTCGGCGTCACGTACGCCTCGATGAGCATGTCCTTGAGCTGGTGCACGGTCAGGTTGGAGGTGTCGACGACGCGATCGGCCACCTCGCGAACGGTCGACAGCGCCTTGCGCTCGGCGCGGATGCCGTCGAGCACGTTGCCGTCGGGCGCCAGCGGATGGCGTCGCCGCGTCTCACGGTAGCGGCGCACGAGCGCCTCCTCGTTGGCCTCGAAGAACACGACCTCCACGGCATGCCCGCGCTGGCGCAGCGCGATCAGCGCGTCCAGCAGATGGCTGAGATATTCGCCTTCCCTGACGTCGACGCCGAGGGCCACGCGATCGCGCTTGTCGCCGGCGCGCGCGACCAGATCGGCGAAGGTCGGCATCAGCGTCGTCGGCAGGTTGTCGACGCAGAAGAAACCCATGTCCTCGAAGCACTTGATCGCGTAGGACTTGCCGGCTCCGCTGAGGCCCGTGATCACCACGAAGGAGATCGGCGTCGCCATGGCGGACGCGGCGGGGGTCAGCGTCGTTTGGGCGCCAGGCGGCGCTGGTGGGACGGCAGGATCCCCAGCTCCTCCCGGTATTTCGCCACCGTCCGGCGCGCGATGGTCAGGCCCCGGCCCTTGAGGATCAGCGCCACCTCCTGGTCGGAGAGCGGCTTGGACGGATCCTCGTTGGCCAGCAGATCCTGGATCATTTTTTTGACGCTCACCGACGAGACCATCTCGCCGTCACCGGAGGCGATGCCGGAGTGGAAGAAGAACTTCAGCTCGAAAAGGCCCTGCGGTGTCTCGACGTATTTGTTGGTGGTGACGCGGCTGATGGTCGACTCGTGCATGCCGATGTCCTCGCCCACGTCGCGTAGCGACAGCGGGCGCAGGTAGGGCAGCCCTTTGTCGAGGAACTCGCGCTGGAACTTCACGATCGACTGCGTCACCTTGCGGAGCGTGCGCTGCCGCTGGTCCACCGATTTGATCAGCCACAGCGCGGAGCGCAGCTTCTGATCCACGTACTGCCGGGCCTCACCGTCGGAGGAGTTGCGCAGCAGGGAGCGATAGAGCGAGTTCACGCGCAGCCGCGGGATGCCGTCCTCGTTGAGGACGACGACGTACTCGCTGCCCATCTTGTGCACGACCACGTCAGGAACGATGTAGCGCGAGTCGTTGCCGCCGAAGCGCCGTCCCGGCTTCGGCTCCAACCCCATGATCTCCTCGACCGACTCCATGATCCGGTCCAGCGGCAGCTTCAGCGCGCGCGCGATGTCGGGATAGCGGCGGCGGCTCAGGTCCTCGAAGTGCTCTTCGACGATCTCCACGGAGACGGGGTCCGGATTGGGATCGGCCTTGAGCTGGATGAGCAGGCACTCCTGGATCGAACGCGCGGCCACGCCGGGAGGATCGAAGGCCTGCACGAGCTTGAGAACCTTGGCGACCTCCTCCACCGTCGTCTCGCACCGCTGCGCGATCTCCTCGTCGGAGGCGCGCAGGTAGCCGTCCTCGTCGAGATTGCCGATGATCTCGGTGCCGATGCGGCGCACGCGCCGATCGTCGCTCGCGTAGCGGAGCTGCTCGTCGAGATGGTCCGTGAGCGAGGACACCGAGCGCACCATGTTCTCGAACGGCAGGTCCTCGCGGTCCTCCTGCGCGACGAGCGAGCGCTCCTCGTGATCGTCGAACATGACGGCGGTGAGGTCGAAGGGCAGGTCGTCGGTCTGACGCTCCGTGGTCGGCGTCGGGGCCGCCTCGCTCGACAGCGGCTCGGCGGGTGGCGCCGTCGGCACGTCGGGCGGGGCGTCCTTGCCCTCGGGTTGCTCGGCCGTCTCGGGCTGCATTTCCTCGAGCAGCGGATTCTCGAGGAGCTCTTTCTGCACGACCTCCTGCAGCTCGAGCGTGGACAGCTGCAGCAGCTGAATGGCCTGCTGCAGCAGCGGCGTCATGACGACTCGCTGGCTCTGTCGGAGGGAGAGGCGCGTTTCCATTGCCATAGGAGTTCTCTGCCCGAAACCTAGAGGGCGAACTTCTCGCCGAGATAGATTTCTCGGGCTATCGGATTGCTGGCGATCTCGCTCGCCGTGCCTGACACGAGAATCTTCCCGCCGTACAGGATGTAGGCGCGATCGGTGATCGCGAGCGTTTCACGCACGTTGTGGTCGGTGATGAGGATCCCGATGCCGCGGTCGCGCAGACGTCCGATGATCTCCTGGATGTCGCCGATCGCGATCGGGTCGATGCCGGTGAACGGCTCGTCGAGCAGCAGGTATTGCGGCGAGGTCACGAGCGCGCGTGTGATCTCCAGCCGCCGCCGCTCGCCGCCCGAGAGTGTGAAGGCCGGATAGGGCGCGAGCGCGGTGAGATCCAGTTCGGCCAGCAGCTCGCGCGCCCGCGTCCGACGCTCCTCCACCGGCAGGTCGAGTGTCTCGAGGATGGCGAGGAGGTTTTCCTCGACGGTCAGCTTGCGAAAGACCGACGACTCCTGCGGCAGGTAACCGACGCCCAGGCGGCAGCGCTGGTACATGGGCAGCGCCGTAATCTCCTGACCCTCCAGGAAGATGCGGCCGCCCTCGGTCGGCAGCAGCCCGACCATCATATAAAAGGACGTCGTCTTGCCGGCGCCGTTGGGTCCGAGCAGGCCGACGACCTCGCCCCGCTGGATGTCGAGTGAGACGTTGTCCACGACCTTGCGGGTCTTGAACCACTTCTGCAGCCCCTGAGCGACGAGGCCTTCCATTCAGTTTTCGCACGTCGTCGGCGCCGAGCGTGCGGACGCCGTCGTCTGAGTGGTTTGCGCGTCTTTGGCCTTCTCGTCCTTGGGTTTCTCGTCCTTCTGATAGAACACGGCCTTCACGCGCTCCTGCTTGCCCCCCTGCACCACCGAGCGATCCTGCGAGAGGAAGATCGTGATCGTCTCGCCGCTCACCACGTTGTCCTCCTGCCACACGCGCGCGTTGCCGAGCAGCACGACGCGCTGCTCGAGGTCGTGGTATTCGGCGCGCCGCGCGGTGCCGGTACGGCAGTCGCGCGTGATGATGCGGACGGAGCCCGTGGACACGGTCCGGAGGATCTTGTCGCCGCGCTCGTCGAGATAGACCTCCATCCGGTCGGCGTACTGCACGGAGTTGTTCTGGCGAGCAATCACATTGCCGGTGAAGACCACGAGCGCTTCCTTGCCGAAGCGCTCCATCTTGTCCGCGTCCACCGTGACCGGCTGGGCGCGATCGTTCTTGGCCTGCGCGCGGCGATCAGCCGCCGTGGACGGCGCGGTCGACGGCGCAGCCTGCGGCGCGGTGGAGGCCGCGGACTCGGTCCGTGCCTGGGCGCCGGCGGCCGCCGGCAGCAGCGTCATCGCGACCGCTCCCGCGAGCGCGGCCAACCGCGTCATGGCGTCGACGAGCTCGCGAACGTCGCCCGCACGCGTCCGGCGACCGTGGCCGCCTCGTCGTCCGTCGTCATATCGAACGCCGTGCCCTGGATCACCGATCCGTCGCGTGAGAGCGTCACCGGCTCGTCCGTCCACAACCGCTGCGCGTCGGCGTCCCAGCGGATCACGCTGGTGTCCATGCGCAGTCCGTCGCTGGACGTGATGACGACGTTCTTGCGAACCTCGACGTTCTTGCTCTTCTGGTCGAGGTCACCCTCTTCGCCGAGGATGGTCCACGAGCGATCCTTCTGGAACACGCGCACGGTGAGGTTGCGGAGACTCGTGCGACCCTCCTGCTCGTACATGAGCGCCTGTTCCGCCCGCAGCTGCCAGCGCACACCCTTGGTGACCTCCTCGAGGTCTACTTCCCTGACCTGCAGGTCGGCCGGCGACGTGGCCGGCCCCTGCGACTCGACGCGTGCCGTCCGGGTCCGCACGACGAGGGTCGTGCCAACCGCGATGACGAACACCGCCACGATTCCGAGGATGACGCGCGCCAGGCTGGGTATGAGCATTCGTGCAAATTCGGTACCAGCCTACCACATAAGCGCGGGATGCAAGGTGAAAAGCACGTGGCGACGCGCCGCGGCTACACGATTTTCGCCCGCAAGATGTCGTGCATATGGATCACGCCAACCGGCCGTTGGCCGGCGTCCACCACGATGAGCCCGGTGATGGCCCAGGCCTCCATGACCTCGAGGGCCTTGGCCGCGAGTTCGTCGGCGCCGATCGTTTTTGGCCCACGGGTCGCCACCTCACCCGCCCGGACGTCGCTCGTCGCGCCCCCCGAGAGCTGTAGCCGGCGCAGATCGCCGTCGGTGACCACGCCGAGCAACCGCCCCTCGGGGTCGACCACGGTCGTCAGGCCGCACGAATGCAGTGCCGCGCCGGCGGCGGCCGTGCGTGGACGCTTGCGCGTCATCTCCTCCACCGCGTCCTTGAGGCTGGCGTCTTCGCGCACGATGGGCACGGTGTCGCCGCCGTGCATCAGGTCGGCCACGCGGAACAGCGCCCGCCAGGCGAGTGTGCCGCGCGGGTGCAGGGCCGCATAGTCTTCCGGCCGCAGCCCGCGCAGTTCCAGCACCGCCATCGCGAGCGCGTCGCCCATGGCGAGCGCCGCCGTCGTGGACGACGTCGGCGCCAGGTTCATGGGGCATGCTTCCTCGGCCACGCTCACGTCGAGGACGACCTCGCACTGCCGCGCGAGCGTCGAGCCCGGATTGCCGGTCAGCAGCACGATCGGCACGCCGAGGCGTTTGAGCGGCGGCAGGATCGCCAGCACCTCGTCGGTCTCGCCGGAGTTCGAGAGGACGAGCACGACGTCGCCGCGCGCGACCATCCCGAGGTCGCCGTGCACGCCCTCGGCGGGGTGCAGGAAGTAGGCGGGCGTGCCGGTCGAGGCGAGCGTGGCGGCGATCTTCCGGCCGATCAGCCCCGACTTGCCCATGCCGGTCACGATCACGCGGCCCGCGCAGCGGCGCAGGACGTCGACGGCGCGCGCGAAGCTCGCGTCGAGCTTGGGCACGAGTGCCAGGATCGCCTCGGCCTCGAGGCGCAGGACGCGCTCGGCGATCCGACGAAGATCGGGTGTGCTCATGCGGGCGCGTGAACGCGGTGAATGGCGAGCAGCTCGTCGAGCAGTCGCGGCAGCGCGTCGATGCGCAGCATGTTGGGCCCGTCGGAGAGCGGCCGCCCGTCGGCCAGCGTGCGATCAGGGTCTTCGTGCATCTCCATGAACAGCGCGTCGACGCCGAACGCCACGGCGGCGCGCGCCAACGCCGGCACGTACTTGCGCTCGCCGCCCGAGCGATCGCCGGCGCCGCCCGGCAGCTGCACCGAATGCGTCGCGTCGAAGACGACCGGGTAGCCGAGCTCGCGCATGTCGGCCAGGCCGCGCATGTCGACCACGAGGTTGTGGTACCCGAACGACGTTCCACGCTCGGTCAACAAAATGGACGGATTGCCCTTCGAAAGAATCTTGTCGACGACGTTCTTCATGTCCCGCGGCGCGACGAACTGCCCCTTCTTGACGTTGACAGGCTTGCCGGTGGCGGCCGCGGCCAGGATCAGATCGGTTTGCCGGCACAGGAACGCGGGGATCTGCAGCACGTCGAGCACCTCGGCGGCCGGATCGACCTCTGAAACCTGGTGGACGTCCGACAACACCGGCAGGCGCAGCGTGTCGCGCACCTTCTTGAGGATGCGCAACCCCTCGACGAGGCCCGGCCCGCGGTAGCCGTTGACCGACGAGCGGTTGGCCTTGTCATAGGACGACTTGTAGACGTACGGGACGCGCTTGTCGCCGGCGATCTTGGCCAGTCGCTCCGCCGTCATCAGCGCGTGCTTTTCGTCCTCGATCGCGCACGGGCCGCCGATCAGGACCAGCGGACGCCCGCCACCGATCGTGATGCCGCCGATCTGCACCTCGCGGGTCGTCATGTGCAGTCTATCGATTTGTTGTAGCGACGACGCGCGCCCGGATCGAGGCGTGGGTGGCCTGGCCTCGATGGTTTCCGGCTGCGTGCGCTCATCGCTGAGCCCGGTAATCAAGGCCGGCTCTCACGAAGCCTGCGAAGAGAGGATGCGGATCCCAGGGGCGCGACCGGAACTCCGGATGAAACTGGCCGGCCACGAAGTACGGGTGATCCTCGATCTCGATGATCTCGACGAGCTGCTTTTCCGCCCAGAGGCCCGACACCCGCAGCCCGTTTTTCTCGAGCGTTTTGAGGTAGTCGTTGTTGACCTCGTAGCGGTGCCGGTGGCGCTCGCGGATGACCGGCTCGCCGCCGTAGAGGCGCGAAGCCGTCGTGCCCTCGGTCATCAAAATCGGATAGAGGCCCAGGCGCATCGTGCCGCCCTTGTCCGCGAGGCTGCGCTGCTCGGGCAGCAGGTCGATCACGAGATGCGGCGCGTCGGGCGTGAACTCGGCGGAGTTGGCGCCGGACAGCCCGCACACGTTGCGCGCAAACTCGATCACCGCGCACTGCATGCCGAGGCAGATGCCGAAGTACGGCACCCGATGTTCGCGCGCGTAGCGCACCGCCTGGATCTTGCCTTCGATGCCGCGGTCGCCGAAGCCGCCCGGCACCAGGATGCCGTCGACGTCGGCGAAGTGCGTGGCGGCGCCGTCACGCTCGATGTGCTCGGCGTCGACCCACACGATCTCCACCTTCGCCTGATGCGCGATCCCGCCGTGCACCAACGCCTCGACGAGGCTTTTGTAGGAGTCCTTCAGCTCGATGTACTTGCCGACGACGGCGAGCCGGGTGCTCAGACGCGGGGACTTCACGCGGCGCACCACGTCTTCCCATCGCGAGAGATCGATGGGGCGGTCCTCGAGGCCGAGACCCTTGACGATGATCGAGTCCAGGCCCTCACGGTGGAACACGAGCGGCACCTCGTACACGGTGTCGACGTCCTTGGCGGTGATGACCGCCTCCTCCTCGACGTCGCAGAAGAGGGCAATCTTCGACTTGATGCCGGGCGGCAGGTAGCGGTCGGTGCGACAGAGCAGGATGTCGGGCTGAATCCCGATGGCGCGCAGCTCCTTCACCGAGTGCTGGGTCGCTTTCGTCTTGAGCTCGGAGGCGGCCTGCATGAACGGCACGAGCGTGAGATGGACGTAGAGGACGTTGTCCTTGCCCACGTCCTTCTTGAGCTGGCGGATGGCCTCCAGGAAGGGCAGCCCCTCGATGTCGCCGACGGTGCCGCCGACCTCGACGATGACGACGTCCTGGCCGGCGCCGACCTTGCGGATCATCGCCTTGATCTCGTCGGTGATGTGCGGGATCACCTGCACCGTCCGCCCGAGGTAGTCGCCGCGCCGCTCCTTCTGGATGACCGAGAAGTACACCTTGCCCGTCGTGATGTTGTGGTCGCGGGTCACCCGGGCCGACGTGAAGCGCTCGTAGTGGCCGAGATCGAGGTCGGCCTCGCCGCCGTCGTCGGTCACGAAGACTTCGCCGTGCTGATACGGGCTCATCGTCCCCGCGTCGACGTTGATGTACGGGTCCATCTTCTGGAGCGCCACGCGATACCCGCGCGCCTCGAGCAGCGCGCCGATGGATGCCGCAGCCAATCCTTTGCCGAGCGAGGACACGACACCGCCCGTCACGAAGATGTATTTCGGCGCCACCTCACCCCTTCCTTTCCTGGTCGGACATCCATGAACGAACATAGGCCATTTCCGTGGCACGGTCGACGACGCGTCCGTCGAGCCGCGCGTCCCGCAGCGCCGCCAGCGCGGCGGCCACCGCCGGCCCGCGCGTCACGCCGAGCGTGAGCACGTCGTCGCCCCCCAGCATCGGCTCGACCGCGCGTCCGCTCGCCATCCACCACTCCGCCCGCTCGCGGGCTGCGCCACCGGCCAGGTGGAGCGCGGCGAGCTCGGCGCCGCTCGCGGCGCGCAGCGCGCGGCCGGCCGCGCTCGGGGTCGCCGCGGCGATCCGACGTGCCAGCGCCGGCGCCTCGACGAGCGCGCGCCGCAGGTCGCGCAGCGGCTCGCCGCTCAGCCCGAGGCGTCCCGCGATCGCCTCGCCCACTGCGGCATGCTGCTCAGCAGCGAGAGCCAGCACGGCGACGACGATGGGACGCGCGACGCGGTGCTCGCGCACCCAGCCGAGCGTCGTCGACGTGGCGGCGAGACGCGTCGCGGTGCCCCGCCTGAGCCGCCAGCGAGGATCGAGCAGGCGCGGCACGCCGCCGCGCGCGAGCAGCGTGAGCGCCGCCGCGGCGTGTGGCTCGGCGAGCAGCCGCTCGAGCTCCCCGGCGATGCGCTGCCCGGACAGTGCGGGATACGGCGCCAGCCGCAGCGCCAGCGCCTGGCAGCGCGCCGTCCAAGCATCGACGCGTAGCGCGAGGCGCGTGGCGTAGCGCGCGGCGCGCAGCATTCGTGTCGGATCCTCCACGAACGACAGCGGATGGAGGATGCGGAGCCGGCGGCGTTCGAGATCGACGGCGCCGGCGAACGGATCGAGCAGATCCCAGACGTCGGACGTCACCTCGACCGCCATGGCGTTGACGGTGAAGTCGCGACGCTGCAAGTCCTGAGTGATCGGCGCCGGCAGGACGCGTGGCAGCGCGCCCGGCGCATCGTAGCGCTCGGTGCGGGCCGTGGCGACGTCGATGCGCCCGTGGCGAGGGGCGCGCACGGAGGCGGTGAGAAAGCGCTCGTGCTCGACGAGGCTGCCGTCGACGGCGTCGGCGAGCGCGCGCGCCACCGCGGGGCCATCGCCCTCGACGACGACGTCGAGGTCGCCGTCACGCGTCTCGCCGCGCCAGGCATCCCGCACCAATCCACCGGCGACAAAAGCACGCGCTCCCTGGGCCGCCGCCACGCGGGCCACGTCCTCGAGCAGCGTGCGCATCGGCGCCGCCAGTGCTCGCTCGAGGCGCGCCCGTACCGGTACCGTGCGGGGCGCTGTCGCCCGCACGATGGCGCCCTTGCCGGCCACGATCACGGCCGGCGCGCCTTCGCTCAGGTGACGTCGCACGGCGAGCTCCGGGGTGCGGGCGGCGACGAGCGGCAGCGGCCGCGCGACGTCCCGCGCGGCCAGATCACCCAGGCCGAGGCTGTCGGCGCGTGCGAGGTCATCGACGAGCACGTGATCGCGCGAGCCGCACGCGAGCACGCGAGCGTGACGACGGCGCGCGAGCCGCAGCGCGTCGGCGATGGTGATCGTGGGCGGCGCAGCCAACACCCCGGTGTCGACGATGTCACCGGCGGTGAGCAGGATCTGCGGATATGCGTGCGCGCGCCGCGCCATCGCCGTCACCATGGCTCCCGTCGCACCCATCGTCGCCGCGTCGTCCGGGAGGCTCCGCCGCCCTGCCGGCGGGGTCTCGCGGACGCGGCGACGCCGATGATCATCTAGGCGTGTGCGGGGGAGCGTGAACCGGATTGCGGGTGAACGGCACGGCGGCGTTGGAGTGCACGGCGGAATATAGCACGCGCTGCCGGCGGCTGGCAATCGTGCGCATGGACGCGTGCCGACGTCGCCGTCAACCGCCTCGCCGGCCCGGGACGAATCGCATGAGGGTGCGACGCTCGGACGAGCCCACCACGGCGCTCGCGACGATGAAGATGAGCCCGCCGACGACGATGACCGCCGCGAGCAATCCGGCGTCTCTGGCGAGGCCGCGCCGCACGTCGAACAGCGGAAGCAGCAGCCAGCACCACAGCGCCAGCGGCACCGCCGCCGCGGCGGTGCGCAGCGTCGAGGCGAGCAGAGCGCGGCCACCGAGGAGGCCGAAGCGCCGGCGCGCCGCCCACAGCAGCGCCAGGACATTGACGAAGGCGCCGACGGACGATGCGTAGGCGAGCCCGGCGTGCCCGAGCGGAGCCATGAGCGCCACCGCGGCGACGATGTTGGCGGCGATGGCGAGAGCGCCGACCCGCACCGCGATGCCCGGGCGGCGCATGGCGTAGAACGCCTGCGCGCTGATGCGCGCGGCGGCGAAGGCGACGAGGCCGACGGCATAGCCGCTCAGCGCCTGCGCGGTGGCGAGCGTGTCCGCCGGCGTGAACCGGCCGCGCTCGAACAGCACGCGCGTGATCGGCACACGGAGGACGAGCAGGCCGACCGTGGCCGGAACGCAGATGTAGACGGCCACGCGCAGCGCGAAGTTGAGGGTCCCGGCCAGCGCGCGCGTGTCGCCCGCCGCCGCCTGTCGCGACATCGCGGGCAAGGCGGCCGACGCCAGCGCGATACCGAAGACGCCGAGCGGGAACTCCATGACGCGGTCGGCGTAATAGAGGAAGGAGATGGATCCGGCCGGGAGTAGCGACGCCAGCAGCGTGTTGACGAAGACCATCACCTGCACCGCGGCGAGGCCGAACACCGCGGCCACGAGCAGTCGCGCCATGCGCGCCAGCGCCGGATGCCGCGGCTCCCACGAGGGCGCGAGCAGCAGTCCGGCGCGTGCGAGATCGGGCGCCTGTACGAGCAGCTGTCCCACCCCGCCCGCGAGCACGCCGAGCGCCAGCGCCAGGATCGGCGGATCGACGTGGCGCGCAAGCAGCAGCACGCCGGCGATCATCCCGACGTTCGAAACAGCGGGTCCCAGCGCCGACGAGAAGAACCGGTTCTCCGCATTGAGCGCGCCCATGGCGAGCGCCGAGAGACCGACGAGAATCAAGTACGGGAACATCACGCGCGTGAGCTGGACGGCGAGGGCTTCCTGAGCGGCGTCCGAGGTGAACCCCGGCGCGATGGCCCGCAGCACCCAGGGCGCGGCGGCGATGCCCAGCAGCGTCGTCGCGACCAGCGCCACGAGCGCGACGCCGAGGGTGGCGCGCACGAGACGGCGCAGCTCGTCGCCCGAGCGCAACGCCGCGTACTCCGTGAAGACGGGGACAACGGCGGTCGAGAGCGCGCCCTCGGCCAGCAGGCGGCGCAGGATGTTCGGGATGCGGTAGGCGACGAAGAATGCGTCGGTGACCGGACCCGCGCCGAAGACAAGCGCGACGATCATGTCGCGGGCGAAGCCCAGGATGCGGCTGGCCAGCGTGGCGGAGCCGATCGAGCCGAGCGCGCCGACGACCTGCCGCTCGACGCCGGGTGTCTCGCTCACGGTAAAATCCGCGAGAAAGCGTTTGAAATCGCCGAGAAAGTGCGGCAAGATGCGCGGTGCCCGTTGACGGGCCCCGGAGGATTCACGACGTGGCGAACACGAAGTCGGCCATGAAGCGCATTCGCCAGAGCGAGAAGCGGCGTGTGCGCAACCGTACCATCCGCTCGCAGGTCCGCACCGCGGTCAAGACGGCACGCGCCGCCGGCGGCGACGCACTCCGCACGGCCGTCGCCGAGGCGATCCGCGCGCTCGACAAGGCGGTCACCAAGGGCGTCGTCCATCGCAACACCGCGGCGCGCAAGAAGTCCGCGCTTGCGCGCCGTCTCACCGCCGCACGCTGAGCGTCGCCCGACGCTCACCGTCCGCGTCCCGCCGCGTACAGCTCCCGTAGCAGCGCGATCGCGCGCTCGGTGAGGTCATCCCCGGTCCGCGCGTCGTAGACCGAGCCGCACGTCACGTACGAGGGCCGGCCGTGATCCGCCGCCGTCACGAGATACCCGACATAATCATTCGACACACCCGCCACGAAGGCGTGTCGAAAGCTGCGGCGCGCCTCGGTCTTGATGCGCACGCCGAGCACGGTGGCCGGCTCGCCGGGCAGCGCGACCCACGCGGCGTCGCCGAGCGTGACTGCGGTCAGCGTCGTCTCGGACGGAAAGGCGCCGTCGAGCGGTACGGTGAGCCAGGCCGGCATCCAGCCGCCGAGACAGTTGCGAAGGGACACGCGCGGCGCCGGCAGCGAAACCCGCTCCGCGCGCGCGAGCAGCGGGCCGGCGCCGAGCGGCGTCGCGCGCCCCCACGCCGTGCGCGCGGCATCGGCGAGGGCCGCACCCACCTCGGCGAGCGCCTGCCGTCCATGACGCGCGGGACTGACGTCGCCGACGGCGCCGTTCACGTAGAGCACGGGCGCACCCACGACGCGCTCGAGCGTGTCGGTGGCGGCGCCCATGACGTCGGCGGAGAGGGCGAGATTGCGAGCGCTGAGCATCGTGCCGTGGATGGCGAAGTTCCAGACGGCGGCCACCGGCGCTCCGCCGGAGCGCCGCACGGCGAGCACCACGATCTCGGGATCGAGCGGGCCGCCGAGGCGGCTGCGCACCACCGGCGGCGCGGTGGCGACACCGATCGCGACACGCGCGGGCGCGCGGGCGTCGTCGGCGCGCCGCACGGCCTCGACGACCGCCGTCACCAGCGCGTCGCGCACGGCGACGTCTTCCCGGTCGGCGGCGAGGAAGCCCATCAGCGCGGAATCGACGAAGGCGCCGGGCCCCGAGTGCGTATGCGACGCGGAGAGGATCAACACGCCTGGGCGCACGCCGGCGCGCAGCAGGCGCGAGGCAACGGTCTCGGTGAAGGCGGCATCGACCGCGACGAGGTCCAGCGCCACCCACACGACCCGCGTGCCATTGCGTTCGAGGACGAGCGCGCGCGCCCAGAGCGACTCGCCCTCGCGCGTCGCCGGCTTGAACCAGAACGCATGCGGGTATCGACCGAAGACGTCGGGGACGAGGAGACGACGCGCGAAGGCGCCGTACCCGGCGAGCGGCGTACCGTCGGGCACGGCGAGCGGCATCCGTCCGGCGCCGGCGATCACGCAGCCTGGGCATGCGGTGGGCGTGGTGGCGGCCGTGGACGAGGCGACGCCGGCAAGCGCGAGCGCCGCCGACGTGCCGAGCGCGGTGAGCGCGCGGCGCAGACGTCCGATCACCGACAGAGGTCGGCGACGAGCGCGGTGAGCTCGGCGTGCGGCTCGCCGCTCGACTTCAGGCGCCGCTCGGCCTCCCAGCAGCGCTCGAGCCGCCGGGCGAGCACCCCCGCGGGCGCGGCGGCGGGTCCGCGGGCGATGGCGTCGACGACGGGCGCGGGCTTGCGCACGACGCGGGCGATCTGCTCGGGCCCCTGACCCCGTGCCGCGAGATCGGCCACCGTCATCGTGGCGCGCACGTCGGCGGTGAGCAGCGCGAGCAGACGCATCGGCTCCTCCGTGGCAAGGAGGCGATCCAGCGTGCGCAGCGCCGTGCCGACCTCGCGGCGCTGGACGGCGCGCGTGAGATCGAAGACGCCGCTCAGGCGGTGCTCGCCCACCACGGCCGTCACGTCCTTCACGCCGACGGCGTGGTTGTCGGGTCCCCCCGCGAGCGCCGCCTTGCGCGCCTCGCCGAGCAGGCTCGCGCCATCGTCGCCGACCCATTGCACGAGCAGCCGCGCGGCCTCTTCGCTCACGGTCAGCCCCTCGGTCGCCGCGCGTTGGCGCAGCCACGCCTCGGCAGAGCGTCCGTCTCGCATCGCCAGCGAGACGACCGATCCCGCCGGCACCGAGCCGAGGAGCCAGTGATCGCGCCGATCACGCGAGGCGCTGAGCGACTCGTCCGCCAGCAGCAGAAGCGCCGTGGAGGGGTTGGGGTCGCGCGCGTAGGCGGCCAGCACGTCCGCGCCCTTCGCGGGTAACGCCTGGCAGCGACGAACGGCGAC
>Ga0207684_10000393_pt1 | contig 58426 bp, 55 predicted proteins | sample KBSK5501metaG_FD_184342 | JGI IMG/M metagenome (GOLD analysis project Ga0207684, IMG submission 184342) | Corn, switchgrass and miscanthus rhizosphere microbial communities from Kellogg Biological Station, Michigan, USA - KBS K5-50-1 metaG... | ecosystem: Host-associated > Plants > Roots >... | reverse complement strand
TTTAATGTCCATCACATCCTGAACCACGCGGGAAACTTCCGTCACATAACGGATCATGTCATCAACACGGACCGAACGCGGATCGACGGCATACTCGGCTTTGACCGTGTCTTTGTGCGTCTCAATAGGGGTAAGGCGAGTATTGGAGAGAGAGCCGGCTAATTCTTTGAATTTGAGACGCATGAGCGCTTTTTGCTGGGCATTCGCGACGGCCCGATCATAGGCATGTTTCAAGCCAACGGAAAGCTTCGATGGCAATTGTTTCAGATCCGCCTTGCCCAGGATTTGTCCGAAATAGCCCGGTGCCACCATTTGGTCCCCGGCAAGCACGCGCACGCCAAATGCCAGGCGGCAGTCTTCCCGGCTGAACTTGGGGGTTCCGTTCTCCGCGCCTGCCCGTTTCTCTTCCACCACTTCCAGCCGAAGATCGGCATACCGACACTGTTTATGCCTACGTGTGGCGTTCAGCGTCAGTTCAGCCGCCGTCTGTTTCATGATTTCAATGAGCTCAGTCGTCACCGTCTTCGAGGTCATCATCGAGCGCCTCCCCGCTCGTTCCTAATCTGACAAGAATTGCGGATTATCTGCATGTCGATTAGGGCTCACCTGAAGCGAAAACCAGACAATTATAGGGAACGAGAGGAGCCACAGCAAGCGAAACCAGGGTGCAATCTGTTTAAAATCATGCCAAGGATAAATTACCATTATATTTCAATCTATTACAAACATGGGACAAAAGCCCTAGGAAAAGGTGGACCATAGGCCGTCCACAAGGAAGCATTAGGTCTTCTGCTTTGTTGCATTGCAGTCTGCTATTGGCATATTCTGATCAAGACTTCTGATTATTGGGGTGCGGATTGTCGGTTTTTCCAATTGACAAGGTTGGAAGCCTTTGCTAGACTCCCCAAATCCTGGCTTAATCCATTGTAAGACAAGTAGATTTTGGCCAAGGGTCTTCGGTAAAAACTCTTCTCATATTACCTGTAAGGAGGGCGCCAGATGAGTCTCGATTATGTCAAGTTTTCTCCAGGATTCGATAAGTTCATGCCCAAGGAATATCGGGACATGGTGGAGCACGGTCCGTTTGGCAAGAAGACCACAGTTTCTCAGATGGGCTCCTTCAAGGAAATTCTGGAAGAACATCCCATGTGTGCCGGGTGCGCCATGACGCTCTTTATTCGGCTGGCGATGATCTCCTTTCCGAACCCCGAGGACACGATCACGGTCGGGACCGCGGGCTGCGGACGTTTGGCGATCTCACAGGCGGCTGTTCCCTTCGTATATGGCAATTATGGCGACCAGAATGCCGTGGCGAGTGGCTTGAGTCGTGGGTTGCGGTTGCGGTTCGGCGATAAGCCGAAAGACGTGGTGGTCATGGCCGGCGACGGTGGTATGGCGGATATCGGCTTTAGCATGACGCTTCATTCCTGGTTCCGCAAGGAGCGCTTCACCACGATCATGCTGGATAATGAAGTGTACGGAAACACGGGCGGCCAGGAGAGCGGAATGACCAATAAGGGACAGGTCCTCAAGATGGCCCCCCTCGGAAAGAAGTTCGAGAAGATGGACATGATCGGAATGGCCAAGCTCGCTGGCTGCGCGTATGTGGCGACCGTGGTGCCGAACAATCCGCGGCGTGTCGAGAGCGTCATCAAAAAAGCGATCCTCGTCGCGCGCGAGGTTGGGCCAACCTACATTCAGGCCTATACCTCCTGCAACATTGAGTACTCCATCCCGACGGACAAGGTTATGGAGGACGCCAAGACGGTCGAAAACGACCGCTACAAGTTCGAAGAATACATCAGCGATGAAGCCAAGGAGTATTTAGGAGCCCGGTATGGCTATAAAGAGTACCTGCCGAAGCCAACCTCGGCCCCAGCCCTTACAAAAGCCTAAAGGAACTCTCGCAATTAGGGAGGAGACAGATGGCAAAGCGCTTTAACATTCGCATGGCGGGTGTCGGGGGACAAGGAGTGGTGACGGGCTCTCATATTCTGAGCACTGCCGTGATCAGGGCCGGCGGGGAAAGCACGATCGTCCCGTTTTATGGATCTGAAAAACGGATGGCTCCGGTGGAGAGCTATGTGCGCGTTTCGGACGAGCCGATTTATGAAATCGGCGAAATCACATTCCCGCATATCTGCATCATTTTCCACCCGCAGGTCATTACGCACGGGAAATCGTATACCATGCCCTTCTATTTCGGGCTGAAGCAGAATGGTGTTCTGCTCATCAATCATGACGGCCCCATGAAGCTGCCGCCCCAAGAGACGAATGAGCTCAAGGAGCGGAACGCGAAACTCTACTACATCCCCGCGACCCAGTTATCCTTAAAAGTCGCCGGACTGGATCTTGCCACGAATATGGCGCTGATGGGGGCAATTGGGGCGATCACCCGGTTGACGACGCTCGAGGCGTTAGGGGAAGCCGTCAAGGATCGGTTTTTGGGAAAGGGTTTTGTCGTCTCCGGCGGCACCGCGGCGTTGGACAGCGTTGTGGAACGGAAGTTCAAACAGAAGCAAGAACTCATCGACAAGAACGTGGCTGTGATTAAAGCCGGTTGGGATTATGCTGAAGAGCACGGATGGGGCGTGGACGAACGAGCGGCAGCCAAGAAAGCCGACGATCTGGAAGCGGTCCAGAAAGCCGACAGTCTGGCCGCGGCCACGGTCACACACTGATCTAGGAAGGGGAGACCCGGATGTATCTTGTCGCCGATATTAGTGTTGATATCTGTGCAGCGACGAGCTGTAAGCTATGCACGCAATACTGCCCCGAAGCTAATACAATCCTCTACGACGACGAATCGGGCAAGGAGAAGGGGCTCAAGTATGGCTCCGCCTATGTCGCCGTGGACCGATGCAAGGGCTGCGCGCAATGCGTGTGGGTCTGCGACAACATGGCCAAGCATCATGCGATCAAGATGGTGATGATCGACCAGTTGCCTGCCGCCGCGATCACAGATCGCATCACCTACCTGGACAAGGGCACGAAAGCCATTGCGGCCCCCGTTGAAGTCGGATAAGGGAGAAGACTACTCATGGGCGCCACGCTACTGACAACCCTGCCTGCAGAAAAAGATCGCATCATTATTCCTGGGCCCGCCGGCTTTATGCCGCCATCCGCGGCGCAGCTCGGTGTCTCCTTGCCAAAGGACAACATCGGAATCGCCTATGGCCATCATGTGCCTGAGGACGTAGTCCTCGAAGAGATCGCGCGGCAAATGCTCACTAAGCCGAATGCCACCATCTTTCCGGGTCCCATGGTCTTATGGGCGTGGAATGAGCACGCCGTTGAGAAAGCCATGGCCGTGCTTGAAATCGCCGCGCAGCTTCCCAATGTCTTGATTATCCCGATGCCGGATTACCGGCCGAAGTACCCCAAGGTGGATCCCGAGGAGGTCATCAATCCAAATCATCCGAATCTGACGATTTGGGGCAACAAAATCGAGGCCTGCATTTTTGTCGGCGTCCACTGCCATTACGCAAATCTCACGCTCAAAATGATCCGTGCCGGGACGAACTGCTGCACAGCGGCGTTGTGTGCCGAACAGGGTCATGAGGACGCCATGCTGAGCGTCCATGACATGGACGCGGCCAAGCTCCGCAAGGTGGCGCAGATCACCAAGCGCGTCCGTGAAGAGATGGGGATCTCCTTGCCGAAGGACGGCAGGACCGTTCGGTATACCGGTTTGCAAAGCCGCGTTAACGGCAACGAGACTCACGTCAGTCCGCTTGAATTTAAGCCCGGAGTTCCTCCCGCCGGCGCCCAGATGCCGCCGGAAGGCCAGATGCCCCATTGACCGAAGTTTTCTGATTGAATGCCGAGGAGGCCACGATGAGCAACCCTCTCGAACCCGACGTCAAGACAAACCCGCAAGGCGATCCAATTTCGGTTCTTGAACCGGAACAAAAGACCAATCCGCAGGGCGATCCCATTACGTCCGCGGCGCCGATCAAAGTCGGGGGCGGTTCAAAGGATCCCCAGGAGGCTGCCAAAAAGCAGCGGGTTGTGACGCCGGAGTACATGTTTTTCGAAGCGCCCCGCAAGCGGGAGTTCATCACGGGAAGCGAGGCGGCGAAAGAGGCGGTGCGGCGTTCCAATGTCGATTTGTCGGTAGCCTATCCAATCACCCCCCAGAGCGAGACCATGCAGCTCATCGGCGTCCTCTATGGCGAGGGCTACGTGAAGGAATACTATCGCGGCGAGGAGGAATATGGCGTGATGTCCGCCATCGCGGGAGGCTCCAGAGCAGGGGTCCGGTGCTTTACGGCGACAGCGGGTCCGGGCACGCTCCGCGGATTGGAGCCCATTGCCTCGTGGCCGGGTCACCGGCTGCCGGCCGTGGCCATGTTCACCTGTCGAGTGGTCAATGCGCCTCTGGCGATTCAGCCTGACAACATCGAGGTCTCCTATCTGCTCAACTGCGGCATGATCATGTTTCACGCCGAGAACCAGCAGGATTTGTTCGATTTCATCATGAAGGGCTTCATCATTAGCGAGAAGAATGACGTGACCCTGCCTGTCGGCGTGGCCTGCGACGGTTTCTTTGTCACGCACGCCCGCAGTTATGTGGACATGCAGGAGAAGGGTATCAAGTTGCCGGCTCGGCAGGCCTGGAAGGGCTCCGTCCCGGTCCTGGATGCCGAGAATCCGCCCGCCCGCCTGTCTCGCGATGCGCCGGTCCAAAAGAGCAATTTCATGGCCTACAACATCCATGCGGTGTGGCAGCAGGAGGTGTGGGCTGCGGTGGAGCGCTCGCGGCGCTACATTGACCAATACATGGGAGGCTTGCTGACAGCGGAGAATGTGGAAGGCGCCGAGGCAGTCATTATCGCCTCCGGAAGTGCGGCGGCGCAATCCCGCGAGGCGGTGCGGCTCTGCAAGGAGCAGGGAACCAACGTCGGACTGATCAAGATCAGATCACTGCGTCCTTTCCCGACAATAGAATTGCGCCAGCTCCTGACAAAGACGAAGCTGATCGTAATCCCCGAGTTCAACTACGTCGGATGGTTGGCGAAAGACGTGGCGGGGGCGATTTATGGCTATTCCGATGCGAAGATTGTCGCCGGACCGCATGTTTACGGCGGGATGTCCATGCCGGTGGAAATGATCACGGATGAGGTGATGGGTGGCCTGACCGGGAAGAAGTCCAGCGCCGTTCCCGAGTCTGCGATCATGGGCCGCGACGTCAATCAAGCCGAGGTTGCGCACTTCATGCAGAATATTTAGCGGTTCGAAAATCGGGTGAGATCAAAAGAGGCCGCTCGGGTTTCCGAGCGGCCTCTTTGTTTTCGAGCCGGTGCCGTTCTGAGCGCTGCGAAGCAGCGAGAGCCGTTCGCTTTTCCCAGGGTGACCGAGCGCGGGACTACTCCTCTTCGATCATTTCCTCGCTGTCCGGCATCCCGTAGGCAACGAACTTGGCATAACTCAGAAAGATGGCGCTGCTATCGCGCATCGCTTTGGCGCCTTGCGTGAGGCGGCTGAGCTTGGTGGGGTCGGATGCCTCTGATTCCCGCATCGTCTGGACTTGCTGCTCCAAGAGCGTGTTGAATTCGTACATCGCGCGTTCGATACTAATGTAAGCTTCCTTAATGGCAGGGGTCATAATGATCCTCGGGATGGCTAATGGAGGCCCAAACTTTACACTAGGGTTGTGTGAAGGGTCAACCGGAGCGCGAGACCATCAATGAAACCAAGAGCAGTTCCCAGGCTCCCGATTGAAGAGTTGCTTGTTCCAGAAAAACCCGATGCCGAGCTGATTGATGGCGTTCGACGTCTTTCGAAGTTGTTCACCATCGACCGTGACAGGCTCGGTCTGGATTATCTGTCTGAGCCGGCGCTGCGCCGTGCCTATCTTCTCTACTTTGCCCCGGTGAACCTAGCGAAGTGCCTCAGCGTCTTGGCGGAAATTCCGCCCTTGCCGGCGCGACCACTGCGGGTCTTGGATCTCGGTTCGGGCCCTGGAGTGGGGGCTCTGGCCATGTTTCACTATCTTTCTTGCGAAGGCCGCAAACGTCCTGGCGGTACCGAGTTGGTCCTTGCCGACCGTAATCGCGAGATACTTGCTGAAGCGAAATCTTTATGGGGCAATCTGGCCTCGATGGTTCCGGCATTCGAAGTGCCGGGGCTTCATACCGCGCTTCTAGATCTCGAGAGGCCGGGGCCACGGGCGCCCTGGAAAAAGCAAACCTTCGATCTCATTCTCATGGTGAACAGCCTGAATGAGCTCTTTCGCTCCGCCCGAGATCCGATTGCCCGGCGTGCCAAGCTTCTGGAGCAATTACTCGAGTCCCTCGCGCTTGACGGTACACTTGTCGTGATTGAACCGGCTCTTCGTCAGACAAGCCGCGAGCTGCACGGTGTCCGAGACCGGCTGGTGACGGAGGGGAAAGCCACGGTCTATAGCCCTTGCCTGCATGAGCGATCCTGCCCGGCGCTACTCCATCCGGATGATTGGTGCCACGAGGAACGCCCGTGGTCGCCCACTGCAATGATCGAGGCGATCGATCGCGCGGCGGGGTTCATTAAAGACTCGTTGAAGTTTTCCTATCTGGTACTGCGCAAGGACGGCCGGACGATTGCAGATCGCGGGCAGAACATCTATCGCGTCGTGAGCGAACGGATGGCTACGAAGGGAGAACAGCGCGTGTGGCTCTGCAACGAAACGGGGCGACAGCTCGTCGGGCGGCTAGAGAAGGAGCGGTCAGAGGACAATGCGGCCTTTGATTGTTGGGAGCGTGGCGCGATCGTGCGTCTGGCCGAGATCGATCGTCGGGGCAGTGTCGGGCGTATACGGCCGAGCGCGACCGCGGACGTGATCTGCCCAGTGGGCGAGAGCCAGAGCGAAGTACTCGTACGCCTCCAGCGCTGACTTCTCCGAAAAAGTTTGCCGGCAGGATGTGCACGTGATGAAGTAGAGAGCGTACCGCACGGAAGGCTGTACCCAGAAGTCCAGGGTGCCGCCGCTGTCCGGGATAGTGTAAAGAAGATTGGGAAGTCACGCAATTGTTCTTGTTGAGTGATTGGTCTGTGTCTATACTACTGTACAAGTTCTTTAGAATCTTTCGTCCAAGCCCATGCATCTGATCACCCCGTATCTCGCAGTAGGAAAGGCGGAAGACGCCCTCAATCCTCGCTGGGACCAGGCGGCGATCTTAAATGTGGCCTCGGAAAGCAGAATCAAGCCGCCCCCAGGACGGCATTACAACTGGATTCCCTTCACCGAGTTTGCCCCAGCTGATCCGTTCCAGCTTGATGAAGCAATATCCTGGTTGGAACAGTGTGGTAAGGGAAGCCGTCTGCTGATTTGTTGTCGAGCCGGCGTAGGCCGGTCGGTCTCGGTCGCGATTGCCTACCTTTGTCTCGTGGACAACCTGCCGTATCGGAACGCCGTCACCTTAGTTGCGGCGCAGCGTCCCGGAGCCTCGCCGATTCCGAACCTGGAATCCACGATCCAGTTCGTGCAAGACCTCCGGCAGAAGAGGTTACAAGGATTAAATGCCTGAGTTACCGGAAGCCGAGACTGTCGTCCGCCAACTGCGGGAGCAGCTCGCGGGCGCCGTGATTATGGACTGTTGGATCGGGCGGGTGGATATCATCAGGGATGGCTTCTCGTGCCTGGATTGGTATCGCGGCGCGCGTTTGATCACGGCCTCTCGCCTCGGGAAGTGCGTCATCTTGCATGCCGAGAAGGCATCCGAGACTCGCTTCTTGATCTTCGAACTGGGAATGACAGGCCTTTTGTTCTTTACACTTCTTAATCCGTCCTATCGCAAACACACTCATCTGACCCTTTCTTTGAGTGGTCCGGTACCAGCGCTGCACTACTGGAATCCACGTCGCTTTGGCCGAGTGTACCTCGTCGATCAGAAGGGGCTGCGGCATTTTGCAGCCCGACGATTCGGAAGGGACCCGTTGAGCGTCACGTGGCCGGAGTTCCGTAAGATGGTGGCGGCGCGGCGGGGTCGCCTCAAAGCATTATTGATGCATCAACAGGTTATTGCCGGCATTGGCAACATCTATGCGAACGAAATCCTATATCGTGCCAGACTTCATCCTGACCGGATCGCTGGTAGATTACGGACAACGACGGTCAAGCGGCTATATGAGACGATGCGTGATGTCCTACAACAGGCCGTTGCCGATGGCGGGTCAAGCGTGCGGGATTTCCTTGCTCCGGATGGCTCCAAGGGCGAATACCGGAAGCGCCATCTGATCTACAATAAAGCGGGACGGCCGTGTCCCAGTTGCGGGCGCGCCATCCAACGACTACCAGGAGAGCGCAGCTCATTTGTCTGCCTCTCCTGCCAGCCAAGGGAAAGGGCTCTGCTCCGGCGGAGCCGGGCCGGGCGGGTGCAATGACAAAAGGCCCCGTCCCGGCGGGGCCAGGGAGGGAGGGTGCAAAAGAAAAAGCGGCTGTCTCGGCGGGGCCCTGGGAAAAGGGTTGGTCTTGGCCGACCCAGGGTGGGAGTGTGAAGTGGCGGGCGGGTGAAATGATTAGCCAGGCGGGCGAGTGCAAAAATAAAAGGTCGCGGCCCACGGGTAAAGTGGTTGTTCTGGCGACCGTGGGGAGGGACCGGCCCTGAGGGGATGGATAAGTCAGCAGTTAAAAATTAAACAGCTTAGGGCTGAGCCCAGGCTAGGCCTTTTTCCCTCACAATTTTAGGTCATTTGGGGAATTGCAGTGCCCGACGGGTTCAGCTAAACTACCCTCTTTTTAGCCTGCCATTAAAGCACCTAAGGAGCTGTAGATATGGCCAAAGTCCTCGAAGGTCCCGGGATGGGGCTGATGAAGAAATGGGGAATTTCCGTTCCTCAATACGTGGTCGTGTCCTCCGTCGATGAACTCAAGAAATTGGCCGATGGCAATAATTGGCTGAGCAAAGCCACGCTAGTGGTCAAGGCACACGAGGCGCTTGGCTCACGATTCAAGCTTGGCTTAGTGATAGTGGATTTGGACCTCCGCGGCGCGCAAGCGGCTGCCAAGGAAATGTTGGGCCGTCAGGTAGGAAGCATCACGGTCACTCAAGTAATCGTGTCTGAAATGGTCCCCCACGAGGAAGAGTACTATGCGGCGGTGAAATCAACACGGGACGGCGCCGATGTGCTCATTGCGAGTTGCGGCGGGGTCGAAGTGGAATCAAATTGGGACCGGGTCAAGAAGCTCACCGTTGAAGTAGGGAGCGCGCCGTCTTCAGAGAATCTGCAGAAGTTGGCAAAGGAAGCGGGCTTCTCTGGGACGACTGCCGAAAAAGTCGCCGATTTTGCTGGAAAGCTGTTTGCGTGTTTCGACAACGAAGATGCTCAATACCTCGAAGTAAACCCCCTGGTTGCGCGCCAGAGCGATGGAGAACTGATTGCGCTCGATGCCGTGACGCTGCTCGATGGCGATGCCAAGTACCGGCATCCGGATTGGAACTTTCCTTTTGCCGCTGAATTCGGCCGCGCCTATACCAAGAACGAATCGGAAGTGATGGGGGTGGATTCGAAGATCAAGGGGTCGGTGAAGTTCATCGAGATTCCAGGCGGAGACACGGCGATGCTGCCTGCCGGGGGCGGCGCAAGCGTCTACTATTCGGATGCCGTGGTCGCTCGCGGGGGCAAACTAGCCAACTATGCCGAATATTCCGGCGATCCGCCGGACTGGGCAGTCGAGGTGCTGACGGAGAAGGTCTGCGCCCTACCGGGAATCAAAAACATCATCGTCGGTGGGGCGATCGCGAACTTCACCGACGTGAAGAAGACCTTCGGCGGCATTATCGCCGGCTTTCGCAAGGCTCAGGCCGAAGGCAAACTGAAAGGCGTGAAAATCTGGGTCCGGCGCGGCGGTCCTCGGGAGAAAGAGGGGCTCGATGCCATGCGGGCGCTCCGGGACGAAGGTTTCGACATCCATGTCTTTGACCGCCACACTCCACTCACCGATATCGTCGACAAGGCGCTCCAAGCCCACTAACTACAGTAGACCGTGAAGGGGAGATCCCGATGAGCATATTGGCGAACAAGGACACGCGGGTTGTCATCCAGGGAGGCGCGGCCGGCTTGAATGCCGCCCGACGCATGGCGGAGTTTTGTTACATGATCAAGCGGCCCTTGAATGTGGACGCCTTTGTGTATCCCCCGGATTCCGGCAAGGCGAACGAAGTGCCCTATGGGAGCGGGCTCATGACCATTCCCGTTTATAAGAGCGTGGCGGAAGCCACGGCGAGCCATCCCCAGATTAATACGAGCTTGGTCTATATCGGCGCCGACCGGGCCTCCGCGGCAGGCATGGAGGCGTTGAATGAACCCAAGATTCAGGTTGTGTCGATGATCACCGAAGGGGTGCCGGAACGGGACGCGAAACTGTTGGCTCGGCATGCCGTCAAGCTCGGCAAGACCTTTAACGGCCCGTCTTCCATCGGCCTCATTTCAGCGGGATCGTGTCGCTTAGGGGTGATCGGCGGCGCGTTCGATAACCTCGTCGCCTGCAAGCTCTATCGTGAGGGCTCCTTTGGCGTTATCACGAAATCAGGCGGCCTCTCCAACGAAATTGTCTGGATTTGCTCGCAATTCGCGGATGGCATTACAACGGCGATCGGCATCGGTGGCGACGCCTATCCCGGCACTGATTATGTGACTTATCTGGAAAAGTTCGAGCAAGACCTGCAGACCAAGGCCGTGGTGATCGTGGGGGAAATGGGCGGCGATCTCGAGGAGCGGGCGGCCGAGTGGTTTGGCGCCAAGCGCCGCCGGATCAAGCTGCTGGCCGTGGTATCGGGTTTCTGTCAGGAGAGCCTGCCGAAGGGGATGAAATTCGGCCATGCCGGCGCCAAAGAAGGCCTGAAGGGCGAGGGATCGGCTCGCTCCAAAGCCGACGCTTTCAAGAAGGCCGGCGCGATCGTTCCGGAAACATTCGGGGCGCTGGGGCCGGCGATCAAGTCCGTTCATGAAGATCTTCTGAAAAACGGTGATGTTCGGACGATTCCCGAGTTGCAGCCCGAAGACCTTCCGAAGCTCCCCAAGACAGTGGAAGAAGGCATGAAATCGGGCGAGGTGGTGGTCGCACCCCTCATTAAGACGACGATCAGCGACGATCGCGGGGACGAGCCACTCTACGATGGGTACCCCGCCTCGGAGCTCATCAACAAAGGCTACGAAATTCCTCATGTGATCGGACTGCTATGGGACAAAAGACTCATCTCCAAACAAGAAGCCGAGATCATTAAGCGGATCATGATGCTGTCGGCCGATCATGGGCCGTGCGTCAGTGGAGCGTTGGGGACGATTATTGCGGCGTGTGCCGGGATCGGAATGTCGCAGGCAGTGGCGGCAGGGCTGATCATGATCGGCCCGCGCTTCGGCGGAGCGGTCACGGACGCGGGGCGCTGGTTCAAGCATGCCGTGGACAATAAGATGTCGGTGGACGATTTTCTGGGTTATATGAAAAAAAATGTAGGTCCGGTGCCGGGCATCGGCCATCGCGTCAAGAGTCTGCGCAATCCGGATAAGCGCGTGAAAGAACTCGTCTCCTATGTGAAGGGACTCGGTACCCCTACGCCGCATCTTGACTTTGCGTTAGCAGTAGAGAAGGTCACGTCGGCCAAGAAGGAAAATTTGATCCTGAACGTGGATGGGACGATGGCCGCGGTGCTGGTGGATATCGGGTTCCCGGTCGACAGCCTGAACGGCTTCTTCATCCTCTCGCGCACAATCGGGTTGATAGGCCACTGGGTGGATCAGAAACGCCAGGAAAGCCGTCTCATCCGCCTCTTTGATTATCTGGTCAACTACGCATCGACAAAGCGGAGGGAAGTCCCTCCGCTCAAATAACACGGAGAATAAGGAACTGACTATGTCACTGGAACTGGTTCAAAAACTCTATGCGAGAATGCCCGCCATTCTGGAGAAGGCGCGTAAGCAGTTCGGCCGTGGCCTGACCCTGACCGAGAAAATTCTGGTCGCTCATGCCGATAGCTTCGAGACGCAGGGGTGGGAGCGGGGCAAAGCCATGCTGGCGCTTCGACCGGACCGGGTTGCGATGCAGGATGCGACCGCGCAAATGGCGATGTTGCAATTCATGCAGGCAGGCAAGAAGAACGTCGCCGTACCGAGCACTATCCACTGCGATCATCTCATTCGCGCGGAGAGCGGCTCGCAGAAGGACCTCGCCCGCGCGATCGAGGAAAATAAAGAGGTGTATAACTTTCTGGCTTCCTCCGCGAAGAAGTACGGGATCGGCTTCTGGAAGCCGGGTGCCGGCATCATCCATCAGGTCGTGCTGGAGAATTACGCCTTCCCCGGCGGCCTGATCATCGGCACGGATTCGCACACGCCCAATGGCGGCGGTCTGGGAATGCTGGCCATCGGGGTCGGGGGAGCCGATGCCGGCGAGGTCATGGCGGGGCTGCCCTGGGAGGTGCTCCATCCCAAGTTGATCGGGGTCAAGCTGACCGGCAAGCTGCAGGGCTGGGCTTCGCCCAAGGATGTCATTCTCTACATCTGCGGCCTGCTCACCGTGAAAGGCGGCACCAATAAGATTGTGGAATACTTCGGACCGGGCGCGGACACCATCAGCGCGACCGGGAAGGGAACGATTACGAATATGGGTGCCGAGCTCGGCGCCACCACGTCGATCTTTCCGTTCGATCAAAAAATGGTCGCCTATTTGAACATCACAGATCGGGCCGACATGGCGAAGCTGGCCGAGTCGAACCGGGAGTTGCTGACGGCAGATCCCGAGGTCATGAAAACACCGGAGAAATACTTCGATCAAATTGTAGAGATCGATCTGACAAAACTGGAGCCACACGTGGTGGGACCGCACACGCCTGACCTTGCCCGGCCGGTTTCAAAGCTGGCGGCCGAGGCCAAAGAAAAGGGTTATCCGGTGCAACTGAAGGCGGCGTTGATCGGAAGCTGCACGAATTCCTCCTATGAAGATATCAGCCGTGCCGCTCACATCGCCCGCCAGGGCTTAAAGGCCGGGCTGAAGTCCAAAACGCCCTTTCTTGTCACGCCAGGTTCCGAACGGATCTATAACACCATGAAGCGGGATGGCTTCCTCCAGACCTTCGAAGAGATGGGCGGGACGGTGCTCGCCAACGCCTGCGGCCCCTGCATCGGCCAGTGGAAGCGCGCGGACGCGGTCAAGGGCCGGGCGGATTCCATAATCAGCTCTTACAACCGGAACTTCCCCGGCCGCAACGATGGCATTAGTGACACCCTTTCGTTTCTCTCCAGCCCCGAGGTCGTGACGGCAATGGCCTTCGCCGGGGAACTCACGTTTGATCCGATCCATGGATCACTCAAGGCGGCCGATGGGACCGCCATCACGTTCGAGCCGCCGCGGGGCGAAGAGTTGCCCTCTCAGGGTTTCGCCAAGGGAGCGGAAGGATTTATCCCGCCGGCAGCGAACGGTGAATCAGTTCAAGTCGAAGTTCCGCCGGACAGCGAGCGGCTCCAGTTGTTACAGCCTTTCGCGCGATGGGACGGCAAAGATTTTGACCGGCTGCCTCTGCTCGTTAAGACCAAGGGCAAGACCACGACCGACCATATCTCGCCGGCGGGACCCTGGCTCAAATACCGCGGTCACCTGGACAAGATCAGTGACAACATGTTCCTGGGCGCCACGAGTGCCTTCTCGAGCGAGCCGGGGAAGGGCACCGACGTGTTGACGGGAGAGAGTGGGTTGACCATCGCGCAGATCGCCAGGCGATATAAGGCCAAGGGCGTCGGCTCCGTGGTCGTAGGGGACGAGAACTATGGCGAAGGGAGCAGCCGGGAACACGCGGCGATGTCGCCTAGGTACCTGGGGGTGAGAGCCATTATCACCAAGAGCTTCGCCCGCATTCATGAAACGAACCTCAAGAAGCAGGGCATTCTTCCATTGACGTTTGCGAATCCGACGGATTACGACCAGATTGAGCAGCAGGACCGGATCAGCGTCAAGGGCTTACAGAGACTGGCGCCCGGCAAACCGGTCCAGGTCGTCATTCATAAGCCGGATGGCAAAGAGATCACGATTCAGGGCAATCACAGTCTGACCGAGCCCCAGCTGGCCTGGTTCAAGGCCGGTTCGGCGCTGAACGCGCTGAATTAACAAGATGATAAAAAAGGAAAAACCATGACAGCAAAAGCATCCAGAATTCTTTATACAAAAACTGATGAAGCGCCGGCACTGGCAACCTATTCCTTTCTCCCGATTGTCAAAGCCTTCACAAAGGCGGCCGGCGTGTCTGTCGAAATGAGGGATATCTCTCTGGCAGGGCGAATTATCGCCACCTTCCCCGAGCATCTGACGGCGCAACAAAAACAATCGGATGATCTGGCCGAACTGGGGGAGCTCGCGAAGGCCCCGGAAGCTAATATCATCAAGCTTCCCAATATCAGCGCCTCGATCCCCCAAATACAAGGAGCCATCAAGGAATTGCAGGGTCAGGGCTATAAGGTTCCCGATTATCCCGAGTATCCCAAGACCGATGCCGAGAAGGAGATCAAGACGCGCTACGACAAGATTAAAGGTAGTGCCGTCAACCCGGTGTTGCGTGAAGGGAACTCCGATCGCCGGGCGCCGCTCTCGGTCAAGAAACACACCAGACAACACCCGCACAAAATGGGGGCGTGGGCCAGGGACTCCAAGACACACGTCGCCCATATGAAGGGCGGAGATTTCTATTCCAACGAGAAGTCGGTCACGCTGACCGAGGCCACCGACGCTCGCATCGAGTTCGTCGGCCAGGACGGAAAGACCACGGTGCTCAAACCCAAACTCTCTCTTCAGGCCGGCGAAATCATCGATGCCACACACATGAGCCGCCGCGCCTTGCGCGAATTCCTGGAGGCGCAGATCGAAGACGCCAAGAAGCAGGGCGTGTTGTTTTCAATCCATCTGAAAGCCACCATGATGAAGATCTCAGACCCCAAGATCTTCGGTCATGCGGTGTCGGTGTTCTTCAAGGACGTGTTCGACAAACACTCGGCGGCGTTCCAAAAGCTGGGCGTCGATCCTGATAACGGCTTGGGTGACCTTTACGCCAAGCTTAAATCCCTGCCTGAGGATCAACGGGCCGCCATCGAAGCCGACATTCAGGCGGTGTACAAGAAGCGGCCGCCCCTGGCAATGGTCAACTCCGATAAAGGCATCACCAATTTGCACGTCCCCAGCGACGTGATTATCGATGCCTCCATGCCGCCGGTCATTCGCGACTCGGGGAAGATGTGGGGTCCGGACGGCAAACCGCAGGACACCAAAGCGGTCATTCCTGACGCCAGTTACGCCCCGGTCTATCACGAGGTCGTCGAATTCTGTAAAAAGAACGGTGCCTTTGATCCGAGAACCATGGGGAGTGTTCCCAACGTGGGTCTCATGGCGCAAGCGGCGGAGGAATACGGATCGCACGACAAGACTTTTAAATCTCCTGGCAACGGCACGATTCGTGTGGTCGCTGCGTCAGGGAAGGCGTTGCTGGAAGACAAGGTGGAAGAAGGGGATATCTGGCGGATGTGTCAGGTGAAGGACACGGCGATTCAGGACTGGGTCAAGCTCGCCGTCAATCGAGCACGAGCCACGGGAGCGCCCACGGTGTTCTGGCTGGACAAAAACCGGGCACATGACGCGGAGCTGATCAAGAAAGTCAATCGCTACTTGCCGAATCATGACACCAAAGGTCTGGATATCCGCACCATGTCTCCGGCGGAGGCGACGCGGTTTTCGCTGGAACGGATGAAAGAGGGGAAAGATACCATTTCCGTCACGGGGAATGTCTTGCGAGACTACCTCACCGATCTCTTCCCGATTCTCGAGATTGGGACCAGCGCGAAAATGCTCTCGATCGTCCCCCTGCTGAACGGCGGCGGCCTCTTTGAAACCGGCGCCGGCGGCTCGGCGCCCAAACACGTACAGCAGTTTCAGGAAGAAGGGTATCTACGCTGGGATTCGCTGGGTGAATTCTTGGCGCTGGTCCCATCCTTGGAGCATCTGAGCAAAGCATCCAACAATCCGTCCGCAAAGATTCTGGCCGATACGCTCGATCGAGCCAACGCCAAGTTCCTCGAGAGCAACAAGTCACCAGCCCGCAAGGTGGGTGAGATTGATAATCGCGGGAGCCATTTTTATCTTGCGTTGTACTGGGCGCAAGCCCTGGCTGAGCAGACCGAAGATAAGAACCTTCAAGCGCATTTTGCCAAAGTTGCCAAACAGCTCGCAGATAATGAGGCCAAGATTGCTGCCGAGCTGCTCGGCGGCCAAGGAAAACCGGTCGATATGGGCGGGTATTATCATCCCGATCAGGAAAAGACGACAAAAGCGATGCGTCCAAGCCCAACCTTTAATGCGATCGTGGACGCGATTGCACAATAGAAGGGCTTTTCGTTGACACGGAATTGTTCGGGGTGACGAAGATCTTAGGGCGCTAGGAAGAGAGTTCATGGATACAGGCAAGGAATTCGATAAGAACGTCCTCCTCGATCAGGAAGATGTCCTGCGGCCGAAGATGGTCACGGTCGAGATCGCCGGCAAGAAGTACGAAGTGCCGGAGGGTATCACCGTGATCAAAGCGCTGTGGTATAGCGGGCAGGAAGTCTATCGCGGCATCGGCTGCTTAGGTGGCTACTGCGGGGCGTGCGCGACCTATTATCGCACCAAAGACGATCCCAAGGTGCGCACCTGTCTGGCCTGTTCGATGGCGGTCGAGGATGGGATGTCCTTCTCCATGGTCGCGCCGTTCCCGGCACGCAAAGCGATCTATCAAATCGGTGAACTGAAGGATCCCAAGCAAGATCTCTTCAACCTGTACCCCGAAGCGCCGCTGTGCCGAAATTGCAACGCCTGTACCGAGGCCTGTCCTCAAGGCATCGACGTCCGAGATGGTGTCTGGAAGGCGGTGTTTGGAGACTTCAAGTCCGTGTCAGAAATGTTTATGGATTGCGTAATGTGTGGGCTCTGTGTGCCGGTCTGTATCGCCGACATTGCGCCCAACCTTGTCGCGCTGTACGCCAGTCGCGCCCAAGGCGTGCACTTCAATGAAAAGCCGCCGAAACTGCAATCCCGGATTGAGGAGATCGAACAGGGACGCTACGCGTCCGAGTGGGATAAGCTCCTCAAGATGGACGAGCCACAGCTGAAGGAAGTCTGCGCCGCCATTAAATAAATGCAGGTAGAAGCCCTCCAGGACCTGGTCCATAAGACACGCGAGGCTCGCCGTAAGCAGACGCTTCCGAAGTACCCGCCGCATGAGCGCGACACACTGATCCGAAAGTACCATCCCGATTTTCGGGAGAGCGCGTACCGGCCGATCAAATTCGGTCCGAATGCTGGAGACCTGACCGTTCGTGAACTCGCCTGCCTGCTGGAAGGCGACAGTCCGGTTCCGGCCGACCTCGATCTTACACCGGCGCATTCGGTGGACGTGCTGGTGATCGGGGGCGGGGGCGCCGGTTGCTCCGCGGCGCTCCATGCCTACGCGCGCGGCGCGCAGGTCCTGCTGGCCACCAAACTACGACTCGGCGATTCCAATACGGTCATGGCTCAGGGGGGCATGCAGGTCGCGATCGCCGACGAAGATTCTCCCGTCCAGCACTTTCTCGACACGCTCAAGGGCGGGCACATGAAGAACGACCATCAGCTCCTGAAGGTGATGGTGGAAGAGGGACCGTCGATTGCCCGTTGGTTGCTGGGGCTGGGGGTCCTCTTCGACCGGGACTCCGACGGGAACTTGCATGTCAAGAAGGGCGGCGGGAGCTCCAAGCCCAGATTGTTAACCTGCTCGGACTATACGGGGCTGGAGCTGATGCGGGTTCTGAAGGACGAGGTACTCAATCAGAAAATCCAATTGCTGGAGTTCAGCGCGGCGGTTGAACTGCTAAGCGACGGTAACGGCACCTGCACGGGCGCCGTGTTTCGCGATCTGGACAACAATCGGATGTTTACTGTGGCCGCCAAGGCCGTGATTCTCGCAACCGGCGGCATCGGGCGGCTGCACATCCAGGGCTTCCCGACGAGCAATCATTACGGCGCCACCGGCGATGGGCTGACGCTTGCGTACCGCCTGGGCGCGAAGCTGCTGCAGATCGACACGTTCCAGTATCATCCCACCGGTGCGGTCTATCCGGAGCAGCTCCTCGGCGCTCTGGTCACAGAAGGCATCCGCTCCGAAGGCGGCCAATTGGTTAACGGCAAAGGCGAGCGGTTCGTAAATGAACTCGATACGCGCGACGTCGTGTCATCTTCGATCATTCGAGAATGCGAGGAAGGTCGGGGGGTGCGGACAGCGACCGGGCATCTGGGAGTGTGGCTCGATACACCGTTACTCGATGTAGAGCACGGCGCGGGAACACTAGAGAAGCATTTCCCCGCCATGGTTCGCCAATACAAGCGCTATAAGCTGGATATTACAAAGGATCCGGTGTTGATTTATCCGACGTTGCATTACCAGAACGGCGGGGTCCAGATCGACGTCAATGGCGAATCGGGGATCAAAAACCTCTTTGTCGCCGGCGAAGCCTCAGGCGGGTTGCATGGCCGCAATCGTCTCATGGGCAACTCGCTCCTCGACTTGATGGTCTTCGGCAAACGCTCGGGGACGGAAGCCGCGTCCCGTGCGACCGCCATGCCACAGGGCCGGCTGACACTGGATCATCTGACACGATTCAGGGCCGAAGCCAAAAAGAGAGGTATAGCGGGGTCCGTCACTTCGCCGATGCTGTTTCCAGATTACACGAGAAGAGAAACCTGAGCCCCGACCGGGCGTCCACCGATTCGAAAGGGCCATCATGAACGTTCATGAGTTCCAGGCGAAGCAGTTGTTCGCGCAGTTCGGTATCGCCGTACCCAAGGGAAAAGAGGTCAAGAACGTCGGCGCGGCTGAGAAATGGGCCGCCAAGCTGGAGACGCCGGTGTATGTCGTGAAGGCCCAGATCCATGCGGGGGGCCGCGGGAAGGCGGGCGGCGTCAAGCTGACGAAGAATCGGGCCGAGGTGCCGGGACTTGCCAAGGAGATTCTCGGCAAGACTCTGGTGACGCATCAGACCGGGCCGAAGGGTCGCAAGGTCCGACGCCTGCTGATTGAAGAGGGCGCGGCGATCGCAAAGGAACTCTATGTAAGCCTGCTTGTGGATCGAGATTCCGGATGGCCGGTCTTCATCGCGAGCACCGAAGGCGGCATGGAAATCGAAGAAGTCGCGGCGCATTCTCCGGAGAAGCTGCTCAAGGAGCTGATTGATCCGGCGGTCGGATTTCAAGGTTATAACGGCCGCAACCTGGCTTTCGGACTCGGGCTGCCGGCGATTGAGCCGGCCATTGTCAATCCGTTCATCGCAATGCTCGGTAATCTGTACCGGTTCTTCATGGAGAAGAACGCCACAATGGTGGAGATCAATCCGCTGGTCGTGACCCACGACAAGCGGCTGATCGCCCTCGATGGAAAGGTTTCCTTTGACGACAACAGCCTGTTCAAGCACGCGGACATTCAAGCGTTTCGCGATCTGCACGAGGAAGAGCCACTGGAGATCGAGGCCAGCAACAACAATCTGAATTACGTGAAACTGGATGGCAACATTGGCTGCATGGTGAATGGCGCGGGCCTGGCGATGGCGACGATGGATGTGATCAAACTGGCGGGGAGCGAGCCGGCGAACTTTCTGGATGTTGGCGGCGGTGCGACCAAGGAGACAGTGGCGGCGGGCTTTCGCATTCTTCTTAAGGACAAGAAGGTCAAAGGAATCTTCATCAACATCTTCGGCGGGATCGTACGGTGCGAGCGGATAGCCCATGGTGTGATCGATGCGGCAAAGGAAGTGGGCATCAAGATTCCGGTCGTGGTACGGCTGCAGGGCACCAATGCCGAAGAAGGTCGCAAGCTACTGGCGGAGTCTGGGCTGAATGTGGAAGTCGCGACGGATTTGTGGGAGGCGGCGCAGAAGATTGTGGCATTGACGGGGAAGAAGAGAAAGAAAGAAGCGGCAGCATGACAAGAGCGGGGCCTGTCGCCGCATCACCCGAACGTGCTCAGATCCTTTCGCCGTCGCAGCCCCGCGGACTCGGCTGTAGGATCTTCCGCTCCGCTCGGGTCCCATGCGGCACCACCCGCAAGATTACTGTAACCTGCGGGAAAATCATTTCTCCTCTCCCCTGGAGGGAGAGAGGGTTAGGGTGAGGGGGAGGAGCCGCGATTCGCGACGTAGGGCCGGTCAACACGCCTGATCTATTTTGAGTGAGAAGGAGTCTATTGTGAGCATATTGGTGAATAAGGCGACGCGGGTGGTGGTGCAGGGGATTACGGGCAAGGAAGGCTCCTTCCATGCAGCGCAGTGCAAGGCCTATGGCACGCAAGTGGTCGCGGGGGTGACGCCGGGCAAGGCGGGCCAGGAAGTGGAAGGGATTCCGGTGTTTAACACGGTGCGTGACGCACTGAAAAAGACGCAGTGTGATACCTCTTTGATCTTCGTGCCGCCGCCGTTCGCCGCGGATGCCATTCTGGAAGCTGCGGAGGCTGGCATTAAACTGATCATCTGTATCACTGAAGGCATCCCGGTGAACGACATGGTAAAAGTAAAGCGGGCGCTGCTCGGAAAGGATGTCCGGCTGATCGGACCCAACTGTCCGGGTGTGATCACGGCCGACGAGTGTAAGATTGGCATCATGCCGGGGTTCATTCACAAGAAGGGCCGCGTCGGGGTGATTTCGCGCAGCGGCACATTGACCTACGAAGCCGTCAATCAACTGACAAACCTGGGGCTCGGTGAGACCACCTGTATCGGGATTGGTGGCGATCCCATCATCGGCACGGGCTATATCGAATTGCTGGCGATGTTCGAGAAGGATCCCGAGACCGAGGCGGTTGTGATGATCGGTGAGATCGGCGGCGATGCCGAGGACCGTGCGGCGGCCTTCATCAAAGAGAACATACGCAAGCCAGTCGTCGGGTTTATCGCGGGCATCACAGCGCCTCCGGGACGCCGGATGGGGCACGCGGGAGCAATCATCACAGGCGGCAAAGGCACCGCAACTGAAAAGATGAAGGTGTTGGAGGCCGCGGGGGTGCATGTCGTTCAGAACCCTGCGGAGATCGGCAAAACTGTAGAGAAGGCGCTCAACCCTCGGTGCGGCGTCTAGTTCATGTCCATGCAGACTGTGAAATCAAAGAAACAACCCGAGCCTGGACCCCGGCCTATTCCTGACCCCGATCCCAATCCCAATGTGGAACCGGAAGAAGAAGACGATGATGACGATGATGACGACGACGATGATCCTATTGAAGGCATCCCGGTCCTCGTCGATCCGCTGCCTGCCTAGGTGTGAACGCTAGGCCACATCCCTCTCCGTGGTGATGCCGGATGGTTCTCCGATTCTATGCCTTAAACTCAAGTTCGCCGACTTCCATGCCGAATAGAATAGATAGCAATGCCAGGCTGGACTTGGGGAAGGCTACGATGACGGGATTGAGCGATAAAGATCTGGGAAGCAAAGGGCCGAATTGGCTCTGGAGCTTGCATTACGCCGTCGCGATCCTTCTCGCGCTTGTCTTAGGAACCATCCTGGGAAGTTTCTCGCTGTTTACGGAGACTTTTCTTCCCGGGACACGGTTGAGAGCCTCGGAGCTCGTCCAGTTCATGGGCTATGCGGGTGCCCTAGTCCTGTTGTGGCTCGTGGGCCAGCGTGCCGTGGTTGAATTGCGGAAACTCAAAAATCTCTTATTTCTGTGCCCGGTGATCATGCCGGCCATGACCTTGATCGTCCTCCTGGTCGGCTACAAGGTCGTCCTGCTCGTCGCCGCTCCGTTTCTCGACAGGAACGGTCAGAGCTTTTACAACTGGATCATGATGGCGGGCATTGTGAGTGTTTCCTTTTGGCTCATACTGGCCTGGCTCCGTCAATCGGCGCCCCTACTGGAGGCCATGGAGAAGGCTGGACGAACTGTCATTCCGGAGATTTCCTGTCCCCGTTGCAACGCGCTGGCCCTCAGCTTCAGTAGGTTTTGCATGGAGTGCGGTGCGCGCCTGTCACATCCCTCTGCGTAGACGACCTCCAAAAAAAAATGGGCTAAGGGACGACGTCCGGAATTCTGCAGCTTCTGATCTTCTGCCTTTCGGCTTTCGACCCGATCTGCAACCTTCTCGGTTACACCGTTCCTTAGCCTTGGTCGCACCATGACATATGGATGGGGATCGGTCCATTCCTCTTGTGTAGCACGAGAGAGATAAAAGTGGGAGTGGTCGATTCAGCCTTTGCTGGTCAACCGCATAAGCGCCAGATTCGCCTGCATGGCGAACAGTTGAAACGACTTCCACATCGCATCGTCGATATCGTTGTCCTTGCGATCTGCCCAGATCAAGCCAATGACGCGATTCGAGGTATATAGCGGCGCGAGCGCAATACCGGTCGGCTGGACGGCATTCATAATGGCAGGCGGCATTAACGGCGAGAGAGGCTGCCCCGCACTCAGCCGAAGGGGAAGCTTGGCTGTCATGCAATGGGCCAGGAAATTGGAGGACGGATTGGTTGAGACGCTGAAGAGGGGAAGAAGGGCCGGAATATCGGCGCCGACGCCCGAGCGCCCCTCCAGGCTGGTGTTGCCGGAGGCCGTCAGCACCACGATCGCATGATCAAAACCCACCGCGCGGTGTAGCCCCTCAAGCACGCAGGTCAGCACCGTATTCAGGTCGGGCGCGGTCATCACGTGCTGGGTAAGATCCATGAGGATGCTGACGAGCAGATCCGCCGAGCCGAGCGAATCGGTAGAGGATGTGAGCGAGGGCTGATCGAGACTGACTGCCAGTAGTGGCTCTACGATTTTGATGCAGGAATCGATCAGTGGATGCAGGACGTGGTCCGCGGGTATGGCCTCCGGCACGGCGGGAAGGAAAGAGGCAGGATCGAGTTCCAAGCTCTGCCCCAGGGTGCAGGCCTTCTGGAAACCTTGCACGATCAAGGATTCCAATGTCGCTGGCTTCAAACCGAAGGCGTGACTGGCTTTCCCCAACAATTCATTAAGGCACGCGTTGGCGTCGGGAGGCTGTGCAAACAGAATGTTCGTAACCTCATTGGCGACGGCGGCGATGGCCTGCATGCGCTCCTGATCATTCCAGCTCCCGGCGCTCGCCCAGTTCGGCATCGGCCCGGCCAGTTCGGGCGGAAGGTCGTAGGCGGAGATGATGGCCATCCGGAATTCCTGCGAAGTGATGCCAAGGACCTGTTGATAGGCGCTGTCTGCAAGCAGCCCATGGGCCCGCATCAATTTGTCGATCTCACGGTATTCCTGCGGCATATAGTACGCGAGAGCAAAGTCCCCGATGTTTCGCAGGAGTGTATGCGTGAAGATCTCCTCCGCATGCGGCGCATGAAGGCTCTCGCTCACGTTTTTGGCATGATGGGCGGCCACGAAGGCCTTAGCCAAGAGGCTGTTAAGATTGATTCCGTGTGGGAGGCGCTTTTGCGCGATCTCGGTGAATTCCGCGGCCACGGCAATGTCGCGCAAAGTGGTATAGCCGATCTGGATGATCGCTCGCGTGATGGTTGTGATGGGTTCGGGATTGTGCTTGTAGTAGGGACTGTTTGCGACCGCCAGCACTTTCGCCGTGAAGGGCTGGTCCTGGAGGATCGCCTGGGCGAGCTGGCCAATGTCGCTTTTCAGGGTGGAGGCCAGGGCGGCGATGCGCGAGACCGTCCTCCGTAAAACGGGGAGCGGCTGATCGCGGAGCTTTTTCTTGACTGTCGCGAGGAGAGAGGCTTTCGAGACCCTGGTTTCTGCGTGCGTTATCATCACCTTACTTATCGGTTTGAAAGGGGCAAAGATCAAGCCGATCAGGAGTGCAGGGCCTAGTGTCATCATCGACTCCGACCTCGACGCGTTCGTAGTTGCATTTTACGCCATGGTTCGAGTCAAATTGCGGTCAAGCCCAGAGGAGGAGTGAGATGAAAGAGAAGATCAAACGATACATGTGGACGGCCATCTTGGTTCTGACGACCGCAACCGGCAGTTTTGCTGACACGACGCTGATATGGCATGGCCATGCGGCCTTTGAAATTGTGACGCCGAACGGTGTCGTACTGCTGATCGATCCATGGCTCAAAAATCCGATGAACCCCAAGGCGAAAGACAGCAAGGATCCGATGGCCGGGATCAAGAAGGCCGATTACATTTTGATCACGCACGGTCACTTCGATCATGTGGGCGAGGCGGTGGCGATTGCGAAGAAGACCGGCGCCCGCCTGATCACGAACTTCGAGCTGGGTACGAACATGAAAAAACTGTTGGGCTATCCCAAGGACCAGATGGGCTTCGATACCTTGATGAACATCGGCGGTGAGATCACGATCGCGAAGGGCGAGGTGGTGGTGGCCATGACGCCTGCCGTGCACTCCAGCGGCATGGGAAATCCGAATGCTAAAGAACAGGATCCCGAGGTGGTGTACGGCGGCACTCCATCGGGGTTTGTTCTGCAGATCAAGAATGGCCCGACGATTTACCATACGGGAGACACCGCATATTTTACCGACATGGAGTTGATTGGCGAGCAGTATCAACCGGATGTGGCGCTCGTGAATATCGGAGGGCACTTCGGGATGGAACCGGCGATGGCGGCGCGTGCCGCGACAGCCGTGCGGGCGAAGTTCGCCGTCCCCCATCACTACCGCACCTTTCCGGTCCTGACGCAGGATCCGAAATCCTTCAGCGAGGAAGTGACGAAGAGAGGGATCGGGTATCTCTACATGGACCCGGGGTCTGCGATCAGGTTCGAGGGGAAGACGCTGAAGCCTGGTGAAGGGCCTTAACTACGTGCCCATCTCCCACGAGGCAAGGTATTTCTCCTGTTCCTTGGTGAGCTTGTCGATCTTCACGCCCATGCCGGCCAGCTTGAGCCGCGCGATCTCCTTGTCGATCTCGGCCGGCACAGGATAGACCTGCTTCTTGAGCGACCTGCCGTGTTTCACCAGAAACTCTACGGACAGCGCCTGATTCGCGAAGCTCATGTCCATGACGCTCGAGGGATGGCCCTCGGCCATTGCGAGGTTTACGAGGCGCCCTTCGCCCAGCAGGTTGATGCGGCGCCCGTTTGCAAGAACGAACTGCTCCACGCCTTCACGCACCATTTTCCGGCGCCGCGCCAGTCTCTCCAACGCCGGAATATCGATCTCGACATTGAAGTGGCCCGAGTTGCAGACGATGGCGCCGTCCTTCATGGCATTGAAATGCTCGACACGAATGACCTTCAGGTCTCCGGTCACCGTGATGAAGAAATCGCCGATCAGAGCGGCCTGCTCCATGGGCATTACCCGATAGCCGTCCATCAGAGCTTCGAGGGCTTTCAACGGATCGATCTCAGTGATCACGACATCGGCACCGAGCCCCTTGGCGCGGGTGGCGATGCCGCGTCCGCACCAGCCATACCCGGCGATCACGACGGTCGATCCAGTGATGAGCCGGTTCGTGGCGCGAATGACCCCGTCGAGCGTGCTTTGCCCCGTGCCGTAGCGATTGTCGAACATATGCTTGGTATCGGCGTCATTCACGGAGATGACGGGAAACTTGAGCACCCCCTTCTTGGCCATACTGCGTAAGCGGATCACGCCGGTTGTCGTCTCTTCGGTGCCGCCGATGATTTTATGGGTCGTGCGGCCGCTATGCAGCAGCGACACGAGATCCGCGCCATCGTCCATAGTGATGGTTGGCTGATGTCCGAGCGCCGAGTGGATGTGTTTGTAATAGGTCTTGTTGTCCTCGCCCTTGATCGAAAAGGTGGGGATGTTATCGTCCGCCACCAACGATGCCGCGACATCGTCCTGGGTACTGAGCGGATTGGATGCACAGAGGCGCACGTCGGCGCCGCCCGCCTGCAGAGTCTGCATTAAATTCGCGGTTTCGCTGGTGACATGGAGACAGGCCGCAATGCGAATACCTCGCAGCGGCCGTTCCTTCGCGAATCGTTTGCGGACGAGCCGCAGGACCGGCATGCTGGTTTCAGCCCACTCGATCCGCATATATCCGTGCTTGGCCAGTCCTAGATCTTTGACATCGTAATCCACAGTTCCTCCTGGGTCATGCAATGGTGCCATGTTGGCAGTAAAAGGGGGACAGTTCTGGGTGAACTCGTCCCCCATTCATATGGGACAGACTGTTAATCTGTCCCGGATAGTTTACAGGCCGGCTTCTTTTTTGAGGAGTCGAGCCTTGTCTGTGCGCTCCCACGTGAATCCCGGCTCGTTCCGCCCGAAGTGGCCGTACGCGGCGGTTGCCTTGTAAATCGGCCGCAGCAGCTTCAGATGATCGATGATGCCGCGTGGCGTCATCGGGAAGTGCCGGCGGACCAACTTGTCGATAATATCGATATCCACATTCTCCGTGTCCTTGGTGTTGATGAGAATGGACACCGGCTCCGGAATACCGATCGCATAGGCCAGCTGGATCTCGCACTTGTCGGCCAGCCCGGCGGCAACGATGTTCTTCGCGATGTAACGTGCCATGTAGGACGCCGAGCGGTCCACCTTGCTGGGATCTTTTCCGGAGAAGGCCCCGCCGCCGTGGCTTCCCACGCCGCCGTACGTATCCACGATAATCTTTCGTCCGGTCAGGCCGGTGTCGCCCATGGGACCGCCGATCACGAAGCGGCCGGTAGGGTTGATGTAGTACTTCACGCTCATCGCATCAAAGATCTTGGCCGGCATGACCGGCTTGATCACCTTCTCGATCACTTCCTGTTCGATCTTCTTCATGGTCACGTCCGGGCTGTGCTGGGTGGACACGACGATCGTGTCCACGCGCACCGGCTTCCCGTCGCGATATTCGATGGTCACCTGGGATTTGCCGTCTGGCCGGACCCACGGGAGAATCCCTTTTTTCCTCACTTCCGCGAGACGCCGGGTCAGGCGGTGCGCCAGGACGATCGGCATGGGCATGAGTTCTGGCGTCTCGTTCGAGGCGTAGCCGAACATCAGGCCCTGATCGCCGGCGCCCCCCGAATCCACACCCATCGCGATATCGCCGGACTGCTGATGGATCGAAGTCAGCACCGAGCAGGTACAGTAGTCGAAGCCCCAGGTCGCATCGCAGTAGCCCACCTCTTTGATAGTGTCGCGAATGATATCGGGGATTTCGACGTACGCTTTGGTGCTGATTTCGCCGGCCACGAATGCGATCCCAGTGGTCAGAATCGTCTCGCACGCAACGCGCGAGTGCTTATCTTTGGCAATCAGCGCGTCAAGAATTCCGTCCGAAATCTGGTCGGCAATCTTGTCAGGATGTCCTTCGGTAACGGATTCCGAAGTGAACAGGTAATTGTTATGACTCATGGGTTGGTCCTCATGCCTAGCGGTGTCTGTGTCTGTCCTGGAGAGCGCCTCAGGTTAGCGAGATAACCCCTCGGTTGTCAATGGTAATTTCCTCTATAAAAGGGTTAGAGACCCCGCAATCGTCTTGACAGTGCAAGTCTGCGCCTAGTAGGATGACTGGGGCTTCTACGATCTGCAAAAGGGGTGTCATGACCGAACACGCGGAGGCTTCGAAGCCCTTCAGTTTCAAGGAGTTCGGCGACGCCTTCGTCGAATTCTTTAGCTCTCTCAAACTCGCCATCTTTTTGATGATTACCTTGGCCATCCTGTCCACCGTCGGCACGGTGATCCAACAGGGGGAACAAGCCGATGTCTACATCAAAGAGTACGGAGAAAACGCGTACTGGTGGTTCACAAAGATGGGGATCACGGACATTTATCATCAGTGGTGGTTCACTTCGGTCTTGGTGTTGCTGTGCGTGAACTCGTTGACCTGCTTTCATCAGCGCTTTCCGGCGATCTGGCGGTCCATCCGCCAGGACAAGGTCAATGTGACAGTGTCATTTATTCAAAACCTGAAGCGATCAAAGACGATCGAGTTGCCGGCTGAGCGCAACAAGGTTACGGAAGAATTGGCGATGGCGTTTGCCGAGCGGGGTTACGGGGTGCTGTTTAACAGGGGCGCCGCCGATACGACGATCTACGCCACAAAGGGAATTTTAGGCCGGGTCGCGGCTCACGTTGCACACCTGAGCGTGACGATTATTGTGCTGGGCGGCCTGCTCGGCACTATCGTGGGATTCCGTGATTTCGGGGTGTGTTTGGAAGGCCAGACCTACCACATTCCGCAAGGCAAGTTTGATCTGCATGTCGATAAATTCTGGATTGATTATTACGACAATGGAGCCGTGAAGTCGTACAACAGCACGCTCACCGTTATCGAGAATGGCGAAAAGAAGGTCACGAAAACCATCACGGTGAACGATCCGTTGGTGTACAAAGGCATCTGGTTCTACCAGTCCAGCTACGGGGACTCCTGGGACCGCGTGGAAAAGGCCCGAGTCGTCGTCAAGGACAAGGCCACTGACAAGGTGGTCGGCGAAGCGATTCTGGACTGGCAGAAAGAGCAAACCCTCAAGGATCTCGGACTCAAACTGCAGCTCACCGACTTTGTCGCGGACTTCGGCTTTGATACGAAGGACCGTCGCGTGTATTCCAAGACCGTGGAGCATGGAAATCCGGCGATCAAGCTCGCAATCACGGAGCGCGATCGGTCCCTCCCGGCGCCATGGATCTTCTACAACTATCCCGACCTGTTCGAGATCCAGGGTTCGAAGTACAAGTTCGAGCTGACCGGGTATCTGACCAAGAAGTTCACGGGACTTCAGATTGCTCGAGATCCGGGCGTTTTGGTCGTGTGGATCGGCTCGACGCTGTTGGTGGTGGGCGTCATGCTCTCGGCGACCATCTACCACCGGCGCGTGTGGGCGAAGATCGTACCTGCGGCGAGTGGCGTCACCGTCTATCTCGGCGGCACTGCGTACAAAGGGCAGATCGACTTCGATCGTGAATTTCAGAAGCTTGCCGAGCGCGTGAAAGACCTCGGCCAGCGTTCAACGTAAGGGGGGACTATGTTCCGTTCGCTGTTTCTTTTTGATGTGACCTTTTGGCTCTACCTCGCCGCCGTCTGCCTGTACTTTGGCTATATCCTTGCCTCGCGACCAGCTCTGGTGACGGCGGCTGCGGGCCACCCGACAGCCGAGTCGGAGGATGCCGGCTGGGCCGAACCACTCGGGCAGCTTGCCACGTGGGTCACATTGTTCGGTCTTGTCGTGAACGGGCTTGCCTTAGCGACCCGTGCCTACGAACGGATGCAGCTCTCGGGGACATTTGCGCCGTGGTCTAATCAATTTGAGGCGATGTCGTACGTTTCGTTTGCGATCATCGCCGGCTATCTCTTGATGGAGTTAAAGTACAAGATCAAGTCCATCGGCGTCTTCGTGGTCTCCATCGGATTCATCGCGATGGGTGCGGCCTCTCTGCTGCCGTACCGCTACCAGACGGCTGAGCCGCTCGTGCCGGCGCTGAACAGTTACTGGATTTATATACATGTTTCAGTCACGTTGACCAGTTATGCCGCTTTCGCGATGGCCGGAGGCTTGGGCGTGATGTATCTGCTGAAGGAACGGGCGGAGCGGCGGGGCAGTGCGGCGACTTCCATCTACGCCTCGTTTCCCAGTCTCGAGAAGATTGACGAGTTGGGATACAAGGCCGTTATGGTGGGCTTCCCGCTCTTGGCCTTCGGCACGATCTTGGGCGCAATGTGGGCCAATTATGCCTGGGGTGGTTACTGGTCCTGGGACCCGAAAGAGACTTGGGCGCTGATCGTGTGGTTGATTTACGGCGCCTACATCCACGCGCGGATGAACCGCGGGTGGGAGGGCCACCGGGCAGCAGTGTATCAGGTCTTCGGACTTCTGATGGTGATCTTTTGCTTCTGGGGCGTGAACTTTCTGCTGTCTGGGCTGCACGCCTATGCCTGAGACGAATGCGACCACGGGCACGCCCGAGCTGGTTTCGCCCGAGACCTCTCGTCCGAAAATCCCGGCCGCGGCTTCTCCGATCAGGCGACGCCTGATCGTCAATCTTGGAGGCCTGGCGATCCTTGCGCTCGCGTTCGGCGTCGTGTGGCTGCAAAGCTCCAAGTATGAGCCGCTGACAGTGGGCATGCTAGCACCCGATTTCAGCCTTCCGGATTTGGACGGCAAGACTCGACGGCTGTCGGACTATCGCGGCAAGGTAGTGCTGGTAAATTTCTGGGCCACCTGGTGCAAGCCTTGCAAGGAAGAAATGCCGTCGATGGAGATCCTCTGGGACAATTTCAAGTCTGAAGATTTCGTTTTGTTGGCGATCAGCATGGACCGTGTTACGACCAAGAAGGACATTCCCCCATTCATTGAAAGCATGAGGCTGACCTTTCCGATCCTCACCGATTCATGGGGCCAAACCGACAAACGGTATAAGTTAATGGGAGTGCCGGAGACCTATATCATCGACCAGAAGGGTATTCTCCGGGAGAAGGTGATTGGGCCGCGTGATTGGACCCTCGCTGACAGCGTCGCCACCATCGTGCAACTCTTGCATAAGCAACCCAAATCGGTGGAGGCACGGTGAAGGGGGTATGTGTTTCAAGACGCCTGTCCTGAGGACGCCCGCCTCCTTCGACAATTGACCCGTTGTAAGGAAAGAGCGACGGATACCCGGACGAACGGCTGGCCTATCGAAGGGTTCAGCACGACTGGTTGATCGATGAACTGGCGTTTCAATTTCCGATTACCCCTGAGCTTGTCGAAGGGGTTCCAAAACCTGCTTCTCCTCTTCGTTCTAATGCTCCTGTCGCTTTCCCTCGCCGCCTGTAATGCGGATTCGGAGAGCAACGCCATCGGGAACCTAGACTCCCCGCCTGATTCCGTGCTGACGGAGACGTCTCGGGTCGGACATCTGGCTCCCGATTTCCTCTTGCTGACGCTCGATGGCCGGGAAATCCACCTGTCCGATTATCGCGGCCACGTCGTGTTTCTGAATTTTTGGGCCACGTGGTGCGGACCCTGTAAAATCGAGATGCCGGCGATTGAAAAGCTCTATCGCGAGTTTCGGCCGAAAGGACTCGCCGTCGTGGCGGTATCCTCCGATACCGAAGGCGCGGCCGTGACAAGACCGTATCGCGATTCCCTGGGATTGAGCTTTACAATTGCCCATGATCCAGAGATGCTCGTGGGCCGTCTGTACGGTGTGCACTCACTGCCGTTGACATTTCTAGTGAATCGCGAAGGCGTCATCACGCATCAGATTTTTGGCGCGCGTGACTGGGACGACACTGAGGCTCGAAGCGGCATTCGCCAATTGTTGCAGAGTCGATAACCATGTTTCAGCACGGGCCAGACATCTCGCTCTTTATTGCCTTCGCGGCCGGCCTCTTGTCGTTCGTGTCGCCCTGCGTGCTGCCGCTAGTACCGTCCTACGTCACGTATATTACCGGCTTGACGCTGGAGGAGCTTACCAGCGAGACCGAGCGCGCGCGCGTCCGCGGGACGATCATCCTGAACTCGCTGTTGTTCATCGCTGGCTTTTCAGCCGTTTTTATCGCCTTTGGCGCGTCAGCGAGTCTGGCGGGGCAACTCCTGCTGACCTATCAGGACTTCATCAGAAAACTGGGTGGAGTGCTCATTATCGTCTTCGGGCTGTATGTGATGGGCGTACTGAAGCTGAAATTTCTGATGGCTGACAAGCGCATGCACTTCACCAGCCGCCCGGCCGGATATGTCGGGTCGTTCCTCATCGGCGTCGCGTTCGCTGCGGGTTGGACGCCCTGCGTCGGCCCGATTCTAGGAACGATTCTTCTGTATGCCAGCACGACCGATTCCATGCTGACCGGAATCCAACTGCTTACCAGTTACTCCCTTGGCATCGGACTTCCACTGTTTATCACCGCCCTAGCGATTGATTCCTTCCTGAATTACTTTAAAAAGATCAAAATGTACATGTACAGCATCTCCATGGCGAGCGGCGTATTTCTCGTGTTGGTCGGAGTGATGCTCTACACCAACTCGCTGACGCTCTTGACGAGCGCCTTGGAACGCCACGGCATCGGCTGGTACATCGGGCAGTAGTGAGAGGTCGCGACGCGCTACCGGCTCTTGCTCCCGCAGCGCGCACTTTCGATTATCTTACACGCGAAACGCGACTTTCTTTCACGGTAGAGTGCTCGCTGGACGGCCGCAGTTGGACCCGCACCTATAACGGGCTTAAAGAGTGGTAGGACGGTAAGAGGCTTAAAGCATGTATGACGTGATTGTCGTGGGGATGGGTCCGGCGGGAGCCGCCAGTGCCACCGAGCTGGGGCGTGCAGGTTTTTCGGTACTGGGGATTGAGTGGAAAGCCCTGCCTCGCTACAAAGTCTGCGGCGGCGGCTTGTCCTCGCGTATTGATTCTCTTCTTGACCCCGGCTACCGCGATACCATTGAAGAGACGATCCACACCGTCCGATTTCAGTTCGTCGGAACCGAGTCGTTCGAAGTCACCTCCGCCGATCCGGTCGCCTTCATGGTCATGCGCGATCAGTTTGACTCCGCGCTTGTTCGGACCGCCCGGGCCACTGGGGTCGTGGTCAGGGAAAATGAACGAGCACTGGCTGTCTTCGAAGATTCTGACGGTGTTAGCGTGACGACCGCACGGGGTTCCTACCGGGGCCGCATTCTGATCGGTGCAGACGGCGCCAACAGCCTGGTGGCGCGCACGCTGTTCAGGGAGAAACGGGTGCCCTGTTTGACGGGCATGGAGGGGGAAGCACGAGTTCTAGAGCGCCCGGCGATGTTGAACGCGGGAACTATAGTTCTGGATATCGGCGTCTTACAAGGCGGGTACGCCTGGGTGTTTCCGAAGAAGCGGAATCTCTCCATTGGAGTGGCGGAGTTTCAGGAAGGAGGTCTAGGCGCGAAAGACGGCTATGAGCGCTTTCTCCGGGAAGAAGCAAGCCTCGCAGGTCTTCCGCATCCGCCCAGACGGGGGCATCCGCTTCCAGTTTATATGGGGTCAAGCTCTGAAGGGGCAATGCTGACGACGCGCCGCGCCTTGCTTGTCGGGGATGCGGCTCATCTGGTCGATCCGCTTTTCGGTGAAGGGATCTATTACGCCGTGCTAAGCGGGCAACTGGGAGCGGACACCATCAAGGATCACCTGCGCGGGCAGATGCCCGATCTCAGCAGCTATACCGATCGCGTGGGCCGGCAAATCTATCCCGAATTCCGCGTCGCAGCCCGCATCGCGTGGGTCCTGTACACGTTCCCGCGCGTGTTTCATCGTATCGTTCGCCGCCGGCCGGATATTATTCAGCTCTTCTATGATGTTCTTAAAGGTGTCGAGACCTATCAAGGTTTCTATGCCAAAGCCAAAGGGCACGCTGCCGATTCACTCGTGACGGTTTTGAAATCCTGGTGATGCTAGCGGCGTTCAGATATTAGCGCCCTTATCGATCAGGTCTTCGGCTGCGTAACCTCTCGCTCAAAACCCGGCAGGATCGCCTTGAAGAAGGCGTTTCGAACCAGGTTCACAACAGTATCCCAGGTGCTTGTCTTGGGATTCTCCACAGGGCCTGAAATCGGTACTTTTGTTGCGACTTCCTCGCGGGGCCTGTTCTGGAGGAGCTTGGCGATGCCACCGACCAAACCTTCGTAGAGTTTGTGAAAGGCGCTCTTCTCTTTGTCTTGACGGGCATCATACACCTTCATATCCTTAAAGAGCGGTTTGATATAGCCTTGTACCTCTCCGTTCTTCACGCTGAGCTCCGAATACACGGAGAAGAGGCCTTCGGTGACATCGAAGTTTCCATAGGCCCGTAACAGGTTGTTCATCGCGCGCATTTGTGTCTTTTCGATCTTGATATTCAGATCGAAGTCCGGGGATTTCGCCTCGGGCCGGAAGGTGCCGCTGATGAGCGTATTGCCGGTACCCATGAATGCCCCTTTGATCTTCACAACGCCGGTACCTTCCGTAAACTGATTGCTGATGTTGTTGAGATGCAGCTCGCCTTTCGTCAAAAATACGCGGTACGGCGGCTGGACCGCTTCGTTGACCAAGCCGAACTCACTATTCTTGATGACGGCCTTTTCAATCTTCACCAAGGTATCCGGCTTGTTCGAAAGCTGTTTGGCCGTCTTTACGGTTTCCTTTTTCACCTGTGTTTCTTTGGTCGCCGTCTCGGCGGCGTGGACATAATCCATACGGACGTTCTCGATCGTCAGCGTCTTCAAATTCGCCTCCGTCTGGCCCTCAGCGGTATATTCCAAATGCCCGTCGGCCGAGAGTACTCCTCCGCGTAGTTGAACATTGTACCGTCCGGTCACCGGGAGAAGGGGCTCCAAGGCGACATTGCGCAGGGCCATATCGGCGTTGATTCCGGCGTGGGGTTCGGCCATGAAGTTGGCGTGGCCTTTCAGCTCTATTTGACCGGAGCCGAAGATGTTGCCGTCAAGACTGAGATCGGACGGATACGTATTGTCCGGGAGTCGGATGTTCCGAATATTGCCGACCCTGAAATTCAAATTCGTCAAGTGCAACGGCTTTGAAGGGTCCTGATCGATGTACGTCACATCAGCTCCGGCCACTCTGAACTCGTTTATTTTAAACGGGTAGAAGGAATAGACGGCATCCCGCCATCCTTTTTGATGGATTGGCACCGGGTCCTGGACCTCTTTTGCAGCCTGGGGCAGGGTGATATGGAGGGTCGGATGGTCGATCAGATAATCGCTGACGACCACGCCCGAGAAGATATGTTGCCATTGAACGCTGAAATGCCAACTGGGGATTTTCGCGACAGGCGGATCTGGATGTTCTGTTTGCACCATCACCAGGTCGATCAAATCGAGAGACAGATTGGGGTACACGCGAGCTTTACCGAGAGTGAAGTGATAGCCTTGGATGTTTGAATTTAGCTGCCGTTCAATCGCGGCGCGAACCGGCTCCTGATAAAAAAGCAGTACGCCATACGCGATCCCGAGCAGGATAATGACGCCCAGGACAAACCAGGCGAGTCCTTTCGCCAGGTGTTTCACTTGCACCATGTACGTAGGATAGGAGGACCCTCGAGAGGAGGACATTCTTCTTCAGGATTACGTAAGTAACCCTTAGATTTTCGGCGGCCGTACTACCGTTTTTCGCCGCGCGCAAAGCAATTGGAGGTCCGGCTGCCGCGGCGCCTGTGAATTTATTACCGAAGGAGTCTCGCCAAGGGAGACAGGAGAGAGCGCAAATCGAAGAGAAGCTGATGAAGGTTTCTATAGACCGTCGGAGGCGGCTAGCAACTCACATTGAGGCCGCACGTGATCACCGGTGGCAGTCCGAGCTCGGACGAGGGAAGGAATGCGGGGATCTGCGAAGACGCGGCCTTCACATTCGGCATGGGCAGCGGCATCGGTGGTTTCGACGTGGGAGGCGTGGAGAACGCGACGATTTCTTTCACCGGCCGGCGGGTGAGCTTGGCCAGCAAGACTTGGCTGTCACGCGTTGCCTTGTCCTTCTTGGGGTGCTGCTTCAACAACTGCGTCAGATATCCAATCGCGCGATCGTTTGCACCAATGTCGGCATACGTCCGGGCGAGGTAATAGGACGCTTCAGAAAACGCCTCGGAATCCGGGTAGAGCTTGATCAGACCTTCAAAGCGATGCAAGGCCGCTAAATACGCAGCCTGCCGGTAATAGTGCTTGCCGACGTACAGCTCATACGAGGCAAGATGCTCGCGGCATTCCTTGATCCTACCCCGGGCGTCAGATTCATAAGTGCTCCCGGGGTATTCCTTCAATAACTTCTCCATCCCTTCCATCGACTTGCGCACGGGTTCCGGATCGCGGTCCATTGTGCTGGCCTGCTTGAAATAGCTCAAGCCCAATCGATACTGAGCGTACGGCGCGAGAATGTGAGTCTTGTGAAGATCGAGAAAATGCTGGTATTCGACCCCGGCCTCGGCGTAATCATCTTTTTCATAGAAGGATTCCGCCCGCTTCATGATCACGTGAGGATCATAGTTGCGCTCCAGGGGATCTTGCTTGAGTACCTGCTCGTCGGCATCAACTTTTTGCGTGGAATCGGCGGTCTTGGAGGTCTTTGGAGTACTGGAGCAACCGGCCAGATAGAGCGCGGCTAAGGCGGCAATTACGACAGGACGGAAACCTCGCATACAGAGCGGGACTCTAACAAAGTCTTTTTCGAAATTCAAGGATTAAATTGCGGCAGGAAAGTCGGTATAATCCGGACTCTTTGGATTTATTCAAGGAATGGCATGACGGTGCGGACGCGGATTATCGAAACGGGAGCCGCGGTTCCTGACCGGATAGTCGGGAACGAGGAGTTGGCCCGGCTTACGGGGATCTCTGCCGGGTCGATTCGGCGGCGAACGGGCATTTTGGAAAGGCGCTGGGCTGCGTCGGGTGAGGCCACGGCGGACCTCGCAACCCGCGCCGGCTTGCAGGCGTTGGACCGTGCTGGCGAACGCCCTGAAGACTTGGACGCCATTATTGTCTCCACCACGTCGCCGGACACGCCGTTGCCGTCGACTGCCTGTCATGTCCAGCGTCTCCTCGGCGCAAGGCATGCCTTTGCTTTTGATCTTTCCGCTTCCTGCTCGGGGTTTCTGTATGCTCTGTCGGTCGGCGAGCAGATGATCGGTGCGGGCCATGCTCGCCGTATTCTTGTCATCGCAGCGGAAGTCAAATCGAGGTTTTTGAATTTCAACGAAGGGGAGACCGCCATCTTGTTTGGCGATGGGGCGGGTGCCGCAGTTCTACGGCCGGCGCACGATGATCGGGGTATTCGGGCAGTGACGCTAGGATCCGACGGGAGTCTCGCTGACTTAATCGGAATTCGTGCCGGCGGCTCTCGTCTGCCGCCGTCCGAGAAAACCGTGGCGGAGGGTCTTCATGCGATTACGATGCAGGGGCCCCGCTTGTTTCGACGCGCGGTGCGGCGCCTTGAGACTGCGGTCATTGAAACCTTAGAGGCGCAGGAGCTCGTCATCGCAGAGGTTCGGTGGTTTGTGTTCCACCAGGCGAATGGACGATTGCTGGACAAAGTGACCGCTCGGCTTGGGATTCCCGCGGACCGGAGTATCAGCGTAATCGAGCGGTACGGCAATACCTCTTCGTCCTCCCTGCCCATTACCTTGGACGCGGCCCTTCAGGGCGGCCATATCAAGACCGGCGATCTTGTCCTGCTCGCCGCCATCGGCAGCGGGCTCACCTGGGGGACGGCGTTGATCAAGTGGTAGGCCGGCAGTCAACCGGGACTTCGCTGAAGATCGCGCGTGGGCCAGCTAGACGAGCATGGTGCCGAAGGAAGCTGCTAACGTTGACCGCGGGCCAGTGATTGTTCCTCGGGGAGTTGAGCGCTCAGGTACTCTTCGCATTCCGGACACAGACCCGGCGTGAACTCCGCCAGGGAGTGCTTGGTGACATAGGCTTCGATCCGGCTCCAATAGCCATCCACCTCGCGGATTTTTTTGCAGGAGAGGCAAAAGGGGAGGAGGCCCCGGAGCGTCTTCAGATTGGCAATGGCATCCTGCAACTGCCGGATGAGATTCTCGCGCTCGCGCTCAATGCGTTGATGCTTCATTACCAGGACTGCCATGACCCAGAGAATGAGGATGCCGCCCGCCCGGTTGAAAATCGCGTATTTGGCGGGGATGTCAAACGGCAGGTACAGATAATCGACCGCCAAGCTGATGAGGATGAACGCTGTGAATGTGGAAGCGAGGATCACGGGAGACCGCTCGTCAGATGACCACAAGGGCACGAGCATCAAGCCCACGTACGGCAACCACACCATCCATCCAAGTGGAAGGAACAGATCGAGCACAAAGATCACGACCGCGGCAGCGAGCGGCACCACCAGAGAGGACCGGAGAAAGCTTACGTCATTTTCCATAGGCACCCCGCATATTCTAGAAGGGGATAAGTTTCGCGCCGGGGCTAGAAAAATGTCAAGCGAAAAGCGTGACTCTGAAGGAAGCCGCGCCAGTCGCGACAGCCCCACCCGTCTATTTGCGAAGATGCCAAATCAAGACTGAAACGATTAGCCAGGCGAGGGTGGCCGCCGTCAGCACGATCCAGGCATGGTAGGTCGGTATCAACTGCCACACCAGCACCGCAAAGCATAGCAGTCCGATGGTGCCGATGGCGGCCCCGGCGGCATCCAGTCCGGCCGCTGTCCTGCCTCGCTGCGTCCCGTCGATACCGGCCCGTTCTTTTTTCTGTTTCTCATGCTTTTTCGACGATCCATAAATCATAACAATGCCGAGAATTGATGGATATTTTTCGGACGAAGGGGTGCGGCACTATTGGAGGGATACGCCGGAGGACTTCAATTGGAGGGTTCTTTTAGTATCTGCAGATGAAGATCATCGAAATAAGTGACCGCATCAGACTTGGTCCACAGCCCGATGTGACCTTCTTTAAATGTCTGATCGCACAGATCGAAGATCGTTTTGTCATCGTAGAAGACCTGGATGCGGCATCCTTGATTGATCACGCGAAGCCTATGCCACTTTCTGACGTCGATGATCTCGTCGTGATTCTTCAGCATCTTTCTCACGCCGTTTACTACATGATAGACACGAATGTTTTGCTCCAACGGGTTCGCGCGTGCGAGATAGTAATTGCGGTCATCCTGGGCCCTCCAGATAAGACCTCCGCCCATGTCGGCCTTACCAGAGATCGGGAGAAAAGACACCGAGAGATCGAGATCGGCCGCTGGAGCGTCCTCGATGAGCACCACATTGTAGTTATGCTCGGCGCCCTTCTCGCGAAGCTGCGCGAGAACATTGGGTGGGCTGACCGCTTGAGGACTCTTCACCACTTTCCAGTCGCCTGCCGGACGGCCATCAAAGAAAGTGCCGAGCATAAAGTGAGAGGGAAGCTGATTGACTGGAACATCATCGAACTGCCAGGTGCGCACAGAACTCTCTTTCTGAGCAGAAGCCGCCCAAGCCGGAACCTGCACGAAAAGCCCGGCCATGAGGAACAGGAGCAGAATCACTTTGTGCTTCGTTTCAACTCGTCGATCGGATTGACGTTCATCGCATCAAGCACGGCGCGCAGACCTTTGGCCACTGTCTCGGTTGTGTCGTTTGCCCAGAAATGCATGAAGTACAGGTCCGGCGATCCATGGACCAGATGGTTATGAAGGGCTGTCACCATGATGCCGTGCTCGGCTAACGCCTTTGTGACAGCATTCACCTCATCTCTGGTCATGACAAAGTCACCAGTCGCAGCTACTTTTCCTTCTCCCGCCTGCTGAAAATTGAGGGCGGTCGCCATCCCCATGCTGGGTGGAAGTGTGACCCCTTCCAATGTGATGTGTTCAGCCCGCGGTACGGAAACTTGCAGCACACCACCCTTCACCGTACCTTTATGGCCCAGCACTTGCTGGATTTGCTCGGCATTGAATCCCGCTTCCTCAGCCCCCGTCTTTGTCGAGACTTCGCCCGGCTTCCGAGTCGATTCTCCAAGCGGGGTTTTCGTCAGCGCGAGGGCAGCCTTGATAAGGCTGGCGAGGCGAGCGGCATCGCCCTTGCCGGCGATATGGAGAAACATCACGCGGGGAGTCTCACCGATCAAATGATTATGCAACGCCATTACCTCAATCCCTTCCTTCCTCAGCTTGTCAAAGACTGGCGCCACCTCGTCTTCCGTCAATACGAGATCGCCATCTACCACTGCCTCATTGCCGGCCTCTTTAAATGCCACCCAGCTTCCGAGCGCCAGACCGGGTTTGAGCGTGACGTCCTTGACCATCACTTTGAGGTCGGTCCTTGGCATAGAGATTTTGTACACCTCGTCTTTCAATTCTCCCGATTTGCCGATGGCCTTTTCAATCGCAGTCGTGTCTAGCTTGGAAGCTTTGGCGTCATGCTTTTCCTGCTCCGCAGCACGCGCATAGACCGACACCAGGAAAAGGGTGCCGAACGCAATCGTGATAATGTCTTTTGTCCTGCTATTCATTGTCGTCCTCCTCTGCGAGTGCGTCATCGTCGGTAGTGAAGTTTCTGTTATGTAATGAGTATAGCAAATTGATGTAACATATGTTAACATCCTCAAACGTATGGGGTGGGTGGTCTTCTCTTATTCTCTTCCGGCGAAATCGCCTTCGAGCGCTCGAGTCGGGTTCTGGCGGCGGTTGCAGAGGCTTGGGGCGGTCACGCCGAAGGCCGGTGTCTATGTGCTTCCCGCCCGCGATGAATGCCTGGAAGCCTTTCAATGGTTGGCCCAGGAGGTGCAGCACGTGAAAGGCGAAGCAGTTGTCATGCGGGTCGACCGTTTTGAAGGGCTCTCGGATCAGCAATTGATTGATTTGTTCCATGACTCCTGCCGTGAAAAATATCTTATTCTGGAATCTGAAGCCTCGGAGGTAGAAAAGGCACTCGTCGCTGTCAAAAAACCGAAGACTAAGCCAGGGATTCTGGATCATCTCGAAAAACTGCAAAAACGTTATATCGAAGTCGCGCGCGTGGACTTCTTTGAATCGCTTGAAGGCAGGCGGGTTTCCAACAAACTGCGCGCAATCGAAGGGAGCCTACGGTTCAAAATATCTGGGACCCCGCGAGTAGCCTCCGCGACAGTCGCGGATTTTAAGAATAGGCACTGGATCACCCGGCCACATCCTCACGTCGACCGACTCGCTTGCGCCTGGCTGATTCGCCGATTCATTGATCCGAAAGCAGTGATCCGCTATGGGACCCACCCGGAACCGGAGGAGGTGAGCTTTGACATGCGTGACGCCGTCTTCGGCCATGAAGGCAATCTGTGCACGTTTGAGACCATGTTGGCAGCGTTCGGTCTTAGTGAAGCGGCGCTGAAGGTCCTGGCTGAAATCGTCCATGAAATAGATATTAGGGATGGCCGTTACGTCAGGCCTGAAACAGGAGGTCTGGAGGTCATCCTCAAAGGATGGCTGCTTGCAGGTCTCTCCGACAGCGAACTGGAATCGCGTGGGATTGATCTCTTTGACGCAATCTATACAGCCTTTTCGCGTCGGCCAAGCCTCGGAAAACGACGGTGATGATGCTTTTGCAAGCTCTTCCCGTTTCCCTTAGAATGAGGACTTAATGGTACGGGCTTCACTTAAGAATCCCTACGCAGTCGTCGCGAGCTGCCTGATCGTCGTCCTTCTCGGCGTTGTCTCCTATCAGAAGATGACCGTGGACATCTTTCCGGAGATCAAGGTCCCCGTCGTCGCGGTGGCCACCTTCTATAAGGGTATGGGACCGTCGGAGATCGAAGGCGCGATTACCCTGAGGCTCGAGCAGCTCTTTCTTCAGGCAAGCTACGTGGAGCACATCGAGTCGCGATCACTGCCGGGCGTCAGCCTCATCAAGATCTATTTCCATCCGGAGTACAACGTTGACGCTGGCTTGGCGGAGATCACGAGCTTGACCTATTCGGCGCTGCGGTTCATGCCAAAGGGTATGTTCCCACCGACGATCATCAAATTCGGGGCGACCAATCTGCCGATTGCCAATCTCGTGCTGAGTAGTCCTAGTCTCGGCGAAAAAGAGGTGCGCGATATCGCCTATTTCACAGTCCGTCCGCAGTTGGGTACCGTCGAGGGAGTGTCGCTTCCGCCAACCTTCGGAGGAACGATCCGGCAGATCACGGTATTTCTGGATCGAGAGAAGATGCTCGCGCGGGGTGTGAGCATTGACCAGGTGGTGAAGGCGGTGAACACGGAAAACCTGCTTGTCCCGGCGGGAGACGTGAAGATCGGCGACTTTGACTACAACGTCTATAGCAACAGCATCGTGTCGTTGGTTAAGGACATGAACGACTTCCCCATCAAAGTTACCAATGGTATCCCGGTGTTCTTGAAAGAGGTGGGGACGGCCTCTGACTCCACCGCCGTCCAGGTCAACGTCGTGAGGGCGAATGGAAGGCGCTCGGTCTACGTACCGATTCTCAAACAAGCCGGCGCGAACACCTTAAAAGTTATCGATGGCATCAGAGACACATTGCCGAAACTGAAGGGGATTCCCGGCGATCTGGAATTAAAATTGATCTTCGACCAGTCCAGCTATATTCGCCAGTCCATCTCCACGGTGCAACATGAGATGCTCCTCGGTGGAGGCTTGGCGTGCTTGATGATTTTGATTTTCCTCGGCAGCTTCCGGGCCATGCTGATCATCGCGCTGGCCATCCCTATTTCTATCGCGAGCGCCTTCGTCCTGCTCTACTTTACAGGGCATACGATCAATATCATGACCCTTGGAGGTCTGGCCCTGGCGGTTGGGACTCTCGTGGACAATTCTATTGTCGTGTTGGAGAACATCCACCGGCATATGGAACTGGGAAAGCCGATCAGGCAGGCGGCGGCAGATGGCGCCAGCGAAGTCGCCTTGCCGATGCTGGTGATTACGGTCAGCGTTTTGATTGTATATCTTCCCATCGTCTTCTTTACCGGCACCATCAAATTTCTATTTGTCCCGCTGGCTCTCGCGGTCGCGTATGCCATGGGCGCTTCTTATGTCGCCTCGCTGACGGTCGCGCCAGTCGCAATCGCCGCTTCGCACCGGAACCTGGCGGATGTACTGACTCTGCCGGAGAAGGCGCCGCCGACGACGCCCTGGGGAATGATTGCGGAAGCTTGGAAGGGTTCAAATCTATTCGAGCGCGTGGCCGACAGGTACGCGGGGTTTCTCCGCTGGGGTCTGGAGCACAAGCTCCTCATCGGCGCGCTGGTTGCAGTCGCCTTCGTGGTATCCGTCGCCTGTGCCCCCCTGCTTGCGACCGAGTTCTTCCCCAAAGTTGACGCCGGCGAGTTCATTCTGAATGTCGCGGCTCCTGAGGGCACGCGCCTGGAGAAGACCGAAGCGATCGTGGCGAAAGTCGAAGATGTGATCCGCCAGGTGATCCCTAAACAGGAGCTGAACCAATTGGTCTCGAACATCGGCCTTCCTCAGGGATGGATGGTCCTGTATACCCCCGTGATCGGGCCCCATCAGGCCTTCCTTATGGTCAGCCTCATCAAAGGGCACGCCATCCCGACCGACGAATACATCGACCGGATTCGAGGCGGGTTGATGACAGAATTGCCGGGCGTGAAGTTTTCATTCCAAACGGGCGGGGTCGTGAGCGATGTCATTAACGCGGGGCTTCCCGCGCCGGTGGACATTAAAGTCAGCGGCCCCAATTTAGCTGACTTGGATGAGGCGGCTCAGAAAATTCGTGATGTGGTCGCCTTTGTGCCGAAAACCGTCGATGTGCGCGTTCAGCAGGGAATGGATTATCCGGAAATCCACTTGAAGGTAAACCGTGTGCAGGCGGCCTATCTTGGTTTGACCGAGCAGCAGATCTTGGCCGACGTCGTCACGGGACTCAGCTCTAACATCAGCGGGGATCCGGGTTACTGGATCGACCCAAAAACAAACAACGCGTATTTCGTGGTGGCACAATATCCCGAGCAGAATCTTCGCCGCTTTGAGGATTTTCTGTTGACGCCGCTGATCGGCAGCCGGACGACCGAGTTGCCGATCCGAATTGTCGGAAGAGGTGGACTCGGCGGCTCGACCCTCACACTACAGAACACGCCGTTTTCTGGGATGATGACGCTGCCATCCGGGGGAAACTATGGAGGGGAGATTCATCGAGAACCAGTGTTCCTCAAGGACGTAGTCGAAATGGAACGGGGAACCGGTCCTGAGACTGTGGATCATTACAATCTGCAGCGCACCATGGATGTGATGTTCGGCGTGGTCGGCAATGATCTTGGCAGTGTGGCGAGGATGGTTGAAAAGCGTCTGAGCCTGGTGGCGCTCCCGAAGGATGTCACAGTAAGCCTGAAGGGCGAACTCGATAGCATGCGGGCGACGATGCGAGGTTTCGCAGTCACGCTCCCCCTCGCGGTGGTGCTCGTCTACCTGGTGATGGTTGGATTGTTCCGGTCCTACCTGGATCCGCTGGTGATTCTCGCCTCCGTGCCGTTGGGATTTATCGGCGTGATCTGGATGCTGCTGCTGACTCACACGTCGGTCAATTTGGAATCGCTCATCGGCTCGTTGATGATGATCGGCATCGTGGTTTCTAATAGTATCTTGCTCGTCGACTTTGCGAATAATCGTATTCTGGAAGGGGTGCCTGTGCAGGAGGCGGTGGTTCAGGCAGGGCGCCTGCGCTTGCGGCCGATCTTGATGACCGCCTTGGCCACCAGCCTGGGGCTGCTCCCGATGGCGCTCGGTCTGGGAGAGGGCTCGGAGGCCAACATGCCGCTGGCGCGAGCCGTCATCGGCGGGATGATAGTCTCCTGCGTTATGACGTTGATCTTCGTCCCGATTTTGCACAGTCTCGCTGCCCGGAGTAAGGGAAGACGTCATGCGGCGTGAAGGACTCGCTTCGCAGCAGCCCGGATACCCTAAATCTGGACGATCCCCTAGGAGGAGAAAATTTCTGCTTGTCGCTGGCTCTACGGTTCTGCTCGCCGCCATCGTGTTTTGGCTAATTGGGACTGGCAGTCGCCCCTTTGGGGAAGCTGCGAGGCCGACAACCCAGACACCTGGCGGGATGATCAGGCCGAGTACGTCCGAAAAAGCCGCGGGGAACATCCCGGAAGTACAGGTCATGAAGCCGATCCGGAGGGATGTGGTGCAGACACTTCGCCTTCCCGCGACTATTTCTCCCTACTACCAGACCACCCTCTACGCCAAGGTGTCCGGCTACTTAAAAAGCATTGCCGTCGACAAAGGGGATGTCGTCAAGGCGGGACAGATTCTTGCCGTCATTGATGATCCGGAACTGCTTGAACGCTTCCATCAGGCACAGTCCGAGTACGAGATTAAAAAGGTGACCTACGAGCGACTTGCCAACGTACGCAAAGAAAATCCAGATGTGATTGCCAAACAGGATGTGGACGTGGCGGAAGCGGCTTACCAGGGCGCCAAGCATGCCTTGGATCAACTGGCCAGCATGTTGGACTACACAAAGGTGAGGGCGCCTTACAACGGGATCGTCACTGCCCGATTCGTCGATCCGGGTGCCCTTATCCAGGCGGCCACAAGCTCTGCGACCCAAGCCGTGCCCCTCTTTACGATCATGGATATCTCAACCTTGCGGTTCTATATCAACGTTCCCCAGGAGGACGCGCCATTGGTAAAAAAAGGAACGCCGGTCACGATCGCAATCAGTGGTTTGCCCGAAAAAACGTTGAAGGCCACGGTCACGCGCTCGACAGTCGCGCTCGATCCCGGAACGCGCTCCCTGCTTGCCGAAATTGACCTGCCCAATCCCGGACACGACCTGGCCCCCGGCATGTTCGCGGAAGTGGTTGTTGAACTACGCCGGCATCCTGACGCGCTGGTTGTCCCGCCTGCAGTTCTCGTTTCTGAAGGCTCGTCCAAGTTCGTCTTTACCGTGGAGCAGGGGGTTGCGCGAAAAATACCGGTCGCGACTGGCATCGATGACGGCTTGTGGGTCGAAATCACCTCAGGATTGACTGGCGCAGAAGATGTTGTTGTGACAGGCAAGGCTCGTCTGATCGATGGGGTCCAGGTCAAGGCTTTCCCGTACAGTCTTCCAGAGGGAAAGCCGGCAAGCCAGCGCCTTTAAACACAGTGAAAATCCTGCTGGCCGTAGATCATACACAACAGGCGAAGGAAGCAGCCCGGGGGGTGCCGGACTGCTTCCCGGGCGCGGAGGTTGAAATCCTCCATGTCCTAGACATTGAAGCGGTACCGCATTCTCACCTCTCAGCGGCGCTCATTGATAGGTATCATCAGAAAATTCGCGCGCGACTTCAAGCTGAAGCAAATCGCTTTCTCCCCAATATACTGGAGCTTTTCTTGCAAGTCATGGGACGGGTCAGGGTGCTCGTGCGTGAAGGCGGGACGGCCGAGGTCATCCTGCGTACCGCCTCGTCTTTGCATCCCGATTTGATCGTGCTCGGTTCGCGGGGTTTTACCAAGGTGCAGGCGTGGTTGCTAGGCAGCGTCAGTTATCGGGTGGCGCAACAGGCTCGTAGTCCCGTCCTCTTGATCAAGCATGTTCTCCCGGCAAGGCCGAAAGTTCTTCTCGTGGTGGACGGCTCGGTGGCTTCCAAGCGAGCGGTGACATTGTTGGCCGAGCAAGCGGTGGTTTCGCCATGCCACGTGATCGTTCTGGGAGTTGGTCGCCCGTCTCCATCGCGAAATGCGTCTCTCCGGGATGTCACCGCGCGCTTGTCGGCGCGCGGTTTCACCGTGGATCCTCGGCTGCTCGATGGGAATCCGGTGACCGACATTCTCGCACGCGCGCACGCGGAGGCCGTGGATCTGATCGTTACGGGGCTGAGTGATCGGTATGGATGGTGGAGGCAGTGGCTCTGGGGCAACATTTCACGGAAGATCATGATGGAAGCGCCCACTTCGGTGCTGCTGGTCCGCGCTGAAGGCTAAGGAGGAAATAGGAAAATGAGATATCTTGCGACGGCGATCCTCACGGCAACAATCATGGTTGGAGGAGCGGGAGTGACACTGGCGCAGCCGGCCGGAAACGAGCCTCCCCGCTTGACATTGGAGCAGGCGGTTCGAACGGCTTTGGAAAAGCATCCAATCTTGCAATCCTCAGAATTTGCCGTCCAATCCGCGGAGGCGAGGGTGAAGCAGGCGCAGTCATCCTACTATCCGCAAGTGGGCGGTTCGGCGGTTCAAACCAATGGCTCTCTGCGCACCAACGCTCTGTTCCGACCGTCTGGCACCCTGATTGAGCCGAATCAGAGTGACGTGAACGTCGGGGTGACGGCGAGCCAGCTGATCTATGACTTCGGGCAAACGAAGTATCGCGTCGAATCGCAGCGGGCCGATAGGGCAAGGATTGAGAAGGAAGCCGTGGCTCGGCGTGCGGATGTGGTGCTCGGGGTGCAGCGGACTTTTCTCTCAGTTTTGAAACGGCAGCGCCTGGTGCAGATTGCGGATGAGACCGTCCGCGAACGAGATACTATCAAGCAGCAGGTGGATACGCTCTTTCGGAATCAGATCAAATCCAAACTGGATCTCGGCCTCGTTCAGGTACAACTTAGCGATGCGGAGTTTGCGGTGATCCAAGCTCGCAATGATTTGAGCTCGGCGTTCGCAGAGTTAAACCATGCCATGGGTGTTGAAGGGGTTTCATCCTATGAATTGGAGGACGTCTCGGTGGAGGTGACACGGCCGGATCTCCTCGACTCGCTGTTATCCGAAGCGCAGTCCCAACGCCCCGAGTTACTTGCGCTGAAAGAGCGTGTGCGAACGGCTGAAAATCGGATCAAAGCCGCGAGCAGTCAACACTATCCCATCCTTCAAGCTGTCGGTAGCGCAGGAGATACGGAGCACATCTCGAATAGACCGCTTCTTCAGGAGGGCGGCTGGTGGGGCGCAGGGGCCATCGTCTCGGTCCCGTTCTTCACCGGCTTTCTGATCCAAAACCAGGTTGCGGAGGCCACCACGCAAAGACGGGAGGCCGAGAGTATTTATCTCGCGCTCCTTCAGGATATTCAGTTGCAAGTCAAGGAGAACTTCCTGGCTGTAGTGACCTTGATTCAACAGGTCAAGGTTGCGCAACAGCAGGTTGCGATCGGCAGGGAGGCGCTTGGTCTAGCCCGCCAGCGCTATAAGTTAGGCTTAAGCTCGATTGTGGAAGTGACTCAAAGTGAAGTGGCGGTCACGGCTGCCGAGACGCGACTTGCCGAGACCCAATACAATGCCAAAATCGCGGAGGCGCAGTTGCGCTATGCAGTCGGTGGCATCTAGTCCGGGACTAACCGGGACTAATAGGCGCCCCAGTACGGGTGCGTCCAGGGGTCGTCAAACGGATAGCCCCAGCTATCCCAAAATGGAAAGGGGCGAGCGTACTGGGGCGGTTTTGGCCACACCTTGAAGATTTTGATGGTGAAGGTGGGATAGGTGTAGATCTTGTCATCTAGTGTGATGGTTTGACTTCCGAGCACCTCAGCGACCATTGAAACTTTGCTCCCAGGGGGGACGGTGGCTGGATTGAGTTCACTCTGCGAGAATGCCAAGAATCGTCCCTTCGAGTTCATGAGATTGGATACCGGTTGATCCGACCTGTCCAGCGGCAACTGCAGGACTTCAATTTCGGTCCGGTCCTTCACGCGCTTCGCGCTCAGGACGTGCCCTCCAACAACGACGATACGCCCCTTGAATCGCTCTGGATCTGCTTTGATGTCGCCATACGAGATCTCTCGTGAGATCTGTGATTGCAGCTGGGTCGGGACCAGGTCAGAGTTTGCACAGCCCGACAAGCTCAGCAGAAGAAAGATTCCTCTCAGGACGCTTCGCATCGGGGCCTGTTGCCGTGATTTCAGATTGTAGTGGCGATCGCCCTGTTCAAACGAGGGATTGATAATGTGAATGTCGAGATGCCATACCATTGCGGTATTCCGGTATCTTTTATCAGATTACAGGAGGTTTGCCATGGGCCAAAAGCAGTACAAGCAACTCGGTTGTCTGGATGTGGACCCAAGGGCCGGCTGTGCGTTTCAGGTGCGTGCCGAGACGGAGGAAGAAGTTATGAGGCTAGGCGCCGAACACGGCAAGTTGGCCCATAAAATGGATAGCATGCCTCCCGATATGCTGTCCAAAGTCAAGGCTGCGATTAAGACCGTCACGGTGGACGTCTAGCCCACCAGCAGCCTTGCGATCGAATCTTCCGGAGCATCAAGCCAACGAGCGGACATTTTTAGCATGGCTGCGCACGAGCGTGGCGATCATTGCGTTCGGCTTTGTCATCGAACGGTTTTCGCTCTTTGTGAAATATCTGGCTCCGGCAACCGAAGTAAACGCCGCGAACCTTCGGACCGGTATCGTCGGCGCCGGATTGATCTGGCTTGGCACGATTCTCATCCCGGTTTCCTTGTGGCGGTTTCTCTTAGAGGAACGGCATATTGACCGGCCCATTGAGACCAGAACACGTGCTTGGCCAGATGATCGCGGTTGCGCTCCTTCTGGCGGCGGTGGGTGTCTACCTCGCCCTGGCGGTCATGCCTTGAACAGGGTCGAGATGAACCAGATTATAGCTTGGAAGTGGCGCATAGTTGTTCCAACGCTATGTCGTTGATTTTGTGTCGGCAACACCGGTACACTCGGCCGGTTCATCAAGTATTCGCTCGTTGGCTCTGGGAGCTCGTATGTTCAGTTTCAGCTTGTTTCCTCGTAAGGTAGCCTTCTTTGACATGTTCTCCGAGGCGGCACAGAACATGGTACTGGGCAGCCGCCTGCTCAAAGAGATGATGGAGGGGTACGAGGACATCGAGCGCAAGGCGCGTGAGATCAAGCGCATTGAATCGATCGGGGATGCCATCACTCATAAAATCTTTCGCGACCTGAACCAAACCTTCATCACCCCGATCGATCGCGAGGATATTTATGCGCTGGCAAGTTGCATCGATGACGTGCTGGATTTCATAGAGGCAGCCGCTGATGGTCTGGTGGTATTTAAAATCGAGAAGCCCACCCAGGAAGCGATCACGTTGGTCAATATCATTTATAACTCCTGCGAGGAATTGGGACGGGGCATCGCGCAGCTCGGCAAGGTCAAGGATCTGAATGCGACTTTTGTCACGGTCAACAGCCTGGAGAACGAAGCGGATCGGATCACCCGGGACGTCATCGCGCGCCTGTTCGAGAATGAGAAGGATCCCATCGTGCTGATCAAGTGGAAGGAGATTTATGAGAGCCTGGAAGCAGGCACCGACCGCTGCGAGGACGTGGCGAATGTCCTCGAGCGAATTCTGTTGAAACATGTGTGAGCCCGTCCTAGCCGGCGTCTCGACGCCTCCCGGCCTCTAGGTCTCGCGGACCCGGATGGTCGATCCAAGTCTGCTCCTAATTCTCGTGGTAGCTCTTGCCTTGCTGTTCGATTTTTCGAACGGCTGGCACGATAGCGCCAACGCCATCGCCACCGTCGTGTCCACGCACGTGTTGAGCCCCGGGCAGGCCGTCCTGCTCGCCGCCCTACTCAACATCGCCGGCGCCTTCATGTCTACCGCAGTCGCGAAAATGATCGGCGGCGGGATCGTGGAAGCGTCACTCATTAATCAGTTCACAGTGATGGCTGCCCTCATCGGCGCGATTACCTGGAACCTCTTCACCTTGATCCTGGGTCTTCCCACCAGTTCCTCCCATGCCTTGATCGGCGGCATTATCGGCGCAGCCCTGGCTCAAAGCGGATGGTCCGCGATCAAATTGTCCGGATTGCGGGCAGTTCTGGAAGCCCTGTTATTGTCGCCGTTTTTGGGTTTCGTGCTCGGGTATTTTTTTATTCTCGCCATTTATTGGTCGGTCTTTCAGGTCGCCCGCGGCATTGCCAATCGATCATTCCGGCGATTGCAGTTGGTGTCCGCGAGTTTGATGGCCTTCAGCCACGGCGCCAACGACGCCCAAAAAGCAATGGGCATCGTGACCCTGGCGCTGGTATCAGCCGGACAGCTTGATCGCATGGTGGTGCCTACGTGGGTGATCCTGTCCTGTGCTTTGGCGATGGGCTTAGGGACTGCTGCCGGAGGATGGCGGATCATTCGCACGCTCGGCATGCGGATCATCAAGATGGAACCGGTGCATGGCTTTGCAGCCGAGACCAGCGCCGCGTTGATCCTGCTCGGCACGGCGCATTTCGGCATGCCGGTGAGCACGACCCACACCATCACGTCGTCCATCATGGGTGTCGGCGCGGTGACGCGTCTTTCCGCAGTGCGTTGGGGCGTATCCTTACGGATCGTCTACGCTTGGATCTTCACGCTACCCGGGGCGGGCCTCGTCGCCTACGCCCTCAATCTCGCGCTGCAAACGCTTCGCTAGGCACCTCCAATGGGATGGCGCTGATGTTTGCGCCGTTGAGGCTTGCCGTATATTTCCTCAATCTGGCGATACTTTCGTAGCCTTGACACAAATGCTTAAGTCTGCGACGCTAGGCCACTCACATGTATAACCTAAAATCGATACCTTATTGAGTTAACATTATGTATCTCGAATTCTACGGCTTCAGCAAGGCCCCTTTCCGGACGACGCCGGACGCCGATTTCCTGTACGCGAGTCCCAGCCACAAAGAAGCCTTAGCCTCCATCATATATGGGATCCAGCAAAGAAAAGGATTCATTGCGATTACCGGGGAAGTCGGTGTCGGCAAGACCCTGATCCTTCGTGCCTATCTCAAGACCGTCGACAATAACAAACAGAAATCCATCTATATTTTTAATCCAGGGGTCACTTTCGAGACTCTTCTCACCACAATCCTAAAGGAGTTAGGAGTTGAGCCGGTTAGCACCCAAGCGGCGGAGATGGTGAGCCAACTGCACGAGTTGTTGATTGCAGAGTATCGAAATGAAGGCATGGTCGTACTGGTGATTGACGAAGCTCAGAATATCCCCGTCCAGACCCTGGAGGGCATTCGGATGCTTTCCAATTTGGAGACTTCGACGGAGAAGCTGATTCAGATCGTGCTCGTGGGTCAGCCTGAGCTGGAGACACTACTCGACCGCCACGAGTTACGCCAAGTGCGTGAGCGAATTGCCGTGCGCGCAAAGATTTTGCCTCTGACGAACAAGCAAAGCTTCGCGTATGTCGAGCATCGGCTTGCGCATGCAAGGAGCAACAAACGCCCTATTTTTTCGAAGGAAGCGCTCGACCTGATTGTGACGACTGCCCAAGGCATCCCAAGAAGATTGAACATCCTCTGCGACAGCGCACTCATCACGGGTTTTGGGTACCAGCAGTCCACGATTTCGCGCAAGATTGCCAAAGAGGTCATTGCCGACCTCAATGGACAGGGCTTTACAGGTTTCTGGAGACGCCGGAGTGCGATCGCGCTTGTTGCCTCTCTCGCCGTGGTTTTGCCCCTGATCCTTTATTGGGCTTTCAGCATGAAGGTCCCCTCGGTAAACGGCAGCGTCGCGGCGCCAGAGGCGGAGGGAACTGAATCAATTTCCGAACAGAAAGCAACACCTGATACTAAAGCGACCCCCGATGCTCAAGCGACCCCCGATGCGAAAGTGACCCCCGATACTGAAAGGATCATAGAGCTCCCGGTGAAAACCGAGATTCTGACGACCGAGAAGGCGGAATTGAGTGAGACTGCCCGGTTGTTGGCGGTCCTCTTAGATTCAGGAAGGGTGGTGGTGGGTAAGGTCCAGCCGACGATCAACAATCCAAGATTCGAGGACAAAGGCTTCTCCTCGACGGTTTTCGAAGGCCAATTGAGAAAGGAGTTTCAAACACGGACCGGCCATGACCTGCGCAATCTCGCACCTGCCGCGATGCCGGAAAGTGCCAAACCACTGCTCGTCAGGCTTGCCTACTTCATGCAGAAAGCGGTCCAGGATGTTCAGCCGTTGATCAACAAGAAGGGAATCGGGTTCAAGGGCTTTATCCCGGCGACCTTTGGCACAAGCGTCTCAGAGCGTTTCTCTAAGGATACGGGCCTGAAGTTGCGGCAGATCGGTCCCCCGGGAAGTCCTCCCAGAAATCCGAACAATAAGCCTGATAGCCAGGAGGAGCAGGCCCTTCTGGCTATTCAAAAAAGCCATCCCAGGGTTGGTGATCACGCCGTTGAACAGCAGCTTCCGGATAATGCTGTCCGCGTTCTGCTGCCGTTGTTCTATAACAAACAATGCCTTGGCTGCCATGGGAAACCAAGAGGCGAGGTGGACATCTCAGGCTATCCAAAAGAGGGTTTCAAGGAAGGGGATCTAGGGGGAGCTATCTCGATCACCCTTCCTGCCAGCAAAAAGGTGTCTAAAGGAGGGACGGGATGAGCAAAATTTTCGAAGCCCTCCAATACGCCCAGACGGAACGAGTACGGCGGGAGAAGAGCGTACAACAGGAGAAGAGCGCTCAACAGCTCCCTAGTCAACACCAAGAAAATATGCAAACACTAACACCTACGATGACCCCTCAGTTCACTACAGACACCGCCGCCCGGACCGCGTGCAACTGTGATCAACATGCTCTTCGCATTCGTCGGCAGGGCATCTGGGATTATCTCTTGGGCGTATTTGGATTTTACCCATGGCAATGCTCGCAGTGTCACCGTCGCTTTCATCGTTCAGCCCGCTATTAAGGAATGAACCCCGCGAGCCAGTGAAATCTTCCTCGGTTTCTCGTCTCATTTAGGTAGGTCGCCATAGCCTGCCCTTGCACCTGCCTGGACCGCCGGGACTTGACAACAGTCCTAGTCGGCGGCGCATCATCCTCGGACCGACGCCCACAGGTAAGCAGGTGGTTCAGCGCGTTTTTCCGGCGCGCATCTGTTTCATGAAGCCGTACTTCGACGGCACGGGAAACGGACAAATTACGAACCTTCCTTCTTAGCCTGAAGGAGCGTTTCGCGGAGAAATGACGAAAGGAGAATGTGATGAGAAAGTTGTTTGCAACACACGATTCCTGGTCACTACTCATTTTGCGAGTGACGATGGGTGTGGTCATGTTTCCGCACGGCGCCCAGAAATTATTGGGATGGTTCGGCGGGTATGGCTTTAGCGGGACGATGAACGTGTTCACTGAAAAGATGGGGATTCCGTCAGCGCTCGCATTCCTGGTGATCATGACCGAATTCTTCGGGAGTCTCGGCCTGATCGTCGGGTTTTTGACCAGGGTCGCGACGTTTGGCGTGTTTTGCATTATGGTGGTGGCCATCGCCATGGTTCATTGGCCGAACGGCTTTTTCATGAATTGGTCCGGCAAGCAAGCCGGCGAGGGGTTCGAGTACCATCTGCTGGCAATAGGCATTGCGTTGGTATTGATGATCTACGGCGCCGGGAAGGGCTCTGTCGATCAAGGCGTCGCCCGAGGCATGAAAGACTGAGCCGTGGTAGTGTATGAATATGGACAAGGAGGGAGCACCATGGCGACGAAATTGATGATCGGCGGTCCCCAGAAGGCGAAAGAGTATTTCGAGGCCAAGATCAGTTTTACGACAGGCCCTATTGAACTGGAACGGATGATGAAGCAGGGCGAAAACATCAATATTGTGGACGTCCGCGCGGCGGAAGACTATGCCGAGGGCCACATCCCCGGAGCTGTCAATCTGCCAAAAGACAAATGGCAGACTCTCGATGGATTGCGAAAAGACAAGACCAATGTCCTCTATTGCTATTCTCAGGTCTGTCATCTGGCGGCCACCGCGGCGGTTGAATTTGCGTCGAAGGGCTACCCGGTGATGGAGATGGACGGCGGATTCCGTGCCTGAAAAGAGCATGATATGGAGATTGAAAAGTAAACGTGTCTAAACACGAGGTCTGGCCGAGCCTGCCATTAGACGGCTGGCGAGATACCTATGCCACCCTGCATCTGTGGACACAGATCATCGGAAAAGTCCGGCTTGCGTTGGCTCCCATGATCAATCACTGGTGGCAAGTAACCTTATACGTAACATCACGCGGGCTCACGACCTCTCCTATGCCGTATGGCACCCGGACCTTTCAGATAGAATTCGATTTCCTCGATCATCAGCTCCGCATCGAGACCTCCGATGGAGATCGTCGCTCGCTCACGCTGGCGCCGCGCTCCGTGGCAGAGTTCTACCGCGAAACAATGGCCGCGCTGAAATCCCTCGGGATCGCCGTGTCGATCTGGAGCACACCGGTCGAAGTAGAAGACAGGACGCCTTTTGAAGAGGATGATAAGCATGCGGCCTATGATGCGGATTATGCCCAGCGCTTCTGGCGGGTTCTGGTCCAAACTGACCGCATCTTGACGGAATTTCGATCGCGGTTTATCGGCAAAGTGAGTCCGGTCCACTTCTTCTGGGGCGCCTGCGACATGGCGGTAACGCGGTTTTCCGGACGGCCCGCGCCCGAACATCCAGGCGCGCCGAACCTGGCCCGCTTCGTCGCGCGCGAAGCCTATTCGCAGGAGGTAAGCAGTTGCGGCTTCTGGCCGGGAGGTGGCGCTGTAGAGATGCCTGTCTTCTACGCCTATGCCTATCCTGAGCCTGAAGGGTTCAAAGAATATTCCATCCAGCCGAGGGAGGCGTTCTACAGTCCGGTGATGAGAGAGTTTATGTTGCCCTATGAGACGGTACGAACCGCGACCTCGCCGGACTCAGTCCTGCTGGCTTTCTTCCAGAGCACATACGAAGCCGCCGCAACCCTCAGCCGCTGGGAGCGAGCTGCCCTGGAGCGCCGGCAAGCAGGTTAGCTTTCGGCTAAAAGCTCGCGACTACTGAAGGTCGGCTGCCGTGTGGAGTCAGGTGGAAAATGGCTAGGTCGAAATGAAGGCGCAGTACCTGGGACATGTGGTGTTTTACGTGGAAGACTTGGATCGCTCGCTCGCGTTCTACCGGGATCTCCTGGGGTTTCATGAAATCGGCCGCGCGTTTGAGGGAAAAGCGGCCGCCCTCACCTCCGGGCGCACCCACCATGAGTTGCTGTTAATCGAAGTGGGATCTGCGCCTCGGACTCCGAGAGGGCCACATCTCGGCCTGTATCACATTGGTATTAAGATTGGGGACTCGTTAGATACCTTGAGGTTGGCGAAGGCGGAGCTCGAACGGGCAGGAGTTCCGATCGGAGGGATGAGCGATCACACCGTGAGCCAGAGCATCTATCTTCAGGATCCGGACGGGAACGAGGTGGAGTTATACGTGGACGCCGACCCATCCATCTGGGAGCGGGATCCCGCGGCCGTCCTGACCCCTACCAAACCGCTGCGTGTCTGAACGTCCCGGCAGCGTTTTCTCACCCACTCGTCAGCTCATTAAAAAACTTCTTGACTGTGGGTGGGCCTAATGTATACTTTGTCGACTGATTTAGTCAACATTTGACCATGAAATTCTCAAAGAAAAGCGAATACGGGCTTCGGGCATTGATCGAGCTGACCAAGCACTACGGGCATCCGATCACGCGGCAGCAGATCGCCGACCGCCAAAACGTGCCCATCGTCTTTCTCGAGCAAATTCTCTTGAGCCTCAAGCACGCGGGCCTGCTGGGCAGCACCCGGGGCGTCCAGGGAGGCTATGCGCTTATCAAGCCGCCCGCCAAGGTCACGCTCGGACAGGTCATCCGGATCCTCGATGGACCGCTCGCTCCGATCGCGTGCGTGAGCAAGACGGCGTATCAGAAATGTCTGGACTGTCCCTACACGAAGAAGGCCTACTGCCCGTTACAGGACGTCATGGGCGGGGTGAGAAACGCGATCGCCGATATCCTGGACAACTATAGCCTTGAAGATTTCATTTCTGGGGTGCGAAGATCGCGTCGATCTCCCGTGCGCCGTGTGACCGCTGGCCGATACTCGGAGAATTAAAGATGCCTACGCTTGACACCGCGGTGATCGTCCTGGTGGGGATCACTTTGCTTGCGGCCTTTGTCAATGGTGCGCTCGGCTACGGATTTTCCTCGCTCACCGTGCCGGTCGCGCTCGTTTTCTACACGAATCGCATCCTGAACCCCGCCCTGGTTGTGATCGAAGTCTTCATTAACTTATATGTTCTCTTCATCAATCGAGACAGCGTTCCGGCTGTATGGAAAAGAGTGGTTCCCATTCTGATTGGGCTGCTGCCCGGTATTGCACTCGGAAGCTATCTTCTTGCCTCGCTTCATCCTGGCTGGATTAAATTTGTCACCTATACTGTTCTTCTTCCCCTCATCCTTGTCCAGGCGGCCGGTCTCCGGCGGCCGATTCGGTCGGAACGGCTCATCGGTCTCCCTTTTGGGGCGGGGCTGGGCTTCCTGTATTCCGTCACCACCGTCTCCGGGCCCCCCTTGGCGATTTTGTTCAATAATCAAGGCTTGGTCAAAAAAGAGTTTCGGGCCGGCCTCGGATTGATTCGCGTGGCTGAGTCGGGCCTGACCGCCATCGTGTATTACCATCTCGGGCTATTTGGAGCGGAAAGCCAGAGCCTCTTATGGATGATTATTCCCAGCGTCCTGGTTGGAATTCCGCTTGGCGCCTATCTGATCCGGCGGCTCGATGCCGAGACATTTCGTCGCATCTGTATGAGCTTTGATGCCTGGGTCGTGGGGTTCGGTCTTTCGCGGGTGGTGATCGATTTGAAATTGATGGAAAGCCCGTGGGCCTACAGTGTCATGGTCGTCGCCATTTTGGTAGACACCTGTCTGTTATACATCTTTTTCACAGTCCAGCGGCCGGCCGCTAAGCGGTTAGAAGCCGAGCAGGCTGCCCTAACGCCGAGCACTCGGGGCGGCCCTTAACGTTTTTTATTGATTCAATAGTTAAGTAAGTTAGGCAACAAAATAGTAAATTGGAGGTTCGTAATGGACTACAAGGCAAGGTTCGGCAGAGCGGTGAAGCCGTGGCCTGCGCTGCTTTTAGCGGCAGGCGTGGCCATGGTTCTTACGATCTCCACGGCAAGTGCCGGGGACCCGGCGCTCAAGATCCTGCTCAAGAAAGGCATCATCACGCAGCAGGAATACGATGAGGCGCTCAAGGAAGCGGAGCAGGCTTCGGCGGCACCAGTCGAGGCTAAGCCGGTGACTCAGACGAAAGAGGATGCCAGCGCGCCGACCAAGGCGACTTCCCCTTCTGCGTCGGATCAGGACAACACGGTGGATCTCGGCAAAGGCATCAAGTTCGGCTACGACCGGGGCCTCTACACGCAGTTCAAGGACAAGTTCCGCCTGAAGATTCGCATCAGGATCCAGCCGCGTTTTACCGACGCTCACTTCAATGGCGCCTGGAACACGATTGGCGATTCAAAGAATTATCCGAACGTGTCCGGTACGGGCGCGGTCACAGCATTCAAGCATGGCGAGGATGTGGACGTCTTCGGGGTGCATCGCACGCGCCTTGTGTTCGAGGGCTTTGCGTTCGGTCCGGACATCAACTATTTCGTCCAGTTCCGTAACGACACCGCCGACTCGACGACCCAAAACGCGGCGGGGCGTTCAACGACCCAGTTGTACGATTCCTACCTCACGTTCAGACAGCTGCCCTGGGCGAATCTCAGAATTGGTCAGTACCGGACGCACTTCGGCCGGCAGGAGTTTGTCTCATCTGCCCTCCTGCAAGTAGTGGACCGCGGCTTCGTGGCGGAATCCTTTGTTTCCAATGCAATTGATCGGCGGGATCAAGGGGTGACTCTCTTCAGTGATGAATCCCGCTATCCCCTGAACTATGCCTTTGGGGTGTTCAATGGCGTGGGTATCAACCTCACGCGGCTGGGGCTCACGACACCCGCCAATGCCAACGAGCTGATGTATGTCGGACGAGTCTCGGCGAACGTGTTGGGGAATCCTGGATACGCAGAAGGCGACCTCGCCTATTCGCAAACCCCGCAAATGGCCGTGGGAGCCAGCTACGGGTATAACGCCGGCCTCCAGACGAATACGACCGGGCCGGGAAGCAACAACCAGGTGTCCACTTCGATTGCCTCGTTGGGTAACGGGCGTTTGCTCAACCAGGGCACGGTGGATATTGGGACGGGCGGTATTGACGCGGTCTTCAAGTACAGGGGACTCTCGCTGCAGGCTGAAGGTTTTGTACGAAATATAGACACGCACGACGACTCCAAACGGATCGGGAACGCTACAGGATTTTACGTGCAAGGCGGCTATTTCGTAGTGCCCAGCAGGATCGAAGTGGTCGGACGTTACAGCTACATGGACCCCGACACGCGGCGTGCGCAAGACATCATGACCTCATCACTGGGCGGCCTCAATTGGTAC